>Ga0172378_10006993_pt1 | contig 10507 bp, 13 predicted proteins | sample GrowelOW332metaG_FD_119755 | JGI IMG/M metagenome (GOLD analysis project Ga0172378, IMG submission 119755) | Groundwater microbial communities from an aquifer near a municipal landfill in Southern Ontario, Canada - Pumphouse #3_1 metaG | ecosystem: Environmental > Aquatic > Deep subsurface >... | reverse complement strand
TCGGGCCTATAGCTCAGCGGTAGAGCCACCGGCTCATAACCGGTTGGTCTCTGGTTCGATCCCAGATGGGCCCACCATCGAAATAATGCGGCTTCCGAGGTTTTCGGATGCCGCTTTTTTCTGCCTATTTTTGGTACAGGACTAAAATTATTAAAATTCAGTGACCTAAAGTGAGGGGCACATAAAAATGCTAGAAGAAAATAGTTAAGTATGTATGCTTTGATTTAGAAAGTATTTAGAGGAGTTTTAGATGCTAAGAAGTAAGTTTAGCAAAACCCTTGTATTTTTGCCTTTAATAGTATATTATAATTGCATAAGCGTATATGCGATTATAAAGAAGCGAGAGGTGTATTAATGGAAGATAAGGTATTAGAGATTTTAAAGGCTCTATCAGATGAAACTCGGCTTAGAATTTTAAATTTGTTATATGAAAAAGAACTTTGTGTTTGCAATGTCATGGAAATTCTGCATATTTCACAGGCAAAGGCTTCCAGGCATTTGATTTATCTTAAGAATGCCGGCCTTGTAAAAGACCGAAAAGCTGCGCAGTGGGCATATTATTCATTATCCAATAATAATCATTTAAAGTTTGTTGACATCTTAGTTTATGATAATTTGAGAAGTATGGATTTATATGCGGATGATCTAAAAAGTCTCGCGGAACGCTTGCAAAAAGGTGAAAATGAGTGCGAACATGCTTAAAATTCAAAGGAGAGATTTATTATAATTAACAGGGAATATTTGCAGCTATAGTTGTGATGGGAGATAAGTACATGAACAAAGAAAAAGTGACAGACATTGGCTTTTTTGAAAAATATTTGTCAATATGGGTCATTATTTGTATGGCCATAGGAGTAATGATAGGTGTTTATTTGCCAGAGGTGCCAGAACTTTTAAGCAGATTTGAATATGCTAATGTATCAATCCCCGTGGCCATCCTCATATGGTTAATGATATACCCAATGATGTTAAAGATTGATTTTGCAAGTATTAAACAGGTGGGGCAGAATCCTAGGGGATTAATTGTGACCTGGGTGACAAATTGGTTGATAAAACCCTTTACAATGTATGGGATTGCCTATTTCTTTTTATATGTAGTATTTGGAAATATTATTCCGGTTGCTACTGCTAAAGAGTATTTGGCGGGAGCTGTTTTACTGGGTGCCGCACCCTGCACTGCAATGGTATTTGTCTGGAGCAATTTAACTAAGGGAAATCCTGCTTATACCTTGGTGCAGGTAGCAACTAATGATTTGATAATTTTAGTGGCCTTTGTGCCTATAGTAGCTTTTCTTTTAGGCATTAATAATATTACAATACCTTGGATGACACTTTTCTTATCAGTAGTTTTGTTTGTTGTAATACCGCTTGCAGCCGGCTGGTTTTCCAGAAAAGTAATAACAAAAAATAGAGGGTTGGATTATTTCGAAAATATATTTATACAAAAATTTAGTAATGTTACAGTTATTGGGCTTTTACTAACCTTGATAATAATATTTTCTTTTCAAGGCAAGACTATTATAGAGAATCCTATAAATATATTGCTTATTGCGGTTCCTTTGACTATACAGACATTTTTAGTGTTCTTTATTGCATATGGGTGGGCTAAATTGTGGAAACTGCCTCATGATGTTGCAGCGCCTGCTGGTATGATTGGAGCTTCCAATTTTTTTGAGCTTTCAGTAGCTGTTGCCATATCATTATTTGGTTTACAATCAGGTGCGACTTTGGCAACTGTTGTGGGAGTATTAACGGAAGTGCCGGTAATGCTAACTCTTGTAAAAATTGCTAACAGCACTAAAAAATGGTTTCCGGACGCTAAATAAGACAAGATAAAGGAGTGTAAAACTATGAATAAAAAACTACCGGTAGTAGCTTTTGTATGTGTGCATAATTCCTGCCGTTCACAGATGGCGGAGGCAATCGCTAAAATTTTTGCTGCTAATGTTTTTGAAACCTGTTCGGCGGGTACAGAGATTAAGGAAGCGATTAATCAAGATGCTGTTAGCCTTATTAAAGAACTTTATGGCGTTGATATGAATGAAACACAAAAACCAAAGCTGTTAGCAGAACTGCCTAAAATTGATATACTTGTAACCATGGGCTGCCAGGTGGCATGTCCTTTTGTTCCCTGTAGGTATAGAGAAGATTGGGGCCTAGAGGATCCAACCGGAAAAGAGAGAAAAGCATTTTTACAGACGGCGGATATTATCAAGCAAAAAGTTTTGGATTTAAAAAAACGTATTGAGAATCAAAGCCTGTAGATTTTGACATCCAATTATTAACAGCTAAGTTTTGTGATATCTTATAGCTTATGCTACTACTTATTAGTTTCAAAAGCGCATAAAAAGCCATCTAAATTTAATTTTAGATGGCTTTTAGTATAGTTTTTGGTGTAGATAGTTAAAAACTCTTTAGAAGTAAAGTTGAAGTTTGTTGCTTAACATGCAAAACATTTATATTTTTAGTAAAATGCTTTAATCTAACCATTTGTGCCAAGGTATTCTTTCAATACGGGGCCAGTCAGCATTAATGGCATCCGCCATTATCTTTTTCCCATCAATATCCAGATGTAAACCGTCAACAGCTAATTTTTCAGGAAGAATTCCATTGGGACAGCTCATGTCGCGTGTTATGTCTATATATACTTGAGTGAGTATAAACTCATTAACTAGCTGTATTTGTTCTTGCCAGTCAGAAACGGTGGATTCATTAAAAGCTCTTTTTATATTAGCCGGGTTAATTGGCGGCAGGGTTAAAAACACGGGACGGATATGGTTTTCCAGACATTTTTCTTTTAATGTTTGCAAATTTGCAATTACTTCAGCGGCGGGTACGCCTCCGCGCAAACTGTTGGTTCCACCCATAATTATAAGATACCGAGGGTGGAACGGTAAAACATCCTGCTCAAAACGGTCAACCATTGTTTGACTAGTGTCACCGCTTCTTCCAAGGTTTATTGTGGGAAAATCTAAGTAATGTTGGTAGTCATATTCCCAGTTTGAAGGGGAATAGGAAATGCCACCACCGCCGTGAGTAATACTGTCACCAAATGTTGCCACAGAGATGCGCGGAGTCGTGCTTACAGTTAATTCTCAGCGTCAGAATATACTCCTACGGGATTACCATCATTGTCCAGGCCGCGAACACGCCAATAGAAGGGTTCATCAGAAACTCTAGGCTTTTCGTCATAATACTCAGAACCAGTAACTATGGCTGAGTCGATTCTATGGATAGAAGGAGCGATACCATTGGGGTTCTCGGGCAAAGCGTCTAGGATTTCAACTTCAAATTTTGCGGCTCCGCTAATAGGAATCCAGTCATAAACGGGATAGAGTAATGTGGAAACAGGCCCTTGGTCGAAAATCGAAGTAGGAATAGGTTTTTCTATTATTTCTTGTTCAGGGTCAACGTAAACTTTTTCTGCATCGGAGAACTCACTTATGGGCTTGCCATCAATGTTGAGTCCGCGTACACGCCAATAAAAATGGTTAGTCTTTAAATTTTTTGATAAATCAGCATTAAATCCGTTAATATAAACTTGTTTTGTTGAATAAAAACAATTGGGATCTGCTGCTGAGGTCTCGGGTAATGCAGTGGAAAGTTCCAATTCATATGAGACGGCTCCTTTCACTTTGGTCCAAGTTAGCCATGGTTTTATAGATGCAGGGTGATGTTTAGTAAAGTGGCTGGTAGAAATTGCTTTATTTGCTTGCACGTTCATAGTTGTTGCTGTGCAAGTAGCTATCATATCAATAGGTTTAGGCGCAAAACCTGTTGGCAAAACAAACATGGAAAAACATAATGACAAACTTATTAAAAGTTTATTTCTATAAGATTTTTTTTTCATAATTTTCTCCTTACATGTCTACACCTATTTTTACTAGGGGACAAAGATAATAGCATTTGCTATTTTCCATATTAACACTTTGGCTGTGCTAAGAGTCAAAAAACAATAAAAAAAATTAAATTTAATACTTAGTAAATCCGTACTAATATTAAAATTTCTTTTTTTGTCATAACATTAGTACTAAAAAATAGTCCCATGCCTTGATATTAACGAATATCAAGGCATGGGACTTGTCATAAAAACAGAAAAATTTTTATTTTAAACTAGCATAGATTTTCTCTAAATTGGCTTGTAGGCTTTGAATGTAAGTTTTACCATCTTCTCGGCTTGCTAGTGTATAAATTTTTACTGCTTTTGCTCCGACTTCTTTAGCCAAAGTTTCGGAAACTTTAGGACTTACCATGTCTTCTACAAAAATAGTGTTTATTTTTTGTTTTTTACAATAGTCGGTTAATTCTTTTAATTTTTTAGCGCTTGGTTCGCCTTCAGCAAAAACATCTTCTACGCTATTTTGTTTGAGTCCAAAGTCTCTTGCCAAATAGGCAAAAGCAGCATGGCCTGTAACAAAATCTTTGCGTTTCACGGTTTTAAACTTTTGATCATATTCTTTGTATAATTGCTCTAATTGCCTAGTAAAATCGGTATAATTTTTTTCATAAAAATCTTTGTTTTTAGGATCAGCCTTAATCAAGGCTTCTTTTATGTTTTGAGCTTCCAATTGGGCACCTTTTACACTTAACCACAAATGTGGGTCATTTTGGTCACCGGTTTCGGCAGCTTCGGTACCTTCCCTAGCAGGGATAGCTTTTGCTCCTTTGGAGGCCTCTACAAGTAATAAGTTTTTATTATCTGCAGCAGCAATGGCTTTATCAAGCCAACCTTTTTCCATATCTAGGCCGTTATAAATAAATATCTTGGCTGTATGTAAGCCTTTTAGATTTTTGGCATTAGGCTGAAAATCATGGGGCTCAGTGCCATTTGGTATTATGGATTCCACTTCAATTTTATCTTTGCCGATTGCTTCGGCAATTTCTTGCATAGCATTAAATGATGCCATAACTTTTACCTTGTTATTAGTTTGCGGTTGACCTTTTGTGGGGGAGGTAGATCCGCACCCTGTTAAACTAATCACCATAACTATTAAAAGAAAACTTAACGACAAAAACTTCTTCATGTTATCATCCCTTTACTATTTTTAGTTGCTAATGGTTTGCATTCGCAACTAAAAATAGGATATAATAATATAACAAATATGTCAAGCTAATCAGTAGGAGGAAATATATGCTTCAAATAAAAAATTTATCTTTTTCCTATGGCAATACGCCTTATATATTAAACAATCTAAATTTTGAGTTGTCGGATGGTAAATACATTTCAATTTTAGGCGAAAATGGCTCAGGGAAAAGCACACTTATTAAATTAATATTAGGATTACTAACACCTACAAAAGGAACTATACAAAATACGTTTCAACAAACAGCTTACGTATCGCAAAGATTTGAGAGTTTAAATAAACAGTTTCCTATAACAGTGAAAGAGGTTTTAACTTGTTACCAAAAAGCAAGACACCTTCCAGGCAGTAATTTGATTGCAGAGAGTCTTGCCTTAGTAAACATGCAGGAATATGCCGATGCTCTTATTGGTACTTTATCAGGTGGACAGTTTCAAAAAATTTTTATTGCCAGAGCCGTTATGGGTAATCCTGACTTGTTAGTGCTTGATGAACCATCTAACGGAATTGACATAAAAAGTCAAAATGAAATTTATCAGCTTATCCGTAGCCTAAACAGAGAGAAACATATTACTGTTATTTGTGTAGAGCATAACCTTAAGGCTGCTATTAGAAATTCACATTTGCTTTACCATATGTCTAACGGAATTGGCCATATGTGTAATCCTAAAAATTACATAAAGGAATACCTTATGGAAAATACAGGAGTTGAAGAATATGTTTCAATATAATTTTATGCAAAATGCGTTTATGATTGCAATTTTGATTTCTATTTTGTGTCCGCTTATTGGCATGTTTCTAGTATTAAAACGCTATTCTATGATGGGAGATACTTTGGCGCATGCGTCTTTAGCAGGTGTAGCTGTAGGTTTGATGTCACATGTTAACCCGATATTGGGCGCTTTTTTGTTGACATCTTTTTTTGGGGTAGTTATTGAACGCCTACGCAGGCATTTTAAAAATTATGCGGAATTAATCTTAGTCGTTATACTTTCTTTGTCTGTGGGTATTGCTATTACTTTAATTAGTTCTGGGGCTGTACACGCAAATGTTGATTCCTTTTTGTTTGGTAGTATTCTTACTGTTACCAGCCAGGATTTTTATCTAGTATCAGCGTTAAGTTTAATTTCTTTATTCATTATTTCACAACTTTATCATTCGTTGATGTTTATGATTTTTGATGAGGAAGGGGCTTTGATTGCCGGAATTAATGTAAAATGGATTAATTATGTTTTCTCTATTCTAGTAGCAGCCACTATCTCTATTTCCATACAAATAGTAGGTATTCTTGTTATAAGTTCCTTGATTGCATTACCAATTGCTACTGCGCTACAACTGCAGCGTGGTTTTAAGCCAACTCTTTTGTATGGAATTTTATTTAGCTTTATTGATATTGTCAGCGGTATTTTTTTGTCCTATTGGATCAATGCTGCTCCTGGCGGAGTTATTGCTCTTGTTTCAGTTTTTCTTTTGCTTGGAGTTTTAACTTTTCAAAAAATAGTTTGCCATGCGGGGCCTATATTGAAACTTGCCAAATAGAAGAAATATGTTTAAAATGAATATTATGGAGTGCAAAGGGAGATAATTTTTATGGTAGAGGACAATCTCGATTACAAAGAATATTTAAAAGAACATGGGCTTAAAAGCACGAAACAAAGGAATTTGCTTTTGACTCTCTTGCATGAAGCAAGTACCTTTGCAACGGCTGAAGATTTATATTTTAAGGCGAAACAAGCTGATGATACTATCAGCTTATCAACTATATATAGAATTTTAGAACTGTTTAATAAAAAAAATATAATTAACAAGACAACGTTATTAGAGGAAGCCAAAGCTGTTTTCGAGTTAAAGCCTATTGCACACAGACACCATTTAATTTGTTTGGGTTGTAAGAAGATAATTGACATAGACCATTGTCCTTTAGAGAGTTTTGAAAAGAAGCTTGAGGCTACTACTGATTTTTCTATTGTAGACCACAAGCTGGAGCTATATGGATATTGTAAAGAGTGCAAGAACAATATTCCTAAAAAGTCCTAAGCTGCAAATGATTAAAAATAGATAATTTACTTGCAAAGCGATTCCCGATATATAGGGGAGTCGCTTTTTGCGTTAACCAAATGTGGCATGTTCTTTCGGCGGATTTTCGCAATGGGGCCTTAGAAAAATTTAATTTGCTAGTCAAAAGTTTAATTCTCAAAAACCTAGTTTTTGTTATATAATAAGTAAAGCTCTCTTTAAAATATACTCAAACATATGGAGGGATAATAATGACTGCTAAATATGTTATTATAATTCAATGCGACCTAACACATAGGCGATGCAGTGGTTTTGCCTGTACTAATGCTTTTTACAATAGGGATGGCCTTTTTGAGAATTATCCAGATGATACCAGATACATTTCTTTTACTTGCGGTGGCTGTTGTGGAAAGAGTATTGCTGCGAAGTTAGAACAGTTCTCTAAAAAGGCGTATAAGAAAACTAATCTTGAAAAAAATGAAGTTGTCGTTCATTTGGCTTCTTGCATGATAACAGATAATCACCACTTTGACAGATGTCCACATGTGGATTACATTAAAAGCATTATTAGAAAGAAAGGGTATGAAACGATAGTAGAGGGGTCGTATATAAGTGCTGGTGCCAGCAAAAAAAGAGCTGCAAAAGTTTATAATTCCTATGAATAAAGAGGGGTAAAATTTATTTAGTGGTTTTGGGTAAATGTTAAAAATTTGTCTTTAGCTTTTCTGTGGCAGTTTAGCGGAAGGCTTTTGATTATGCTATAATATGACTATAACGTTATGAGAGGGTGCAAAAAATGAGTTTTGGATCTCGTCTAAATGCCATTGGCAAGTGGATACCTAATGGCAGAAAAATAGTAGATGTAGGCACGGATCACGCTTATTTGCCGGTGCTTTTGGCTCAGGAGAGTAAAATAACCGGGGCCATCGCTGCTGATATAGCGGAAGGGCCTTGTGCTGCTGCACAAAGGACGGTAGATTTGTACGGTTTGGGAAATATTATTGAGGTGCGTTGTGGAGATGGCCTATCTATTGTTGCTCCCGGAGAAGCAGATATTGTTGTTATAGCCGGTATGGGTGGCGTTACCATGGTTGATATTTTGGAAAAATCAAGCCCTGTTGTAGAATCTTTAGAACGTTTGGTTTTGCAGCCGATGAACAGAGCAGAACTTTTGCGCAGTTGGCTTTTGCAGCATAATTGGCATTTGCATGCTGAGGATTTAATCCCGGAGGGGGATAAATTGTATGAGGTTATAGTGGCCGAAAAAGGTACTTGTGAAAAGCCTATAGACGATGTCTATTATGAAATAGGCCCTTTGCTTTTGGCAACGCATCATCCACTTTTAGCAAAACATATAAAGCGCCTTATGGATAGGTATGCGTATTTACTGACAGCAATGGATAATAGCGCTGCTGCTAAACATAGTGAAAAGTATCAAGAATTTTTAAGAAGAAAAAATAAATTGGAGGAATTATACAATGAAAACTACAGTAGCTGATATTTGTTGGACTATGAATGAAATTGCACCAATCGCATTGGCAGAATCTTGGGATAACCCAGGTTTGCTTGTGGGTAAAGTCGATGCACCGGTGAAAAAAATTATGCTGGCTTTGGATTTAACTCTGGAAGTAGCTGAACAGGCAATTGAAGCAAAAGTTGATATGATTATTACACATCATCCACTGTATTTTAATTTGCCCAAAACTTTAGCAGTTACAGATGCTAAAATGGAGTGCGTTTATGCCCTTATTAAAAGTGATATTGCAGTATATGCTGCACATACTAACTTAGATGCTGCTGTGGGAGGAGTAAACGATGTTCTAGCGGAACTTTTATCGTTGACCCAAGTAGTAGCTATTGAAAATCCAGAACATCCAGAGCAGGGCTTGGGACGCATTGGTGTCTTGTCTGAACCGTTGACTTTGGAAGCTTTTGCTCAAAATGTGAAAAAAGTTCTTGCTGCTGATGGTATCGCTTTTGCCGATGCAGGCAAACCAGTATACAAGGTAGCTGTGGTTGGTGGAGCAGGTAGCGATTTCATTGCGGCTGCGTTAGATGCTGGTGCTGATACTTTTGTGACAGGTGATTTGAAATATCATGTGGCTCAAAAAGCTTTAGATCAGGGAATCAATGTTATTGACGCCGGACATCAGTTTACGGAAATGCCAGTGGTTACAAAGTTGGAACAGGTGCTTAGCTCATGGGCAGAAGAAAATAAGCGCACTATTGAAATCATAATAGCAGAAGAAGAGCAAATACTAAGGCATTTATAAAACACACTAAATGCTGAATTAAAGGCCAAATATAATGAGCAAAGGATGAAGAACATGATAACGGATTTTGTAATAGGTGATAAAATAGAGCAACCTTGTATTGTAAGGTTGCAGAAAATAGGAACGTCTTCTAACGGGAAAGCTTTTGCTAGAGGATTATTAGAAGATAACTCTGGGTGTATTCCGTTTATCTGTTTTGAGACCGGTTTAGTAAATAAGCTAAGAGAAATCGATGCTCCTAAACCCTTTGTTATTGGAGGAAGTGTCGACGTTAATAAATTTGCCAGTGACATGTCATTGCAGATTATTTTGCAAAAACTAGATAACATAGGTGCCAATGATAACATTACCCATCTAATGCCTTCCGGTAATATAGATTTATTGGAATATCAAAAAAAATTAGATAATTTGATTGTTAGTATAAAAGATATTGGCCTGGCGAAATTGGTCAAAAATATTTTTTCCGGGGAAACTTATGAACAATTCCTTATCAATCCGGCAGGAATGAGGCTGCATCATGCTTATGTTGGTGGTCTTATGCATCACACAGTATGTGTTGCTAACATAGCGCTAGCATTGGCACATACTATTGAAGGCGTAGACCGTGATTTAGTTTTGGCAGGAGCCTTATTACATGATGTGGGTAAATTGACGGAGATTTCGCCGGAACTAGGGTTTCCTTACACTACGGAAGGAAGATTGTTAGGCCATATTTCTATTATGGGCATGCGTTTAAAAGCCGAGGGCGACAAAATTCCGGAATTAACGGAAGATAGACTGCAAGCCATCTTGCATATTATATTTTCGCATCACGGCGATAAGGAAAAAGGATCTCCTATACCTTGCGCTACCAAGGAGAGCTTTGTTGTTCATTATGCCGATGAAATCGATGCTATTATGAATCAATTTGATAACTTTCAAAAGAAAGATTCGTGGGAATATAATAAGATGTTACAAAGATATTTGTATAACAAAGCTTGACGTAGATAATGAAGTATGATAGATTTGTGGATGTGAGTGGGAAAGATAATCGCGGATGCCGTAGGGCAGACGAGGAAAGTCCGAGCTCCATAGGGCAGAATGCTGGATAACGTCCAGTGGGGGTGACCCCAAGGAAAGTGCCACAGAAATGTGTAC
>Ga0172378_10006992_pt1 | contig 10508 bp, 8 predicted proteins | sample GrowelOW332metaG_FD_119755 | JGI IMG/M metagenome (GOLD analysis project Ga0172378, IMG submission 119755) | Groundwater microbial communities from an aquifer near a municipal landfill in Southern Ontario, Canada - Pumphouse #3_1 metaG | ecosystem: Environmental > Aquatic > Deep subsurface >... | reverse complement strand
TGTGGACAAAGAACGTGAAGCGCGAATCAAAGCGTCAGGTCTTCGGGTGCATATCCAACGCAAGGCGGCCAAAGGCAAACCGCTATCCGACTGCCAAAAGCGGCGCAATACGCGGATTGCCAAGACCCGCGCCCGAGTTGAGCATGTGTTTGCCAGTTTGGAACAGATGGGCGGCAAAGGCTTGCGAAGTGTTGGGCTAGCTCGCGCCACGTTACAACTGAACTTCAAGGTGGCCACTTATAATTTGCGTCGCCTCTGCAGTTTAAAGACCTGCGGTATTAAGCCTGCTTTTGCCTTCTGACGGGCATAGTGCGCTTGAAATCGTCAAAAATGGCGATTTCAGGATAAAAACCGCCCCAAACAGGGCGAAAATAAGGCGCCAAATCAGCTGGCTGGTTTGAGTGGTAACTTAGATACAGATTTCTAGGCTATTTTGCCGGTATTTCGAGGTCCCCCATTATTTTAACGGTGGCTGAATAAAATCCAAAAAACACCCTAAATTCACATCCGATGTCGGGTCAAAAAATGAATAAAGAATTGATCAATAAAATTTTGGAAGCCGCAATTAGAGCCCCTTCCGGCGATAACGTCCAACCGTGGCGGTTTCAGGTGTCGGAAGATTTTACAAGGATAGACTTGTATAACCTTCCGGAGAAAGACGATTCCTATTACAACTTCGAGCAAGCTGCTTCCTATATAGCCCATGGGGCCTTATTGGAAAACATTTTGATTGCAGCGGGGCATATGGGAATTGCAGTGCGCTATCAATTATTTCCCGATGATTTGGAGCCAGACCTAGTGGTTCGAATGGATCTGACCGGTGCATTGCCTCAACCCGATCCTTTGTATCACTCGATTTTCAATCGACGCACTAACCGATTCCCTTTTCGACGAGTCGACGTTACGGAACAATCACTTGAGAAGTTAAAGGAATCTGTAAAATGTCTTGACAATATATCAATCAGCCTTATAAACCAAAAAGATAAAATCAATGTGTTGGCAAAAATTTTAATGGTCAATGATCGCCTAGTCTTCGAGCGCAAGGATCTACATGGCTTCTTGTTTGACAAAATCCGTTGGAACATGGAGCAAGTAGACGAGACGCGAGATGGTTTGCCGGTTGAAACATTAGGACTCAATCCTATAGAGAAAGTGTTTTTTCCGCTAATGCGGTTCTGGAGGGTGGTCAAAATAGCTAACTTATTCGGTTTGTCGAGAATTATAGGCCTCAAATGCTGGTGGAATTGCCGAAATGCTTCAGTTTTGGCAATGATCAGTTCAGCTGGAAATGATAAATTTGCATTCGTGCAAGGCGGTCGTGCAGTACAAAGGCTATGGTTGGAAGCGACAAATCAGGGGTTAGAAATGCAACCCATAATAGGTTTGCCGTTACTTATACACCGATTAATTCAAACAAAAGTATTGAATTTTGGTGATAAACATAGGCAAATGATCGAGCGTACGAGGATATCCTTAATTGATCAATCTAGTATCTCTGAAACGGAAACTTTAATTTCAAGCTTTCGAATTGGTTACGGAAGCGCACGCACAATCGAAACAAAACGGAGAAACTTAGATAGTTAGAAAAATGGAATTTGGATTGTTTCTAAAGTTGCCATGGAAAAAACATTTTGGAGAGACTTAATCAATGACAGAAATGCCGCCATCTAGTGGACAGTCCAATCGATGGGGAGTATTTCTAGGTAACTTTGTAGATTGAGGGTATTGATTGCCGCTATCCCAACGCCTATCAGCCCTTGCTTTAGAATGACGGCACCTTAACTTCAAGTTGCTTAGGTTTTGCAGTTACGGCCACTAATTCTTAACTGGATAATAATGGAATACTATAATTATATTGATGTTGGGAATGTTTCACTAAACACTAAGCACAACATACAAACGAATTAATATTTATGAAAGATTCAGTTCTTAATGACCAGACCGATAATCCTGAAGATATTGACTGGGATTATATTATTGTTGGCACAGGCATTGGAGGGGCAACGTTAGGTTTCCGACTAGCTCAAGAAGGAAAAAAGGTTCTGTTTTGCGAGAAAGGACGTTCGTTATTTGCTACTTCCGGGGAGTTTTCAGGAGATTATGCGGAGCAGTTCTTTCCAATTCGGAAATCGCCTTCTGAAGAAGATCATGAAGTTTTAGAACAGTCAGGAAGGTGGCCATTTAAAATCAAAGATGTTTCCGCAAAAAAGACAAAGAGTTTTATCCCCTTCATGGGCGTAGGAACGGGTGGATCTAGCTCGCTTTATGGTGCAGCAATGGAACGTTTCAAACCAGAAGACTTCGAAGCTGGTCGTTGGCATTTCGACGCTGAGGAATCTTCGATTCCTGAAAAATGGCCTATTACCTACGATGAACTTTCTTCTTACTACGAATTGGCAGAAAAATTATATAGAGTTAGAGGGGATAATATGTCGTTTGCCGCGCCTCCGCTCTCCAATGCCAATAAGGAGTTATATGATTTTTTACAAAAACAAGGGATGCATCCTTATAGGCTGCCAATTGCTTGCGAATTTTCCTCGAACAAATGCAATACATGCCAAGGATATCTCTGTTCCGAAGCATGTAAAAATGACAGTTCAAAAATTTGTTTAGAACCAGCACTCACCAGATATGGAGCAACACTATTAGATCAGTGTGAGGTAGAAAAAATTCATTCGTCTAAAAACAAAATAACAGCAATTCACGCAGAGTGGAAAGGTAGTCAAATTCGGCTTAAAGGGAAGCATTTTGTTTTAGCGGCGGGGGCATTGGTAACGCCTGTTATTCTACTTCGCTCAGCCACGGAAAAATATCCAAGCGGTTTGGCAAACCACTCAGGGATGGTAGGAAAAAACTTGATGCGGCACTTTGTTGATATGTATGTTTTTCATTCAGGAATCAAACCACAAAAGTACGAAAATATAAAAGAAATTGCATTTAATGATTTTTATTGTTCAACTAAAATGAAATTCGGGACTGTTCAATCATTTGGTTGGATGCCTCCCGCTGATATATTAGTCGAGACAATTGAACAAGATATACATAATACTGCGTTTGCTTTTGCTGCCTATCTTTATAGAGGGATAAAACCCATTATTAGGCCAATGGTAGAACAAATGTTGTGTAACCGTTTGATTCTTGCATCAACTCTCGAAGATTTGCCGTATACAGATAATAGAGTGTTCCCGGATGGTAATTCTGGAATCAAGTTTACGTACAAAATCAAAGATTATGATAAAAGGCGAATAAAAAGATTCCGAACGGAGTTAAAGCAAGTTTTCAAGCCTTTACGTCATATTCTTATCAAGCAAGCAGAAAACAATGAAAGACTCGCGCATGTGTGTGGTACTTGTAGAATGGGCGACGATCCAGCAACTAGCGTAGTTGATAAATTCAACCGCGTTCACGATTTTGATAATTTAACGATTATAGATAGCTCATTTTTTCCTTCTAGCGGGGGAGCCAATCCCTCCCTTACTATTGCTGCGAACGCGTTGCGTGTCGCAGATCATTTATTGAGTCTGTGAATTTTAACTTATATTTTATTGAAGTATATTTGGGAGCTTCACGAAATGAAAATGAACTTTCTTGAAAAAATGGCGATGAACAATCCAATTCGGTTTTATATTCAACGCCAAATCGAAGCACCATTGCTTAAAAAACTTGGAGCAAACGTTGACGGCTTGGATGTACTGGAAGTGGGATGCGCTCATGGCGTCGGAACGGAAATAATTTTAAACCAATGGAACGCAAAGAAAGTGTTTGCTTTTGATTTGGATGAAGATATGTTAAGTAAAGCGAAAAACAGGTTAAACGAATTCAGCAGTAATAGATTAGAGTTGTTTGTTGGTGATGTTACAAACCTGAAATTTCGCGACAACAGTATTGGTGCAGTGGTTAATTTTGCCGCGATTCATCATGTTCCGGATTGGCAGGTCGCTCTAAGCGAAATTCATCGCGTTTTAAAGCCTAATGGTCAGTTTATTTTTCAAGAAGTTACCGAACAATGGATATTACGATGGCCCTATAACGTATTATTTAAGCATCCGATGGAAAATCGGTTTTCAGGGAATGTATTTATTCAGGAACTGGAAAGGCTAGGTTTTGAAATTAGGCAAAGCTGGGTTCAGAAGGCCGGCGGAGATTTTATTTTTGGCGTAGCGAAAAAACTTGAAAGCAAATGAAGAAAAGCGGCTTTGACTGTAATAATCACCCCCTGACGTGTCCAGTTTGTAATTTTTCAACCACCGATCCTAGGCCGCAGGATTTAGGCACTGTCAAAGGAAATACCGAGCGCTACCTCCATACGGATTTTCCATTATGGAAATGCCCGAAATGTTTGAGCATCATAAGTATTCAGCCTGTAGATTTTGAAGATATTTACAAAGATTACCCGTTAAACAAACGCCAGTTGGATGTGTTTGCTAAAGGAACATTGAAAAATCTTACTGGACGCCTGTTGAGGTCAGGGGTAAAGAAAACGGACACAATTCTTGATGTTGGGTGCGGAAACGGCATCTATGTCGACTATCTTAAACAACAGGGTTTTCAGAGTGTTGTAGGCTATGATCCTTATGTCGAAGCGTTTGCAGAATTGCCGTCAGATAAAGCTCCGTTTGACGTCATTGTCAATAACGATACATTGGAGCACTGCGATGATATTTATAAACTGATCGAATTAAACCTTGAGCTTTTGAGGTCTGGAGGGCTTTTATATATAGGCACCGCCGATTCTGAGCCGGTCAATATGGAAAATTTAGAGCCACATGTTATGCGGCTTCATCAACCCTATCACCGTATTATCATTACCGAATCGACATTACATAACATTGTTAAGCGTTACGATGTTACATTGGTTGCTCATTACCGTCGTTCATATCACGATACACTAAGACCGTTTTCCAATTATCGCTTTCTCGACGAACTGAATAAAGCGCTTGGCCATAATCTCGATCATGCGATGAATGAGCAACATACTACGCGTGCGTTTTTGCGGAATCCGAAATTATGGTTTTTTGCGTTATTTGGTTATTGGTTTCCTTCCGCCGCCGAACCAGCGGTTATTGTCAGAAAAAATTAGCCTGGGGAGGCGGTAGCGGATGAAAATAGAAGGAAACACCGTATTGATAACCGGCGGAGACTCCGGCGTGGGTCTGGCTCTAGCCAAAGCCCTACTTCAACTGAATAATACGGTAATTATTGCCGGTCGTAATGACGAAAAATTGCTTCAAGTGAAAAATAAATTTCCTAGGCTTCATGCAGTAAAGTGCGATCTTTGCCAAGATAGTGAGCGGAAAAATCTTGTGAGTGAACTGAAGAATCAGTTTCCAGAGCTGAACATTGTTATAAACAACGCGGGAGTTGCTTTTTTTAGTGATTTAAGAGACGAGAATTTCTACGAAAACATAGTAAAGGAGATGGAAACGAATTTCTTGGCACCGCTCAGGCTGGCGCAGTTATTTTCAGAACATTTAAGAAATCAGCCTTATTCTGCTATAGTAAATATCGGCTCTGCGGCTGCTTTTCTGCCTTTGACTGTAATGCCGGGATATAGTGCCTCGAAAGCTGCGTTACATTCAGTTTCGCAATCGCTTCGCTATCAGTTAAGGAATACCAAAATGCAAGTGATCGAGGTTTTATTACCGCCAGTAGATACACAAATGGTGGTTGATTTTAAGATGAAAAAGTTATCGCCTGATAAGGTAGCCGCCGAAATTATCAAGGAATTAAAGGAAGGTCGGGTATTTATTCCGATAGGGCAGATAAAGATTTTGCTTTGGATATATCGCTTTTTTCCTGGGGTAATGGGAGTTCTCGCGAACCGAATGGTTTCAAACGCATTAAACAAATAGAAGTCGAGTAAGAATTATGGACGTAAAGTATGTTGACGCAAAAACGAAAAGCGCTCAAAGGAGCGCTTTTCTCAACTTACCAACCTTTTGATAAATTTAACTTCTTTTTCTGCGAGAAAAACCAGCACCAACTAAGCCTAAGCCTAAAAGAGCCATTGTGCTTGGTTCGGGGACTGTTTTAACCGGTCCAATGGATAAGTCAACATCTACGATACCACCGTTGGTGTTGAATATTACCTCAATGGCACCAAGCCTTGTAAGATCGACGTTTCCACTACACGTCACAGAATTAACATGCCCAGCAACTGTGTCAAAATCAGTCTGTCCGCACAATCCTAAGCCTTGTGCGTTGTCGAATAAGTCAAAGGCAATAGTTTGAAAATGATTTCCCGAATTTGATGCAAGATCGTAAATTGTGTAGTTGCCATCAATGTCATAAAGGCCAATACTAAAATCAAAACCAAGGTCTGCTGTCAAGACTTCGAAGAAAAATGCATCTCCAAGGCTGTATAGGTTTTCTCCGCCTAAACCATTCGTATCAAGGGCACTACTATTATCCTGGCCGTCCCACTGTACTATGCCTAATCCGTTAGTGCCTTGGTCGTTATTAAATGCTAAGTGGCCGTTATTTACGACTATAGAAGTTGCATCAAAACCCGGATCATTAGTAGTGATAAGGTCTGCTTTTATATCACGATACCCGCCTAAAATTGAAGCATATGCACCGCTCTCGGCAAAGTTAGTGGCGTTGTCGGCATTTGCGCCTTCGACCTTGTCTAAAACTTGAATGCCACCCGGTGGATCTGCAAATAAGTCAATATAACCATCCGCACTCGCGCTTGCGCTCGCAGAAAGTGCGAAAACCGCGCCCAATATTTGTGTATGTAATTTCATAATAAACTCCAGTAAAAACTCTCGAACTCAACAAACAATCTGTTGATTGCGATAAAGAATAAGCAGTATACGGGCCATAATATTTATGTTATTGAAATTTAAATAAAAACCCAAATGGCGCGGCAAGGTTTTACGTTATAGTGTAAAAAAATCTGACACCAAGGGACTCCTCGAAAAACCGGCACCCATAAGAAAATATCCAACTTCCAAAAGCGGCGCAATACGCGGATTGCCAAAACCCGTACCCGAGTTGAGCATGTGTTTGCCAGCTTGGAACTGATGGGCGACAAAGGCTTGCGAAGTATTGAGCTAGCTCGCGCCACGTTAGCTGAAATTTAAGGACGCCACGTATAATTTGCGCCGCCTCTGCAGTTTAAGGAGCGGCCGCATTAAGCCTGCTTGCCTTCTGACAAGCATAGTGTGTGCCTGTCATCGTTAAAAAATGGCGATTTCAGGATAAAAGCAGCCCCAAACAGGGCGACAATAAGGCACCAAATCAGCTGGCTGGTTTGATGGGTCACTTAGATACAGATTTGTAGGCCATTTTGCCTGTATTTCGAGGTCCCCTAATGTGATTCAAGCTTATTCAGTAATTCTTCGGCTGACTGACGCTCTTCTAACGAATCGGTATGTTTGATTAATTCTTTCAAAAGTATCCTGGATTGATCGATTTTGTCTGTTTTGGCTAATGCCTCGGCTAAATGAATGCGTACAGTCGTGTTATCTGGTTGTTCTTTTAGCGCTTTTTGAAAAATTTCAACAGCCATCGAAAATTGATTGTTTTTCATTAACATTACACCATAAGTATCCAAAATCTTAGGATCATTTGGAGCGATATCTTTTGCCGCTTCAGCTTGCTGCATCGCCGCCTTGAGGTCTCCTTGTTCGAAATGTAGCCACGCTAGATTGTTTTTAATGTACGGATCGCCGGGAGTGAGGCTTAAGATTTCTTTGTATTGCTGAATGGCCTCTTGCTGACGATCATTTTTTCTAAGCAGCTCGGCGTAGCGGCCACGCAGCACTGCATCTTTAGGAAATTTTTTGACCTGGTTTTCCAGCGTAATGAAAGCTGATTGCTTATCGCCTGTGGCGATTTGTGCCAAGGTTAATTGGAGGGCAATATCTGTCGTATCTTGTAAGGCATAAGCCTCCTTAAAGAGTTTTACCGCTTCTTCCGGCTGCTTTTGTGCGAGAGCGAGTCTTCCAGCCAGTGCCTTTGGGGCTACCTTATCAGGGTATTGCTTCATTAACGTGTGCAAAATTTCACTCGATGCCTTCATTTGTCCGTCATACGCTAAATATTGAGCTAGTTGAAACTGGGTCGGTGCATTGGATTCAACCGCTAAAGCTTTGTTTATCTCCGCTACGGCATGCGAATATTGTTTAAGTAGAAAATATGCATAAGCAACCGTTTTATGGGTGAACGGTGTGTCGGGAGAAGCCTGGACCGCTTTTTCAACAAGCATTTCAGTTTCGCGAGTATCTTTCTTTAATGGATTATCGAGTCTTATCAGAAGTAATAAGGTACTAAGGCTATCGGGATGATGTTTAAGTGCTGCCAGATATAGGTCTCTGGCTTTGTCGGTATTCTTTTCACTTACGGCGTAATCAGCAAGTGCTGCGGATGCCACGGGTTCTCCCGGACTCATTTTGAGCGCTTGATTAAAGGCAGCTATAGATCGGTCTTTTTCCCCTAAACCTTGATACGCAAAACCTTCTAAAATAAAAGCATATGGTTTGTCAGGAAAAAATTCTTTTTGTTTTTTTGCTATTCCCAGTGCTTCGCTGTACTTTTTGGCTTTAACATAGTGCATGCCAAGCGTGACACTGGTTGAAGGCATATTTGGAGCCTTTTCCCAAGCCTGTTTGAGCTCGTTCAACCCCTTTGTTATGTCACCAGCACGAAAATGAAGAATGCCGTTTCTAAGTAAATTTCTGATCGAATCATCTTCGCTTTCAAGTAATTTAACATCGTCAGTTCCTTGATAAACTTCGCCTGATTCAAGTCCGGGAAGCGCTTTGTTGGAATCAAACGAAGGAAAAATCACCTCGCTTTGCGAGTCTAAGTCGAATTTAGCTGCATAGCCTTGCGGTGCAAACAAAGCTGACAGAAAAATCAATTGTGTTATCGCTTTTAGGGTTCTGTTTGAATGGCTTAAAAAATTGGCGTACATTGGTACTCCTTGCTCTTTGGTGGATTTGCTTCAATTTAAAGTTTAGAACTACTAAACCCCAATAAACTTAGAATAAATGAACACTAAACGTATCCTTTTTTTTGCGGAAACGGTTACTCTCGCGCATGTCGCGCGATGCATTAAAATTGCAAATGAACTAGCCCGCTGCAAAAATTATAGCATTATGCTGGCTGCTGACTCACGATTCGATCAAATGCTGGGGTTAATCAAATTTAAGCGGATAGACTTGTATTCCATAAGCTGCACGGAATTCAAGCAACGATTACAGAAAGGGATGCCAATTTATAACGTTAACGAGTTGACTCGATACGTTAATGAGGAATTGGAAATTATCGATGAAGTTAAGCCGGATTTTGTTATCGGTGATTTCAGGCTTACTTTGGCGATCAGTTGTCGCCTAAGAAAGGTTCCGTTCGCGACGATCACCAATGCGTATTGGAGTCCTTATGCAAATATCGAATATCCAGTTCCTGAAATGATTCTGACTAAAATCCTCGGCGTCCGTTTTGCTCAGAAAATATTCGATTTTGTCAGACCTTTTGTCTTTAAAATTCATACGAATGCGTTTAACAAAGTATGTAAAAAATTTGGGCACTCAGGGCTAGTAAAAGATTTACGAGAGATGTACACCGATGCTGATTTCACTTTTTATGCGGATTTGGATTCTTTTATTCCGATGAAACATTTCCCGTCAAGTCATTTGTTTATCGGCCCGGTACTATGGTCCGCACCGGTACCTTTACCTGACTGGTGGGATAGAGTACCAGCCGAAAATCCAATTATTTTCATTACACTTGGAAGTTCCGGAGACAGTAGCGTTTTGCCGTTATTATTGCAAACTCTGAGTGCAATGCAAGTCACGGTAATTTGCGCGACCGTTGATGATTTTCCGCAAGAAATGGGGGCTCGTAGCATATTTTTAAGTAAATATTTGCCAGCGGATGTGTGTGTAAAAAAAGCTGACGTTGTGATCTGCAACGGAGGAAGCCCAATGGTTTATCAAAGCCTAATCGAAAATAAACCTCTTATAGGGATTCCAAGCAATCTGGATCAATTTTTGATGATGAGTCTGGTAGAAAAATTGGGCCATGGTGTGCTTATTCGGCCTAGTCAGGTTAGTTCGGAGAAGATAATGTCTGCTGTTAATCGAACGTTGTCGAATAAGAACAGGCCGGAAGTCAGTGAGGATCGTTTATTTGATGCAAGAAGAATTTCGGAATTGATAGATTCCGTTACGTAACATTAGATAGTCATTTTGAGATTTGCTCGGTCAAGGGAGGAAGCGCCGAAATCACCCCCCCCCGTAATGGCAAAATAGCATCTGCACAGCTCGAATTTCTTAGCGTTTTGTCAGGCGCGCTAAATCAGCTCAAATCCTGCTTCACAAAGAACCGAAATATCCGCCACGCCAAAACCCAAAACACCAAGCAAAACGTATAAAATGTTTCCTGATTACCCATAAGCCTCAGCTAATTTGAGCAAACGGCCCGGCATGGGTGGAGAATTAGCCGCAGCGATGAGAAACCGCGGCATTATGGTTTGCAGATCGAATCTGCGATTAAAACGA
>Ga0172378_10006991_pt1 | contig 10508 bp, 8 predicted proteins | sample GrowelOW332metaG_FD_119755 | JGI IMG/M metagenome (GOLD analysis project Ga0172378, IMG submission 119755) | Groundwater microbial communities from an aquifer near a municipal landfill in Southern Ontario, Canada - Pumphouse #3_1 metaG | ecosystem: Environmental > Aquatic > Deep subsurface >... | reverse complement strand
TTTCCGAACACAGTTCAGGGGCGTGGCAGACGTGAAGTTTTTCATGTACAGGCTTGCCAAACTTTATTCTTGAATCTGGGGATTCTTGTCCTTGTACCAACCCCACCTATCCGCTGATCCGATATTTGTGAATCAACGAAATGTATCTCGCTCGGGCGGTCTCCCTGTGGACGGAACGCCCGCTAAGAAGTTCGTACAAATACATGTTCTCACCAAACGTCAGATTAGCGAACCCATTTTTCCTGATTTTAGTTGACTTAAAATAAAATAATTCGCGTTAATTCGTGGCTTAAAACTGTCTACAAACTTTTTCTCTTGATCCGATATTTGTGAGGTATAAAAAATGAGCATCGTTGTTCCCACAAGGATGCTCATGAATATTAATCACATAAAACGAACTGAAATATTTTGTCTTTAATCATAAAATCTTAACTACATTTATTTTATAACAATTACTGTACCAATCTAGTTGGTTCGTTTTGTGTTTTAAGGCATGGTTTTGTGAGATTTTTGTTTTTTTATTGCAAAAAATAAATTTGTTTTATTTTGTTCAATTCGTAGCATAAAATAATTTGTGGTTAAAAAACTGTCCATGCACTTTTCTTCTTGATCCATTTTTTTTATCATATAATGCTTTCTTTCGTTGTTTAGACACCTTTTGAAATTGGCTAAAAAGTTGACTTTGCAAAAGAAAAGCGTAGAGAAGCCATTTTTTCTTCGTAATTTTGCAGAAATTTTATTTTTTATGATTTCAGTAGATGGATTGACGGTTGAGTTCGGAGGAACAACCTTGTTTGAGAACATATCGTTTCAGGTAAACGAAAAGGACAGAATAGCCCTTATGGGTAAAAACGGGGCGGGTAAATCAACCCTCCTGAAAATTTTAGCTGGTGAAAGACAACCCAATCGAGGTTCAGTGTCTGCTCCTAAAGGCACCGTTATAGCTTATTTGCCACAGCATCTGATGACGGAAGACCACCGTACAGTTTTTGAAGAGGCTTCTCTCGCATTCAAAGAGCTCTTTGAAATGGAGAATGAGATTGAACGTATGAATAAAGAACTCGCTGAACGTACCGATTACGAAAGCGACAGTTATATGGAACTGATTGAAAAAGTTTCTACTTTAAGCGAAAAGTTTTATTCCATTGAGGAGACCAATTACGAGGCTGACGTAGAAAAGATACTTCTTGGTCTTGGTTTCCAGCGAGATGATTTCAATAAACCAACAAATCAGTTCAGTGGAGGTTGGCGTATGCGTATTGAGTTGGCAAAACTACTTCTGCGCAAACCTGATGTTCTGTTGCTCGATGAGCCTACCAACCACTTGGATATTGAGTCTATTCAATGGCTTGAAGATTTTTTGATTGAAAGTGCAAAGTCTGTGATAGTCATTTCGCACGACCGTGCATTTGTAGATAACATCACGACCCGAACTATTGAGGTGACAATGGGCCGTATTTATGATTATAAGGTCAATTATTCAAAATATTTGGAGCTTAGAAAAGAGCGTCGCGAGCAGCAACAAAAGGCCTACGAAGAGCAACAAAAGATGATTGCTGATACGAAAGACTTTATCGAACGCTTCAAGGGAACCTATTCAAAGACTTTGCAAGTTCAATCACGTGTCAAAATGCTTGAAAAGCTTGAAATAATAGAGGTCGATGAGGAGGATACTTCTGCTTTAAGATTGAAGTTTCCGCCATCTCCACGTTCTGGTAGTTATCCTGTCATTTCTGATAATGTATCAAAGTCGTACGGCGACCATTTGGTTTTTGAAAATGCATCGTTTACGATTGAAAGAGGTGATAAAGTTGCTTTTGTCGGAAAGAACGGTGAGGGTAAATCAACCATGGTGAAGTGTATCATGAGCGAGATTGAGCACGGAGGCGTGTTGACTTTAGGCCATAATGTCCAAATTGGTTATTTTGCACAGAATCAGGCTTCTATGTTGGATGGTGAGCTGACAGTTTTTCAGACAATTGATGATGTGGCTAAGGGCGATATAAGAAATAAAATAAAGGATCTGCTCGGTGCATTCATGTTTGGTGGTGAGAACTCAGAGAAAAAGGTAAAGGTACTTTCTGGTGGAGAACGTACTCGTTTGGCCATGATTAAACTTTTGTTGGAGCCTGTTAATCTATTGATCCTCGATGAGCCTACCAACCATTTGGATTTGAAGACGAAAGATATTCTGAAATCAGCTTTGAAGGATTTTGACGGAACTTTGATCGTTGTATCTCATGACCGTGACTTCTTGGATGGTTTGGTTACAAAGGTTTATGAGTTTGGAAACAAACGTGTGACAGAACATTTGGATTCAATCTATGGCTTCTTGAAGAAAAAGAAGATGGAGAATCTTCGCGAGATAGAGCGAAAGAAATAGGGTAGAACCAACGCATTAAAAAAGCGTCATCTGTAATAATACGGATGACGCTTTTTTTGTGAATTACTCATAGTTTATCTTGTAACGTTTTAATCAAGAAACGCTAAAAGAGAAACAAAAAGTAATTATTTGTAAAACTCATAAACCGGCAACATGACAGCCAACGTTACGGCCACCATCTGGTTGTTGGAACGTTGGTAAAGCTCCGTTTTTGAGTTAGGACAGATGTCGCCAAAACCGAATGTATATCTGCCTTCTAGGATGGTACGTGTTTTCCATATAGGAAACTCAATGCCGGCTCCGATTGAGAGTCCGTAGTCAGCCTTATGGTAACTTGGATCTTTTTCGATTCGAGGATCTTTCAAAACACCCACCTGAAATGTGTTTTCATCGATAGGTCTATTAGTCTGTACATCTCCTACATTAAGAAGGTATCCGAATTTAGGACCCATATTAAAGAAATATCTGAACTTGTTTCCAAAATAGATGTGTGCAAGTAGAGGTATTTCAAGATAGCCTAAGCTTCTTTCAATTGTCAGACCTTCTACATTGACGCCGTTGTTAAGATAATTCACGTCTCTGAATTTCTCTTTCCATCCGCCTTCAACATAGTTGGCTTCAAGTTGAATACCGAAGTGTTTCTGAGCAATGTATCTACAACTGACACCAGCCTTAATTCCTTGACGCATGCTCATTGTTCCGAGGTATCTGCTGTTGGCGTTTTTGTCGTTGTGAAGAAAACTTATTTTACCAAAGTTGACACCGCCGTTAATTCCGACTTGAATCTCCTGCTTGAATTGGTTACGCTTTTGCGCCGAAACCGTGCAGAAAAGGGATATGAAGATAAAAAATAATATTTTACGCATTTCTTTTGTTATTCGAAACTTACAGCGGTAAGTCCAGTTTTAGGATCGTGTTTTGTTAAATAGATGGAACCGTTATAATAACCGCCATTGACGCTTATCTTTTTGAATTTGAGTCCAACCTGAAGAGATTTGTATTTTACATCTGCCATCCTTTCCTGAAAGTCCCGTCCAAAGCTTGATACGGCGTCAGAGAAGTACATCATCAGGTCGTAACCCAATAAACCATATTGTGGTTGAATGTTCTCTGGCTCATTGCCAAACATCTTTCTGAAGGATTTGATGAAAGTAAGAACTTCCTTGTCGTTGAAGTTGATGTAGAATGTGTTCGGAATATAGGTGTTTACTCTGAATAAGTCTTTGTAAATGCTTTGATATCCTAACCATTCTGGGAATCCAACGATGCTCACTGTTTTCTTGTCGCCCATCATGTTGATGACCGGCAAAATTTGGTTAAGAGCAACTTGGTTCGTGGTAAGGGGTATTACAACATTCTCTTCTTTATCGGAAAGCTCCTTCTTCATTGATTCTATTCCTGCATATTCCAACGTTTTGTATTTGAGCTTGCGGGCATCCAACATCTTTATAAGTGTGTCTTTCAATTCTGCTTTTGTATTGTAGCTTTCGTTTTTGAAACTTACAATAACGATATTTGAACCTTTGAATGTCTCGATAATTGATTTAGCCGTCAAGTAGTTGTGCTGATCTTGAGGTGTGTTGATCTGGAATATGTTGCGGTTTTCGATTGTCTCCTCAGATTTAGAGGAGAATGGAATAATCAACTTAATGTTGTTGTTCTTAGAGAAATCCGCAATCACTTTGATCTGAGCTGCATAAGCAGGACCGATGATGAAATCCATGTTTTTCAACTCAGGGGCAATCAACATGTGTTTGGCGTCTGCCTCAGTGTTGCCTGAATCATAGATGTGAAGGTTGACAGACAAGCCTCTCTTCTTCAAACTGTCTACAGCAACAAGCATACCTTGGTATAACTCTACGAATTTATCGGTTTTGCCGTCCAATGTCGTTTTTGCTGCTATCTCTTCGAAATTGAATGGTAACGCCAATGCAACATTTACTTCAGCCTTAGGATTGGTCTCTTTTGTCAACCTTGTACTTGCTGTTGGGATGATAAGAACTCGACCAGCAAGTAAATCATATTTTGCACCTTGATTTATTTTATCCAAGTCGTACATTGTGATTCCATATTTTTGGCTGATGCTGAAGAATGTCTCTTCTTTCTCAACTTTGTGGAATGTACAGCCGTTGTCTTGTGCTTTCTCTCCTTCGTTATCAACATCTTGTACGATTAAAAGAACTCGACCTTCATTCAAATCCTTTTCTACATCAGAGTTATTCTTGATAATGTCTTCGTTGCTGATTCCATATCTCTTAGCAATGCTGAATAATGTTTCGCCTTTTTGTACAATGTGAGTTCCGTAATGCTTCTCAACAGAAGCTGTTTCTGATGTTTCCACCTGTACAGGAGGAATGGTCAAAACCATGTTCTTCTTCAATTTCTTGTCTGCACCAGGATTGAGTTTTACAATCTCCTCTGGAGTTACGTTGTAGTCTTGACTAATGCTGAACAATGTCTCCTTCTTCTTGACCTTGTGTATTCTGTAAATTACCTTGTCCGATTCGCTTGCAGATGGAGAGTTTGATGCAGCAGGTATTGTAAGTACTCGTCCTACAACTAACTCTAGGTCAACGCCTGGGTTAAGTTTGATGACCTCCTCTTTGCTTACTCCGTATTGTTGACAGATGCTGAAAAGTGTCTCTTTCTTTTGAACTTTGTGAGCTCTGTTGATTTTGTTGCTGCTTGGAGCTAAAACCGTTTGGTTAGTATCACCAGGAATAGTAAGGGTCTTGCCTTCTTCTAGTTCTTGGCCAACACCAGGGTTTAGCTTGATGACATCCTCTTGGCTTACATTGTATTGCTGACAAATGCTGAAAAGCGTCTCTTTCTTTTGAACTTTATGAGTTCTGTAAAGAGTTTTCCTTTTCTCTGGTACAACAGGAGCGGCGGTTGGTTTTGTCTCAGCCACTACAGCCGTATTTTTGTGAACCGGTGGAATGATAAATGTCTTTCCTGTCTTAACACCATCTTTTGCATCTGGGTTCAGACGGATGATTTCCTCGGTAGAAACTCCGTAAGCTCGACTTATGCTTGATAATGTTTCTTCTTGTTTTACGACATGAGAAGTGTATCCTGGTTTTGTCTCCTTTTTGATCGGAGCTTTGTCTGATGATGTTATCTTGTTTGCCTCTTTCTTGGTATTGGATGTCTGAGCTAATTTGGGTATTTTTATTTCAGAGCCTACCTTCAAACCTTCCGACTTTAAAGTAGGGTTCAAATTGTAAAGTTCTTCAGATGTGGTGTTGTATTTGTTCTTTAGAGAATAGACAGTTTCGCCTTTTGCAACTTTATGGAATGTGTATTCATCATGAACAGGTATAAGAATGACAGACCCTTTTGTCAATCCTTTCTCTGAGCCAGGATTAGCAGCTTTGATTTGAGACTCTGTTACGTGGAATTTCTTTGAGACAGAGTAAAAACCTTCGCTTGTCTGGACAGGGTATTCGTAGTATTTCTTTCCTTCAACGATTTTAACCTTGTAGTTCGAATCTTGAGCCATTGCATTTAATGCAAAAACCAATGAAAAAGATAATGCTACGCTAATGAAATATTTTTTCATCATATATCAAATTTTCTGTATTTATCAACTTGAAAATCAATGAGATTATCTTTAGCCTGACCCCGAAAATCCATCTACTTTTTTTCATAAAGAAACGGATTTTCATTGTTTAGCCAAATAACATGCGAATTTAAGAAAAACTACTATAAATATGAAGTTGACATGTGTAAAATATTGTAAATGGTTGGATGAACTTTTTTGTTGCTTGGGATTCTTTTATTTCTTTGTTTTAAATGATTTGATTCTCAAAGTTGTTGTTTCTTTTCTTGTTTGGAAGTAAGTTTGTAATGCCAAAAGCGGATCTCTGCTTTTCATCAAAAAAGTCAAATTTTAAATAAACATAAAGTTGGAAAAGGTAGCAAAACAACTGACAGACTTGATAGGGAATACGCCCTTGATGGAATTGTCTCATTTTGAAAAGAATAAAGGTTTGCAGGCTCGTGTCGTAGCTAAGTTGGAGTATTTCAATCCGGCTGGCAGTGCCAAAGACCGTGTGGCAGCAGCCATGATTGAGGATGCTGAGAAGAAGGGCTTGCTCAAACCGGGCGGAACCATCATCGAACCGACAAGTGGAAATACGGGTGTTGGCTTGGCATTTGTCTCTTCCGTAAAGGGTTACAAGTTGATTTTGACGATGCCTGAGACGATGAGCCTTGAACGTCGTAAGTTATTGAAGGCCTTGGGTGCTAAGTTGGAGTTGACTCCAGGTGCCGAGGGTATGGCCGGTGCCATCAAAAAGGCTGAGGCTTTGAAGAAGAAAATACCGGGTTCGGTTATTCTTCAACAGTTCGAGAATCCTGCCAATCCTGGTATTCACCGTAAGACAACAGGTGAGGAGATTTGGCGCGACTTGGATGGTAAAGTAGATATCTTTGTTGCTGGTGTTGGTACGGGTGGAACAATTACAGGAGTGGCCGAGGCATTGAAAGCTCACAATCCGAATGTTCAGGTGGTTGGTGTTGAACCTGCTGGATCTGCCGTTCTTTCCGCCGGACAACCAGGTTCTCATAAACTTCAGGGTATTGGTGCAGGCTTCATCCCTGTTATCTATAATAAAAATGTTGTGGATGAGATAATTCCTATTAAGGATAACGATGCCATTCGTACGGGTCGTGAACTCTCTTCGATGGAGGGCCTTTTGGTCGGAATAACATCTGGTGCGGCTGTTTTTGCTGCTTATCAGTTGGCTCTTCGTCCAGAAAATAAGGGCAAGACAATTGTAGCATTGTTGCCTGATACGGGTGAGCGTTACTTGTCTTCAGAACTTTACGATTACGAAAACTATCCTTTGTGATTATCCTCTGATTTGTAATTCGATATAAGGCCATGTCTGAGTCCGAAAGCTTGTTTCATTGGTGAGCTTGGTTCCCAATTCTTCAGTTTTAACCAGAACCAAAGTTTTGAAAACATAGGTGCCATTATTACGATGAAGATGGCGTTGAATGATTGAAAATAGCTAGTAGGCATCATCCAACCAAAGATATTTCGGTTGGTCTGCTCTTCTGCGAAATAGATGAGCGAAGCTCCTGCCTGTTCGAAGGCAGCCCAGAAAAAGATGACGAAGAAGGCTATGATGTAGATGACCCAAATATGTTTCCGTTCGCTTTTTGTCAATGATTTATCTGTGATGATGAAAATTGGCACGGAGATACATGCACTGAATATGCCAGCCCCGATAATGTCAGAACCTAACAGCATGAAGATGGCGAAGAGTGCAATTTCGCCCACGATGAAAAATAAAATTCTCTTAATGTCGGTCTTCTTTTCTTCTTTTGTTTCGTTCACCTCCTTTTTGCTCTCTGGTTTCATTCCAATTGGCAGTCTCTCAGGAGTGACGAGGTATTTGTTTTGGAATATTCTCAGAATCATGGTTCCGATAATCATACCGATGCAGGCTGCAAGAAATCCCCATCTGAAATCTTCTGGTTTACCAGTGTCGCCTAAAGTTCCGCAGATAAGAGGAGAGAAAAAGGCTCCGATGTTGATACCCATATAGAAAATAGTGAAAGCAGAGTCCTTCATGCCTGTTTGCTCTTCTTTGTATAGTTGTCCAACCATACTTGAAATGTTGGGTTTGAAGAATCCGTTTCCGAGAATTAACATCGTAAGACCTGCGATCAGAAAAGAAATGGCGAGTGATTGCTCTCTAAAGAACGTAGCACTGAGGAATAAAAGAAATTGTCCGATACTCATCATGACACCTCCCACAAAGATAGAACGACGGTTGCCCCAATATCTGTCGGCAATGTAACCGCCGATAAGGGGCGTGAGGTAGACGAAACCTGTGTAGCTTCCGTAGATGTTGGAGGCCAAATCTTTATTGAAAAGTAGTGCTTGGATTAGGTAGAGCGTGAAGATAGCTCTCATTCCGTAGTAACTGAATCGTTCCCACATCTCGGTGACGAACAACAGATAAAGTCCTTTTGGATGTTTTGTACTCATTTTTCTTAATTTTCTCTCTTGACGGCAAAATTACAAATATTTGTAAAGCAAACGAATTGTCAATAGTAAAATAATCGTTGTGAATAAAGATATTGGCTATTCCGTATTCATAAAAAAATCTTTGTGTTAGGTATTAAAATAGAAAAATGCTAGTGATGTTTTGTTTGTTTTGCTTGAATGAAAAAATATCTGTGGCTGTTATTCAGAGAGTTTTTTATACCTGCGCATTGCAAGTTTTAGTCTGTATTTAAAGGTGCGTATTGCAAGTTATTTTGATGTTTTATACCTGCGCATTGTAAGAGATTATGTTATCTTTATACCTGCGCATTGCAAGTTTTAGTTTGTATTTAAAGGTGCGCATTGTAAGTTATTTTGATATTTTATACCTGCGTATTATAAGAATATTTTTTATTAAATGCTTGTAAATGTGTTTTTTAATTATGATATTTGTGAAGAATTTAAAATTGATGAGCTTATGATATCATTTAAAAGGAAAATTTATCAACGTTTGCTTGATTGGAAAGCAGAGGGAGGCCAGACGGCATTGCTTATTGAAGGAGCACGCCGAATTGGCAAATCTACTATTGCTGAAATTTTTGGAAAGACTGAGTATAAAAGCTATATCTTGGTTGATTTCGATAAAACAAGTCAAGCCGTAAAGGATGCATTCTCTGATTATCTGAACGATTTGGATTCCTTCTTCATGATTCTATCTTCTCTGTATAATGTAAAACTATACAAACGAGAATCTCTTATCATTTTTGATGAAATCCAGAATTTTCCTAAGGCTCGTGAGGCTGTCAAATATTTAGTCAGTGATGGTCGATACGACTTTATCGAGACTGGCTCTTTGATTTCTATCAGAGAGAATGTTCGCAATATCACTATTCCGTCAGAAGAGGAGTCGATCAAAATGTATCCAATGGATTTCTGTGAATTTTGTGAAGCGTTGGACGAAGGTCAGTTGGTTGAATACATCAGACATTGCTTCGAATCCCAGACTCCACTTGATGACACTCTTCATTCGAAAGCAATGATGTTGTTGCGTCAATATATGCTGGTTGGTGGCATGCCAAAGTGTGTGGCAACCTACATTCAGAAAAACCGTGATTTTAAGTCGGTGGATAAAGAAAAAAGAAACATTCTGAATCTTTACCGGAATGACATCATGAAGATTGATGCAAAATACCGTTCTCGTGTTTTGGCTATTTTCGACCAGATTCCAAGTCTTTTGGCAAGGTAGGATAAACGAGTTGTGTTACGTGAGTTGGAGTTTGGCTCCTCTTTTTCCGTTTATGAAGATACTTTCTTTTGGCTGAAAGATTCCATGATTTCCAACGAATGTTTTAATTGCAGTGACCCTAATGTAGGCTTGTCAATCAATGAAGAGCGTACTTACATTAAGTGTTATATGGGAGATACGGGTCTACTTGTCAGTCATGCCTTCAATGAGAATGAACTTTCTGACGGTGAGTTGTTTCGTGAGATTCTTTTTAAGAAACTCTCTATCAATGAAGGTATGTTATTCGAAAATCTGGTGATGCAGATGTTGGTGGCTGCCGGTCACCGTCCGTTCTTTTACACACATTATAATAATATTCAACACCGTAATGATATAGAAATCGATTTCTTAATTTCAAACAAGAGTAAGCTTCATTACAAAGTTTATCCTTTGGAGGTGAAGTCTACAGATAGATATTCAACGGTTTCACTAACTAAGTTTAAGGAAAAGTTCAGACAGAAAATAGGTCAGTGTTACGTCATTCATCCTAAGAATTTGCAGAAAAAGGACGGTGTGGTATGTATCCCTGCCTATATGACTTTCTGTCTATGAATTCTCATAGGTGCGCATAGTAAGAGATCATGTTGTTTTTATACCTGCGCATTGCAAGTTATTATCCTATTTTATACCTGCGCATTGTAAGTTAAATTTATTCTAAATATAAGATAATTATTGTATTACATTTTTTTGATGTTCTTTGTAAATTATAAGTGGAAAATAATAGCTGGATTCAAGCGGACAATGCAACCTCATTTAAATCCAAGTTTGTCAATTGTTTAAATTTTTGTAAAGGAGTCATATACCCTAATCTTTTCCTCGGTCTCGAGTTTAAGATGTTT
>Ga0172378_10006990_pt1 | contig 10508 bp, 6 predicted proteins | sample GrowelOW332metaG_FD_119755 | JGI IMG/M metagenome (GOLD analysis project Ga0172378, IMG submission 119755) | Groundwater microbial communities from an aquifer near a municipal landfill in Southern Ontario, Canada - Pumphouse #3_1 metaG | ecosystem: Environmental > Aquatic > Deep subsurface >... | reverse complement strand
GTATTTCGTTAGGCTTGACAGCCTTAGACGGCCTTGTTCACTGCTTTGTTGAAGTCAAGCGCCTAGCCCAGCCAATGTGACCTAATCACCATCCTCTAGGTGCAATTAAGGGCATGTAATGTAACTCTTTTACAGATTTTCAGTTTCTCTTTTGATTGCTATGATGTAATATGAAGGTGAAACAATAGGAGCTATATGAAAAGAATACTTGCATCAGTCTTGCTGACTACTCTTGCTGCACTTGTCTTTGCAGCAGGTCCGCTGTGCTACTCTACTGAGCACTTTGAAATAATCTTTGATGAAAGCGAGGAGTCCTTTGCAAGGATTCTCCTTGGCCGATGCGAGGATGAATACCAGAAATACGCCGCAATGCTTGGCCTTGAAGGCTCATCAACAATAACCGTCTTTCTTGAAGGAGGGCCTGAGAGCAGCTTCATCGATCCCGATCCAAGGGCCTCGATCACCTTGGTGACCAAGGCTGCAGGAGACTACCTGGCTGATTTCTCCCGCCTTCTTGCCAAGTTCATGGTCCTTGGCTATGAAAAGGGAAGCCTCCTGGGAGATGCCTATACAAAGGCTGCCTTCAACATGCCATCCTGGATAGCTGACGGAATCTCCTATTATCTCAGTGGCCAGAGCCTGGATATATCAAGCCTTGGATTCATGCCGGAGCGAGACAGGCTGGCAAGCCTGGCTGATGAAGCTGTGGCAAGCCTTTACGGCTATGGCTTTGTGCAATACCTTGCCCAGACCTATGGAGAGCCGGCACTGCATGCCTACATACAAGGCTGCCGAAAAGGTCCTCTATCTTCGGCAAAGGCCTTCACTGCAGCCTTTGGCCTGAATATCGATGATGCCTTCAATGCCTTTGACGAGGGCCTGCGTACAGAACCCAGCCTTAAGGGTGAAAAGGTGCAGGGAGTCCAGAGCCTGGACGAGATGCTCTGGCTTGACAGCGAGCTTTATGGACTTGGAGAGGAGATGGTGCTCTTTGCTGGATCCACTCTCAAGGCTCTCAGCTCAAGCTCCCACGACCTGTCCATAAGTCCTGATGGCCTGAGATTCTCCCTTGTCCAGACCGATGGCTCCCACTCCCTCTATTGCCTATACAGCAGAGACGGAAAGCTTCTGCTAAAGTCATCGGCAATCGACAGGGCCGTGCTTCTGGATGCTATCATCGCAGCTTTCCGCCTGGAAGGCGACATGCTGGCTCTTGATGCCTATGACTACAGCGGAAACCTGATTTCCAGCCACGTGATCGGGCCTATGGGAAGCGGATTCTATGCCGCTGCAGCAGGCTCTGAACTGGCGGTGAAAGCAGGAGATTTCATATACCTTCTCAATGCTGATCTTCAGGTCAGGGCTGCCTACCAAGCCGCTCTTGACCAGTTCAGCTACTGCGATGGCAGGCTCTACGGAGTCTCAGGCTCCCGTCTTGCCTATCTGGACCTGGAGACTGGAAGCCTATCTATAGCAAGCCAGTCAGTCGGCCCCTTGAGCTATCCCAGCATCCACAACGGCATGGTCTACTATCTGTCTGAGAGAGTTGTCACTAAGATCGCCCTGGACAGCTTCACCTTCACAGCCCAGCAGCCAAGAGCTGTACAGCCGGTCAAGCCTGCAATGCTCAAGAGCCAATCAGCTATGAGCGTGGAGGTAGGCCAGGAGACCGCTGTCTTCAGCCTGGGTGACGGGCTTTTCACCATCACCCTGCCTGGCTCCATCACCCCAGACTCCATGGAGGCGGCCCTTGCAGGCTTTGCTTCAAGAAATCCTGATCTTATGGCCCTCCTTGGAACCACAGCGATGTCCAGAGAGCCGGGAAAGCTGGTGGTCAGCTATGACCAGGAGCTCACTGACCAAGCCGGCGAGATGATCATCGCAATCCTGGTGCAGGATCTCAAGACCAGCTATCCGGGCATGGCCTTTGCCAATCTCAAGAGCATTGAGGGCCAAGCTGAAGCTGAGCCTGAGGTCGTGGTGGAGACTGCCGCTGCTGCAGAGGAGGCCCTGCCTGAAGCCACAGTGAAGGTCGAGCCTGATTCTGGCGACCAGTTCCCTTATTCAGAGTTCAGGAAAGGCTCAATGCCAACCTTGGTTCCCTTCTACAGGGACAAGGAGAAGATGCTTCTTGGACTGGGCATCTCGTATCTTGACAAGCTTGAGAAGCTTGGAGCTGGGCTTTATGCCGGCTATGCTCTGCAGGACCTGAGGCCAGTGGCCTTTGCCAATGTCTTCTATGAGGAGGATGGCCTCTTTGCAGAGCTCAGCGACAGCTATGAGATGGGCCTGTCAAACGTCCTTGGTGCAAGCGTCAGCTGGCAAGGGAATGACTTGGCCTGGTACAGGACTCAGGCTGCCTTCATGGCTGAAGTCAAGGCAGCATACACCATGGGCTTTGACGGAACCTCCCTTCTGGCTCCTCTGAATAGGCAGACCATAGACATCAGTGCCAGGATGGGGCTGGCAATCGACAGCTTCTTCATAGGACCTGCTGCAAAGGTGGTCTGGCTTGTCGACATCGGCAAGTCGCTGGCCATGGGCGGCCTTGGCCTTGATATGGCTTTTGAGAATTCCTCAAGCGGCGTGATCTACGCTCTTCCATTGAGCCTGGAAGCCCAGGCGCTTATGGGAAGCGCCCTTGGAGGAGCAACAGGAGACGCGATGCTGATCACTGCAGATCTTGATGCTCTTGTTATAGGCTTCAGCCCTGTTGAGAAGTCTGATTCAATCGGGCCCTTCATAATCGACAGGGCAGGCCTATATGGCGGAATCAGCTTTGAGGCTTCAAGCCAAGGCACTGAAGACGACATCAGGCTTAACAGGACAGGAACTCATATAGGCCTGGAGTATTATGGAGCAGTCCGCCTGGATGCAAGCTACATGCGCTTTGAGCCAGGCAAGCCGATGACCCTCGAGCTAAAGGCAAGCTGGAACGGCACCCTGAGCTTCAAGGCGACTCTGAAAGCCCGCTTCTGATTCAAAGGGGATTGACATGTACGATGCAGCTTATCTAGATACAATCATGCAGCAGGAGAAGGAGCTTCAGTTCGATTCCTTCGACCTTGATGATGCCTTCAAGCTTGGCAATATGCTTGTGGATTTCAGCAGAAAGGCACCCAAGGCGCTTGCTGTGAGGATAGTTCTTGACGATCTCATAGCATTTCAGGTCCTGATTCCCGGCACCAGCGCAAGAAACGTATGGTGGATGGACAAGAAGAGAGCCACTGTAGAGAAGACGCACACCTCTTCGCTGAGAGCTGCTGTGGAGAAGGAAGTCCTTGGCAGAAGCGAGGACTGGATGAACGACGAGGAGCATTATGCCCTTTGCGGCGGAGGCTTTCCGTTGACAGTCAATGGCAGCTACAGGGGAGCTGTCATTGTCTCAGGCCTGCCTCATCTTGAGGATCACGCATGCCTTGTGCAGACAATCAGGAGGTTCAAGATGGGGGATCAGGATGGAATTATGGGACCTATATAACAAGGACCGCCAGTTGACAGGACGGACAATGCTTCCTGGCTCTGAGATTCCAGAGGGCTTCTACAGGCAGGCTGTGCATGTTTGCTTTTTCAACAGTTTTATCCAGATGCTCATCCAAAAGCGCCAGGCAATAAGGGCAAGCTGGCCTGGATGCTGGGACCTGAGTGCAGGCGGCTTCTCCCAGTCCGGACAGAGCAGCTGGCAGTCAGCTCAGAAAGAGTGCTGGCAGGTGCTTGGAATCAAGGTGGATCTCAAGGGCCAAGCCCCGATTCTCACCTTCAGCTATCCACAGGACTTTGAAGACTTCTACATCGTTCACAAGGACGAGGACCTAAGGCTTCTGCGCCTTCAGCTGGAGGCAGTAAGCCAGGTGGCCTGGGCAAGCGAGGAGGAGATTCTCCTGCTGATGGACAAGGGAGCCTTTGTCCCTTATCACAAGAGCCTGATAAGCCTTCTTTTCTCTCTCAGCAGGACCTCGTCAGGCCTGTCATTATAAAGCGAGTATGTGACATAGTCTCCATCAGCTCAATTGACAGGGCGATGATCATAGCATAGAATTAATCATGAAAAAGATAATTCTAGCCGCCATAATGATTCTGGCAATTGCAACGTCGCTTTTCGCGGGTCTTTTCGAGGGCTTCTTTCCTGATCTGAAGATCATAGCCACTGAGCACTTTGACATATACTTCCTTGACCAGTCGGAGGACCTGGCTAGGGAGCTGGCATATGTTGCTGATGGCTACTATGAGGAGCTCAAGTCCAGCCTCAATCCAGAGACTGACCAAAGAATCCCTGTGATCATCACCCCTTATCTAGAGCCCATGGACGCCTATTACACTCCATCTCCTCGCTCAGCGATTGTACTTTACGACACGCTGATCCAGGATGGCGTCTTTGAGATCTCCAGGACTAATCTTCTCAATGTCTTCTATCATGAGCTCACCCATGCCCTGTCGCTTACCAACGAGACGCCTTTCTTCAAGACAGTCACAGCCTTGATGGGCGATTACTATAACCTTCCGACCCTTTATCTCTACCCCTTCTTCATAGAAGGCGTAACAGTGGACTATGAGAGCCACAATGGAGGCGGAAGGCTCAACAGCGGCTTTGTCACAGACATCCTGATCCAGGCCAAGCACGAGGGAGTCTTTCCGCAGTGGACAGAGGTTGCCGGAAGCAGGGATACAGCCCCTGCAGGCGAGCTCAAGTACCACTTCGGCGGAGCCTTCTCGGATTATCTTGAGAAGACCTATGGAAGGGAGACCTATAACCAGCTCTTCACTGAAAGCGCAAAGGCGCGCCACTGGCTGGTCGGCGAGCTTCTCTTCAAGGATGTCTTCGGACTGACCCTGGATCAGGGCTGGGAGGATTTTGAGGCAAGCATCAAGGTTCCAGAGAACATGGCCGAGCCAGCAAGCTTTGATCCAATGGATGGAAGCTTCTGCAATCTCAGCGCCTTTGACGGCAAGCTTGCCTATGTAGAGCAATACAGCAAGACCGCCTTCATCGATCACAAGCCAACTCTCACTGCCTCTGGCTACAATCCATCCTTCTCCATCAGAGCCGACGGAGCCTACATGACAACGGTCCTGATGACAGAGGACAGGTCCTATGGCAAGGTGCTGGATGCAAGCGGAAATCCTGTGTTCAACATCGAGGGCGCCCAGGGCCTGGTGGCCCTTGATGAAGTGGTGCTGAGCCTAGAGAGAAACGGCTCCACAGCCATCCTGAGGACCTACGGCTATGATGGGTCCATGAGATCTGAAAAGGTCCTTGAAAGGCCGCTTCAGGCCTATCAGCTCACTGGCTTGGACAATGGCAGGTCCTGCTTCATATATGACAATTCCATATACATCCTTGACTCGGGCCTGTCGATTGTCGATACCATCGCTCTTCCTGAGGAGTATGAGTTCACTGACCTAAGCTTCAGCGATGGCAGGATTATAATGGCCTATGCAGGAGACTTGCCGCGCCTTGCCATCCTGGACCTGGGGACCCGTGAGCTTCGCCTGAGCACCAACAGCTTCAGCGGAGGCATCCATGAGCCGGTGATCATCAAGGACAAGGTCTATTTCGTCTCCCAGTTCTATTCTAGATCCCAGCTCAGCCTTGCTGACCTTTCTTCCTTCAGCTTCCTAGATCCAGCGGCTCTTCCTGCCTACAAGGCTCCTGAGCCCTTTGGCAGAAGCGCTCTTGAGTCAAAGGACGCCAAGTACATGAACTTCAAGAGCCTTCCTGTGGTCCTGCCATTCAGCCTGGCAGACAACTGTGTGCTTGGCCTGAGCGTGCTCTATGGCGACCTTACCTCAGACTGGGAGGGCTGGTTCACCTATGGCTACAGCGGCCTGACAGGGAACGTCATTGAGCTTTATGCCTCCAACGCAAGCCTTCCAGTGCACTTCATGTTCAAGGATACTCTTTATGCCAATATCCCTGGCAATAATCTTTCACTCCAGGCTTCCTATGAAGGCGACCTGGGCCAGAGCTTCTTTGGCTACGGCCTTGCTGGAGGCCTCACCTTCAGCAACAGTCCAGGCTACAGCTATGCGGGCATCAGGCTCATGGGTGGAGCTGGCAACCAGCACTACTACAAGCGATCCATGTTCTCCATGACAGGCTTCAACGCACAGGTCACCCTAGGTGCCTTCACAGCCAAGATGACTACCCGAAGAAGCTCTCTTGGCCTGACGCTCAGAGGCGAATACAGCTTCAAGGATCTTCTTGAGACCGATCCGATGAACCCACTGTTCTTTGGCCTGCCTCTGACGGCCTACGGCAGAATCTCAATCGATCCTGGCTTCAGCACCGGCTTTGGCGTCCGGTCCACCCTGCTAGGCTATGAGATACAGGACTCCCTGCACTTTGCGCGAATCTACTTCAACAGGGCCATGCTGGATGCAGAGCTGGGGTTTGACACTGACTTCAGCACCAGCTTCGCAGTCTATGGCTCCCTTACTGCCAGGCTTGGCTTTGCGGTAGTCTATGGAAGGTTCGCAAGTGCAATCAACTACTTCAACATGAGCCTTTCATTTGCCTCGGGTTCTGGAGTGAGCTTCGATGTAGGCCTGGACATGGGCTTCTAGGCCAGGTCCATCTCCTTGAGGGCCTTGCGCCTTATAGGCAGCAGGGCCCTGGTGGCAAAGTAGATGCCCAGGCTGATGACCTGGGCCCAGTTGTCCTGAAGAAAGACGCTGGGCAGAGCAAGCTTGCAGGCAACCAGAATTGCAGTGCAGATTATGGGCACTAGATAATGGTTCCTGACTCTCCGGTGCCTTGAGAACAGGTACCTGAATTCTGCTATGCTGTAGAAGAGCAGAATTGGATTGAGAAGCAGCAGGTTCTCATTGAAGTATGAGAAGGTATGGGTGGTCAGGCTTGCCATGAAGACCATCAGGCTTCCAATAAGCCCAAGGCTCAGGTCAAGGACCGCGACAATAAGGCAGTAGAGCTTTCTCTTGTCTCCGACCCTGTGGACCAGAGAGAGAGCAAGGCACAGGCCCAGGCTGGCTGCCAGGGCCTCAAGAAGGCCGTCTGCAGGCTCGCTGAGCACAGGGGTCCTGTACTCGGTTGCACTGTTGTCATTGACGATCTCAACTCTCTCTACAAGGCCTGGGTAGGCAAGAAGGGCGTCATGAAGGCTGCTTGGCAGGAACATCTTGTCCCATAGGCTTATGGGCTTGTCGATCGATCCGCCCTGAAGCGTGTTCAGGGCCCACAGGGCCGCTGGGCTTGTCCCAAGGGCCTTGCTGGCCTCTAGGCGGTAGGTGGTGCCTGCATCAATGCTCCTGGCCCAGGCTCCGAAGGCTCCATCGGTGGCAAAATCGATTATGTCCCTCACGCGCGTGGCGCAGTTGTCGGTGTAGTGCTGGTACAGGTAGGTCCTGTTCTCGGCTTTCATGTTGTCCGAGAGAAACTCAAGCACAGCCTTCTTCTTCTCAGGCTCAAGCTTGAGCACCAGCAGGTCGGCGTAGCGGTTCTCGGCTATGGCGCCTGCGATGTGGGCCTGGGTGGTTGAGCAGGAGCACATGTACCAAAGCTGTCCCATGGCAAAGTTGATGTAGAATCTTTCGGAATTGAAGGAGAAGACTCCCCAGTCAAAGCTCATGGAGTAGCCGTCAGGCTGAGTGAACACCAGCGCGGTATGGCCAAACCAGGAATAAAGGGGATCTCCCTTGGAAAGGGTCATGATGCCAACCTCGCACTGCTCGTAGAACTCTCTTTCCTCATCTGTGAGGGTGGGGGAGAAGTCGATGCTGCCTAGCCGCACCTCCGAGTCAAAGGGATGGGCTTGATCGGTGTAGGTGAAGCTTATGGCAAAAGCCATGGAGCAAAGCAGGATCATGGATAGATCAGCAAGCAGTCTTTTCACTCTTCGTATATCCTCTTCGTTCCGGTGCGGGCCATATCCACGACAGTCATCCTCACGCTCTCTGATCCATTGAAGAAGTTCCTGGACAAGGTGAAAAGGAAGTCTACCCTGTCTCCGATGTCGAAGGCTCGCCCAACCTGGTCTCCAGCTGCCCAGTAGACAGCTGTCCAGTTCAGGCTTCCATACTCCAGGGTCAGGCGAAGATTGGAGTTCGACTTGTCTGAGCTTCTCATGTAGTCTATCTTTGTGAGCCTGGCATTCTGGGCCAGGAAGCAAAGCTGAGGGTTCTCCTCTCCATAGGGCTCAAAGAGATCGACGGTCTTCATGATGGAGGCCTTGAGGTCCTCTGGGCCTAGGGTGGCATCTATGCTGATGGTCTCCTCGGCGCCCTCGAAGCTTGCCATTATGTCGGCAGAATCCTCGCTTATGCGTATGCAAAGCTCCTCGATCCTGCTGGAGGGCAGGGAGAAGCCTGCTGCATGAAGATGGCCGCCAAAGCCGATGAAGATGTCCTCGTAGCGGGACAGGAAGTCACGGCAGTTGAAGGCTCCCTGGGATCTTACTGAGCCGCTGGCTGTTTCCTCGTTGCCGTTGCATATTATGATTGTTGGAACCTTGAAGGCTCCAAGTATCCTGGTTGCCAGTATGCCTGCTATGCCGCGGTTGATATCTGGGTCGTTGATTATGACAAAGCGGCCTTCAAACTGCTCAAAGCTCTCTCTGGCCATGGGCATGACGCGAGCCCAGGTGCTTTCCACAAGGTCATGGCGCTCGTCGTTGAGGCTCATGAGCGTGGCAGCTGCCTTCTGGGCGTCGGCAGGGCTTGAGGCAAGCAGAAGCTCAGCCGCCTTCTCAGCCTGGGCAAGACGGCCTGCGCTGTTGAGCACAGGCCCGATCTTCCAGCCTATGTCCTGGGTGCCAAGCTCTCGGCCGGAGATGCCCAGCAGTCCAAGAAGGGCTGCAAGCCCATCGCGCCTGGTGGCGGCTATGGACTTAAGGCCAAGCTTGACCAAGGTCCTGTTCTCGTCCTTCATGGCCATAAGGTCGCACTGGGTGCCTATGGCCACAAGGTCCAGCACCTCAAGGTATTCCTGCCCAAGGCCTGGGTAGTAGAGGCTTACGAAGCTGGAGAACATGGCCACAAGGGTGTCCAGCTCGGTTGCCTTGGTTGTAAACCGGTTTGCCTTGCTCAGGGTGCATAGGGCAAAGAGGCTCTTGGACTTGATGAAGGGCATTCTAGACTCAAACTGGCCACGAAGCTCCACAAGCTCAATGTCGATGCCCTTGCCGAAGGCCTTTCTAAGAAGGCCCTTCTCCTCGTCTGCATCAAGGGCGTAGATTGGAAGGTCGCAGCACAGGTAGGCGAAGATCTTGGACTGCTCTGGGATCAGGACCCCAGGTATGACCTCCTCGCGAGCTCTGGAAATGACCTTCAGGTTCTCAAGCTTGGCAGCCTCTATGAGTATGGTCTCATTCTTGCACAAGGTGCAGTGTATGAGCAGAAAGGTCTGCTTGTAGAGGTCGGTCATTGCAAAGCGCAATGCCCAGGCGCACTTGGCAGCCACTCCGCAGCCTGCAAGGTCTGCAAAGGGATACTCGCATTCATTGACCTTTGGATCCAGGACAGCCACAGCATCGGGAAGCCAGGAGCCTGGCAGGTGATGGTCGGTTATGAGCATGTCGATGCCCAGGGAGTTGGCGTAGTCCGTCTCCTCCAGGCTGGTGATTCCGCAGTCGACGGTTATGATCAGCTTGGCCCCATAGCCCTTGGCCTCATCTATGGCGCGACGAGAAAGCCCATAGCTCTCGTCGCTGAGGGGAAGCTGGACGATTGTCTTGATCCCAAGCTCCTGCAGAGCCTGGGTCATGATCACAGATGCAGTGATTCCGTCGGCATCCCTGTCTCCGAACACCACGACAGTCTGTCCCTCAGCCTTGGCCTCCAGGACCCTGTCGCAGAAGTCGACCATGCCGTCGAACAGGAAGGGATTGCGAAGGCTCGCAAGGTCGTTCAGAAGCCAGTAGCGCAGATCCTCGGGCTCGGTTACGCCTCGCCTGGCAAGGATCTGGGCTTCCAGTGCAGTGACCGAGAATGCCTCCTGTATCTTCAGTGCATCCTGGGCCTTGAATTTATCTCTTATCCATTTCATCAATAGTAATCCACGAGGTTTAGAACCGCATCTGCTGTCTTGAGGCTGTTCTGTGCGAACCTCATGGAGTATCTTATCAGATAATTGCGTATTCGGGTACATGAACTGTCCCGAATCTCGACTTTTATCGCATCCTCAAGGCTCTTTGACCCAATCAAGGTAAGATATCTTCGGTCCCTTGGCCCAAGAGCCATGGATTCTAGATCCGAGCACTGGCTGCAAACTGGTGCACATAGCGAGCTCGAGAATCCTATGGTCTCATCAATTCTGTAAGTCCTTGAGCAGGAAGGACACTCATCCAGGCTGGCCAGGCTTCCCTCGGTCTCAAGAAGGACCAGGTTGAAGTGCATGAGAGCGCGTGTCTGGTGATTGATGCTCTTGGCGGCCCTGATGTAGCTCAGGGTCTCCATCAGAGGGCCAAAGAGAAGCTGGGCGTCAGCCTCGGCGGTACGGCTTACCAGCTCGCACATGTAGTAGGCGTAGAACTTGCCCTCAAGGCTCAGTTCAT
>Ga0172378_10006989_pt1 | contig 10508 bp, 9 predicted proteins | sample GrowelOW332metaG_FD_119755 | JGI IMG/M metagenome (GOLD analysis project Ga0172378, IMG submission 119755) | Groundwater microbial communities from an aquifer near a municipal landfill in Southern Ontario, Canada - Pumphouse #3_1 metaG | ecosystem: Environmental > Aquatic > Deep subsurface >... | reverse complement strand
TCCTGAATAGCATCCTGTTGTACACAACCCAGAACAGCTTGCTTGGCAACTACTTGAAGATGTTGTAGTGGCCTCAGATGCATAACCATCAACAATATTATTTAATTTTGTGTTATTAAAATCTGATGGTATTTTAGCACCTTGCTGTGCGTCTGTAAGATTTCCCTGTGATTTAACAGCTATTAAAGGTGCAATAACTTTATGTCCGTGTTCTGTTAAAATTTTTCCACCTGAAGTAGGAGTAGTTGAAAAATCCCAACTCGATCCAGCATAAGAAGTCATACTTCCAGTTCCACAGCGACGTTGCATTTCTGCTTTCACTTTAGCCTTTATAGCAATTATTTCACTTGCTGTCAACAATTAAGATCACCCCCACGTTGCTGGTACTGGAGTCCATGAAGAACCATTATAAAATTTCATAATGTTTCCATCGGAACTATCCACCCAAAGTAACGATGTGTCAGTAGGCGCAGAACTTTGCCTAACATATCCACCAGTCGTTGGCATAATGCTTTTTGATATTTTACCATCAGCACCAACTCCTGCGAACCCATTAGGCTGATCTTTAGATTGTACAATATCATCTAAGTTTTGCTGTACTGTACTACCATCAGACGTTTTAATTTTATCAGCAGTTGAAACAGGGAATAAATTCTCATAAATTCCAGTTGAATTTTTAACATGCATTTGAATTCCATTATCCGTAGATTCAAACCATAAATCATTAGTATCCTGACCTGTAGGTTCATTTGTAGATATTACAACTTGTCTTGGTGAAACCAAAATAACACTCCAATAATCAGGAGAAGAATCAGGCACGTGATTTACATTATTAACTTTAATAGATAGGTACAATTTATTACCATATGGTACAACAGCATTATCATTATAAGTGACCGTATTGTCCCATTTGGTATATGGAGTAAGCCCAGTTCCAGCAGGGCCTATAATAGAAATAAGCTGAAAATATGTATTATCAGAAAGTGAAGTACCAATTGGAGTATTCGGATTAATACACATATATGCTTTATAATCATATCCTTGAACTATATTAAACATTTGATACTGTTTAGAAGAGTTATAGATACCAGCCCATTTTACGATTCCAGCTATCTCATCAAAAATAGAACCATTGAATACTCTTTCAATTGCAATTTCACGATCCATAAATACTTGCAAAGTTGCCGCAGTTATAATAACCCGTTTTAATTCAGGGTGATCTGTTAATATTTGCTTAGCACTTACAAAATCTCCATTTGCAACAAATGTATTTATTTGATCTATATATTGTTTATTATCCGCAGATTCATCTTCAAATACAATATAATTGTCAATACTATTAGGAAAATTTGTCATTGAAAGGTCTGGAAATCTTTCACTCACATATATCACCACCTTCAATGTTGATAATTGTTTATAAACATATGTTCAAAATACTGTAAAATTGCCTTGAATATACAAAGCAGTTATGGTATAATCTGTAATATGGAGGGAAACGAAATGAAATGTAAAAAATGCGGAAAAGAATTTGAAGGAAAATTTTGCCCTAACTGTGGTGCACCTGCTGATTCTGACAACGTAAAACCAGTACAAAACGAACCACCATCTTCTAAATCTCAGGCAAAGCCTAAAAAGAAGAAAGGATGTTGGATAGCAGGAATAATCATACTGGTCATACTAATCATAATTATTATAGCAACGCAATCCTGCAATAGCTCACAACCAACGACCACAACTTCGTCTGGATCATCTAATACAAGCGAAACAGAATCACAATCAAAACCAGAGAGCAAATTGACCAAAACGACTTTTAAAATCGGTGAAACAGTTAAATACAATGGCCTCGAACTTACTGTTACAAAATTTACAACATCTCAAGGCACAGAATTTGAAAAACCAAAGTCTGGTATGGAATATGCGATTGTAACAGTTAAATATAAAAACTCAGGTAAAGAAAATATTTCTTACAACTTATACGACTTCAAAATGAAAAATAGCAAAGGCCAAATAAACGACTGCACAATATATTCAAATCTAAAACACCCACTTGAAAGCGGAGATTTGGCTCCCGGTGGAGAAATTGAAGGCGAAATGCCATTTGAAGAACCCAAAGGTGATAAGGGATTGATACTTCAATACACAGGTAACATATTTGAAAGTAATTCACAAATAGATTTTAAACTTAATTAATAATTAAAAATTATGCTGTTTGCATTTGCAAACAGCATTTTTTTAATTCAATATAGAATTATATAATGGATAGAACACAGAAGCTGTTATATCCATAGTTTGCTCCTTTAAATTAATAGAAATTGATTGAATTATATATTCGCGTACATCATCGTATATCAATGAATGATATTGAATCTTTTTTTGCACATCAAGCCATGGTATAAAAATCATTTTTAATTGAATTACATCATGTAAATTAGTATCACGGTAAAGTTCGTAATTACTACGTTGGGTTGCTAAATCATAACTATATATTTTTGAATATTCGTCACCATACTTAACATCCACAATTTGTCCTATTCTATCAGAACAAAATGGACTATCTGGGTTTACCTTATAATAAATATTCTTAATACCGTACTTTGAAATATCAGATTCTTTTTGTTCTGTCGTAGGTAGTTCACTTACTAAAATACTGCAACCTTCAACTTGAAATTCTCCCAAAAAATAAAAAGCATCATTTAGAAATTTAAAACAATACATCCTGTTTGCTTCTATCTTACCAGACGCAATTGCATTTCCATCTGAATCTAAAATAGGATAAGAAGATAAGCTATTAAATTGCATAGTTTGACTTGCTTGATTCGTAGAATTCACTTTTATAGCATAAACATAGTTATCAATATAACTATCAAGCTCATCAAACGTAACGGTATATTTGTTTCCAGACGAAGTACATGAATCAGAAGAACGATCTGCTGTAATACATTCACCCCAAATAAACACAACATTATGAATATCCGAAAACTTATTATTGCGCTGTTCTGAAATTATAAATCCGCTATCTTCAATTGTTTTAGCATCTAAAATATCTGATTCGTACTTTAATGTTGGTAATGGTTGACAAGTGAATATACCATCAATATCAATATAACTTTGCCATCCGGGATATAAATCTCGTAATTTTGCTATTACTTCTGATACTTTTGTACCAGCAGAAGTAAATTTTAAATCATATGGCACAGTATTGTAATTTTGATTGGTATAAACATTTATTGCCTGATTACCTAAATTACCAACATCTCCTATATTATAACTTTTAATAGGTGTAAATTGCGTAAGTGTTGAAATCATGGCCGAACGAATATTAGATCCTTGAGGTATTTCAATTGTATTAGATGTAAGAGTTCCTCCTCTTGTACCATCCAATAGACAATATGCATCAAGCATTTTTAATTGTAATGTTTTCCCACTATTTGAAATTGAATACGAATTTTCATTAAACCAAAACTGTCCAAGAGGATAATAATGAATCTTAGCATCAAATATATACTTATATCCAATTTTAATGTTTACAATTCTATTAAACCAAATTTTTCCTCTATCAGCAGTAAGCAAAGAATCATTTCCCATATACAATACAGCATCAAATGTACGCCTAATTTCACTTGAAGAATCTATGTTCAAACTACCAGAAATAATAATGCCATCAAAATAATCTAAAATTTGCTTTGTATTTCCATCTAATAATTCAAGCCGCAAATAACATTCTTTTGTATGTTGCCTTATTATATTAAAATCAATTTGTTGGACATTATAACTCAATTATCACCACCTACTTTATGATAACCTATCTATCAAACCATTTGTTATTAAATCTTCTTGTTTATTCATATCTCCTACTTCAAATACGTTAAAAGAAGTATCAAATTTTTCAACATACTGAGTATCAGATTCTTTAATTGAATCCGTTTTAACAGCTACCAATTTCACACGTCCTGTATAATCTTTAATGACTTTTGGCAATCCATCACTTAGAAAATCCATAAGTTGATCCCGATACACATAGCTATCTTCAGGATTAGGAATATCTTCATCCAATTTATAAAAACCACCGCTTATTGAATATGAATCATAGCAACTTTTAGATGGATAAGTCGCATAAGGATATTTATTATTCAAAGTTTCAACAATTGAATAAGGCTTGTTACGTTGACGATTTGAAATTTTATTATCTAAATCAGTGTAATATCCATCATTTTTTTCAAGAATATATAACCCTTCAAATTCACTTTTAATTGTATTTACATTATAATTTCCCTCAATTCCACCTGCCATTACAGGAACAAGGGCAAATTGATATATAGTTCTGGCCTTACAAAATTTATAAAAATTCTCAAAATGCAAACTATCACGATCTGTTACTTTATTAGAAAATATATTAATCCATTCATGAGACCCATATTCTCTCACTTTGGTTAATATATGATCAACAGATGCAAGCGTAAAATCAACATTGCCACCAAGAAGATTACCATCAAATTTAGCATGCAATAACGTTGAATAATCCCACACTGTTGATATAGGAACATCAGCAGAAGAAGTATCTTCAGTTACAAATAAATCATTAAAAATACCGTTTGATAGTTTAATTGATATTATATTATTTACAGCAGTCGGCATTAAACAAGCCGATGTTTGGCCAGATAAACTGGCACTCATACCAAGGAACATCATAATAAAAAATATCACCTCATTCTAATCACACCTTCATACTATTCTATTATATTACTATATTTTTGGCATAGTAGGCCAATTCACTGTATATGGAAACCCGTCCTGCTCCGGTACATCTCTCAGAGCGTCCTTATATGCTGTCCATGCTTTCTGTTGGTCTGCTGTCATAGCCGACCATTTTTCCGCATTACAGTAGACTGTGTCGCACGTATTCAGCAAATTGTCGCGGTAATCACGCACTTTCTGCGATTCCGCAGCAAGCTCCGCATCTTTGGCCTTTTGCAACCATGTCGCATAATTGGCTTCAATATCGGCAGAAAGGCTTGGAGAATACGCTTCTTTCAGCACATATTTTTCAAAATCCCACGACGGGATTTCGCGCCCCGTAATGCCATCAACTGTTTTTGTTGATTGCACATCGTCATAAAATTCGATTGTGCAGTTATTCTTGTCGCGTAGAATTTGAAATGGTTTTTCTGGCATTGTTACGCTTGATACTTTCATTGCTTACTACTCCTTCCAAGCGAGATATTTTGACATACGGCTTGATTCGCTGTTGGTAAAGACGGTAGCTGTCGCTATGCTTCATCCACCCAACATAGGTTAAAATGCTCCCGCAGTTGTGCGCGTTCCAGCTTTTCTTCTTTTTCGTGCGTTTGACTTTCCTTGTAGCTTTTAGCATTAGCGAGCGGCGCAAGATTGTTTTGTCGTGGAAAAATCGGTATCCCAAAAAGTCAATTCCGCGTGAATCAACTAAAAACTTCTGCCGCTCGGAAAGCTGCAATCCAATCCCGTCAAGATAGGCCATAATTGCTCTTTCTATCTTTCCCAACTTGCGTTTATTTGGTCCTAAAACAACCATGTCGTCCATCTGCCGAATGTAATATTTTGCGTGAAGTTGCTCCCGCACATAATGGTCGAATCCTTGCAGATAAAAATTCGCGAACCATTGTGAAGTCACGTTTCCGATCGGTAAACCGGTTGACGTACTGTCAATAATTAAATCCAAAAGGCTAAGTAATTCTTGGTCTTTAAACTTTCTTCTCAACATTCCTTTTAGCCTGCCATGCCGAATTGATGGGTAGAAGTGATGAATGTCCAGTTTGAGGCAATACTTTGTACCGCGCTTATCATTGTGAAGCCAGCGCTTTAAATAACGCGCCGCGTAGGATATTCCACGCCCCGGAATGGACCCGCATGTAAATGGATCCATGCCTTTTGAAAGAATCGGGATAATCTGCAAAAGAACTGCCCACTGAACGATCTGGTCGGGGTAAAACCGTGGCACACTGATTTTCCGTACTTTGCGCTTTGGTCCCTCAACAATCGTTTTGATACGGTAAGGTGATGGTTTATAACTGTGATTTACAAGCATGTTGTGAACGTCATTCACACAGGATGGATGATGGACAAGAAACCTTTTGATGGATCTTTTTTGTCGCCTCTTTTTATTGTGGCAGGCATTTAAAATAGCTTGCCGTATGTTTCCTTCGTCACAAACTTTTTGATATATAAAACCATAACGTTTTATGGCATATCTTCCTTTCTTTGGCCTAAAGGGCTTTTGAGAAAACCTACTAACCCCTTCCGTAACGGCTAATTTTTAGCAATAGCTAAGGATGGACAGATGCAATAAATATCTTTTCGCACTTTGCCAAAGAAAGCGACGCGCCGATGTTCTCATTCGCATTCGAGGCCGAATTGTTCAAATTCAAGTAGAAAGCCCCGACATTCACACCGTTGCTCCAATTACCGCCGCATCTGTGAACCCTATTTAAAATCTATCGATAAATCTTAATCGTCCTATGTCAAGGGGACATATTCCCCTTGACAATTCCTTTTAAACCGGCGTATAAGAAAGCGACGCGCCGATGTGCCCATACGCAGCCGAGGCCGAATTGCTCAAAGCCAAGTAGAAAGCCCCGACACCCACACCGCCGCCCCAATAACCGCCAGTACGGCAAACATAAGTATCGCTTGTTCCTTTCCAAAAATAATCATGAAATTTACTACTCGTTTCGTCGGATACCGTAGTGGCTGGTAACATACCATATCCATTTGCCGCTTGCATTGTATCAATGTATTCTCCTGTGGTGCCACCGATTGTACCTGCATCAAGGTATCCATCAGCAGTGTCATTATAAGGCCCATAGATTTTATACTTATAAACATTCTGCACATTGATAAGCCCGTCACACCACTTGTTAATATTGCCCCAGAAATTTTCAATGCCGGCAAATTTCACGCCGCTTGTTCCGGTCTGGTCGCCCCAAAACAAAGGCTTACTATTCATAGTCCCAGTATCAATTTTTGCACTTGCGGAGGAAACGCCCTTACCAACAAGTGCCTGTGAATCCAGCCCACGAAACAGCAACGGTAATAGCGCTTGCACATAAACTCTCTTAGCCCACTCCTGCTGCTCATACCCGGCTCCATTTGCGTTTGCAAGCGTGCGGAACTCTCCAATTGTTTGATTAACCGTTGGTGTAACACCGGATAGGCTGCGGAGCTTTCCATTAAATTCGACACCATCATAAGCAGCTAAATACATGGCATCTTGAATTACTCCGTCTTTATTCATCCAAGCATTTGCACACCATGTGTCGTCCACTGGAGTTTGTGCAAACATCCAGTACATATAGACGTCTCCGTTAGCTTCGTTTGCAAGGTACGTCTTGTAATACTTCCTCGGAAATTCGATCATGACGTCGCCGTCATCTCCGGACGTAATATCAGAGGCGGTGCCGTTGGCCTGTTTGGTGTAGTCGAAAGTGAGCGTTCCGGTCTGCTTGAGATAATACTGTACAACACCATTTTTCAGTAGACATGGGCGCATATCGCAGATCCAGTGCTCGCCCCAAGAGCCAAAATCTGTTGTACCATCCGTTACGCTCATAGGCTGGAAATCTGTTGCGCCTTCAATATATTCGACTTCTCCGGTCGTGACTTTCTCACGCCATCCTACAATATCAGGCGTGGTCTTTAAGGTCAGCGTGAGCGTCTGCGTCTCTCCACCAGTAATCTGCACAGTAGCTGCGGCCCCATAATACGCCGCTGGATAATCCAGCAAAACGACGTAGTATATGTGATTATCCAAAAGGCTAAACGTCGTGTTTGCCAGCGCGTCTAAATCCTGCACATAGTTGCTGCCAAGTTGCTCATTGCGCACACGCACGCGAGTGCCGGTAATGCTTCCGCCATCGGAGGAAACTACGTGAACGATTAATTTACCTGAGTAGTTCAAATTCATTTGCTCTGGAGGAATATGCCCGCTTTCATCAAGTGTTGCAACTCCGTTTGGAGCACCTTTTTCACTTACAGAAACATATGAACCATCGCCACCAGAACCTCCGCCAGTTTGATTTATCCAATTCACATCATAATCAGTATCACTTTTTTTAGCCAAAACTTGACCTGTTGTACCACCATCAGGTAAACTACTTCCACCTATATCAGATTGAGTTAATGTAATATCCCCAGACAAAACATGCCCATTTATTTTTTGTGTTTTATTAACTTTTTTATCTAACTCAGTTTGTGTTGCCGTTGATACAGGTTTATTTTCATCTGATGTATTATCCACATTTCCTAAACCAATGTCAGATTTACTGACAATAACATTTTCATTTAATTCATGTCCATTAACAGTTAAAGATTTATCTGTTTTTAAATCCTGCAAACTTTTAACCGATGTATCAATTGCTTTCATATCATTATTATAATCAGAGATAGGATCAAAATGATCTATTCCAATAAATTGAGATAAATTCAAATTATCTGTTTTATTTGTACTTGGCATTTAAACTATCACCCCTTTTAAAAGCATTTTACCACTCATGCGAAATTGATCATTTGAAAAACTTTTAGTATTCCAATCATCAACAGTCAAATTTAAATCATTCCATTCATCTACTGTCATATTTCCATCAAGCATATTCAACGCATATAAATTATTTATTCTTTTTATAACTACATAAACATATTGATCCATTAACAAAGCAAACGGTTCAGTAGCAATACGATAGGGGAGATAGCCTCCATTTGATACTTCAAGCAAAAAGAAACCCTGATAGCCAATACTACTATCAAAAATTGCTTTCATATATTTAAGTTTTACAGTATCTGTGCCATTTGAAGATTCACATAGAATTTGATAAGGCACAAGGTTACGAAATAACAATTGTAAAGAATGGTTATTTTTCATAGTAAACCCATCATCAAATAAAACACTTGAACCATCAGAAGTTAAATCAATTTCTTTGTTATTTATATAAACAGTCGGATTTGGAATAGCTTTACCATCAATACTTATTAAATTTGATGCAACGCGTATCTGCCCTTTATCAAATATATTTTCAAGTTCGGCATTATAATAAATAGATAGTTGAGTATATTGCACTTGAAACGTAATCAAATCAGTTGAAATAGAAGTGTCATCTACAGTGTTACCAATAACTTTAATTTTATATTCAGAACTTGACTCAAGCGCAGTTAATTTATAAGTCATAGTGGTTGCAGCATATTGAATATCCGTATTAAAAATAAGATTTCCACTATTGTCATAAAAATATAACACCCATGTATTCAGAATTTCTTCATCCGCGCTGTTATACAATATATCAACATCATAATTAGACGATTGTATCAATTGATTATTTTCAATATTTATACTTATTGTAGGAGTAGAATGTGTTGTAAATATTGACGCATTACTCCATTCAGACCAATTATGATCCTTATCAAATACTCTAATTTGCAAACTATACTGAATTGCATTTGTTAATGTATTAGCTGGAATAATATGTTGTAGAATGAATGAGGTGACAGTATTATCATAAAGTATATCTCCGGAATCATTTTTAATAACTTTTACTTCATTTCCATAAACTTGTGAACCATCCCAAGCAAACGCAACAACAAAATCTTTAGTCGCATCGAATGTTTTAAATGGAGAAATTATAGGTAAAGAAATACGCATCTCCTCCTTTCCAATGCAAAATTACAAAGCGCATGATATATAAGCAAATTCATCTATATTGCATGGTAATGTCACAAAAACAGCATTTCCTACTTTAACAGAATACGGACATGGTAATGTTAATTTATTTCCATTTACTAAAACAGTTGCCATACCTGAAGATGGAATATCAATTACAGTGCTTTTATAGGATTTATCAAAAGGCGCCTTATTTAACTTTTTATCTATCATATTTGAAATCACACTTAGCAAATTATCACTATTTATGTTTTTATCAAATTTCAATCAAGGCACCTCCTCAAAAATCATTAGAATGCACTTTTTGTTCTGCTTTATCTGGTAATTCAATAAACATCTTCTGAATTTCATCTATATCACTTGTTGCATTCGGAAACTCAATCTTACTAATATTATATTCATTAACAATATCACCATAAGATTGAGTAGACGGTATAGTCAAATCGACTTTCTGTTTTTCAAGATCCTTTAAAATAGAATCAGCATTACCAGCTAAATTAAATATATTCTTAGTTAAATTATCTGGAAGTACAGCATCACCAACTTCAAGCTGAGTATTTCTACCATTATCAGAATTACGAATTATAAGTTCTGGAGCAATTTCATCTACATTATAAATACCTTTCTTAGGAACATACTGTGTACCTGAAGCATATCCGTGTCCTTCACCCCATACTCCTTCAGGCCCACCATAACGGCTCCAAGTATAACGAATGGCAGCTATAATATTCGATAACGGGTCTAAAATATCCGTATCATATCCGGGAAGTGCATAAGAATCAAATGTTGATGGAATAACCTGCATTAGTCCCTGTGAAGGATG
>Ga0172378_10006987_pt1 | contig 10509 bp, 12 predicted proteins | sample GrowelOW332metaG_FD_119755 | JGI IMG/M metagenome (GOLD analysis project Ga0172378, IMG submission 119755) | Groundwater microbial communities from an aquifer near a municipal landfill in Southern Ontario, Canada - Pumphouse #3_1 metaG | ecosystem: Environmental > Aquatic > Deep subsurface >... | reverse complement strand
TTTTTTATAATCGACTAGCGATTAACCTAATTTGATTGCTTCAGAAGGGCAAACATCTGCACAAGTTCCGCACTCCGTGCACATTTCAGGATTAATTGAATATTTTTCGCCTTCAGAAATTGCTCCTACAGGGCATTCATCGATACATGTACCGCATGCGATGCAATCATCACCAATTACGTAAGCCATTTTTTAAAATTTAAATTGTTAGTACTAATAAATCGAGACAAAAGTACAAGATTTTTCTTGTATAGCTCTTATCTCCTTCACTTTTTTACAATATTTTACTAATTATCTACTCTATTATTTTTTCTTTTTATCTATATTTCTTTTCATCTCAACGACCATCTTACCTACATACTGCCCATTTTTGCCCATCTGAGTGAGAAGAACTTTGTTACCATCCGCATCATTATAATATAGAGGTTCCTCGAAATAAGAATGAGAATGTCCTCCAAGGACAATATCGATATGATGTGAATGTGGAATTAAATATTCATCACTCATTTGACCTTTCCATCCTAAATGAGAAAGACAAATAACCAAATCACATTTCTTCTTATTCTTTAATTCATCTGCTACCTGATTTGCACATTCTACCGGATCCATATAATAAATGCCTGAACAATTTTTATTTTGTACAAGACCTATCAAACGTGGAGAAAGGCCAAACACACCTACTTTCAAACCTTTACATTTCAATATAACATAAGGTTTTACCAAAGACTCGAGAACCGTTCCTTCTACGCGATAATTAGCACACACAATAGGAAACGTAGCCATACGAAACAAACGAGCCATATTATCCAATCCATAATCAAATTCATGATTTCCTATTGCAACTGCATTATATTTCATTTCGTTCATCAATAACACCTCTACATCTCCTTTAAAAAAAGTATAATAAGGAGAGCCTTGGGAAAAATCACCACTATCAAACAATAACAAATGCTTATCCTCCTTTCTTTCTTGATCTATAAAAGTTGCACGCCTGACGAAACCAGCTTTATCTACCAAAGACGAATCCGGTTGATTTTTACCAAACGGCTCAATCCGACTATGAGTATCATTCGTATAAAGAATAGTAATTTTTTTTTGCCCTACAACTACAACACAAAATAAGCACAAGATAAAAATACATAAAAACCTATAACGGTTACTTATTCTCATATCCATACAATTTTAGATTATTCATTTAATTCTAATTCTTCCATCAAGCTTTGAGTTAATATGTTTCCCTTGTTTAGTAAATTTATCAACATAATCCAAAAGCATCTGACGCAAAGTAACAGCAGGTTTAACATGCTCATTAGACAGGGAAAAAGCACTCATCCCATCATTACCTTCTGCCAAATAATCTACCGTCGCTACTTTATATCTACGGTCAGAATCTATATCATCTGTACCAACCAAAGCTGCTAGCAGTTCTCCGTTCTTGTCAATTAAAAGACGTGCTCCACTTATTCCTTCACCTCCTAAATGAGCTATCTGGTGAAATAATTGAGTCAACTCATCACCCGTAAGAACTACTACACAAAGAGCATTCTCAAACGGAGCAATCTCATAAATATTTTCTTTGGTAATATTACCCTTAGGCATTGCAGCCCTTAATCCACCTACATTTATTACAGCCAAATCAGGTTTAAATCCTATGTATTTCTCGGATTCGCTCATCAACATATCGGCAACCCAATTGGTCAATAAACTTTCGGGACGAGACGAAGTCATAGAAGAATCACTTATTCCTATCACATGATTCATCATCGTATCTATGTTTATTTTATATGGTTTAAGTATTCGTAAAGCCTTTTCATCCGGATTTTTATCAAAAACGGATGTAATTTCGATTCTTTTTGCTTCAACTCTTGATACCTTGTAATGTTGCGCTATAATTCCTATAGTAGAATAAAAAGCAAAAACAAACAGAATTATGGCTCTTGTGAAATAAGTGAAATACTTTTTCATAATAAAATCAGTAAAATTTTCTCAAAAATAATATAAAAGTTCAGCATTTACAAACGATAAAAAAAATAATATTTAAAACTTGTATAATTGATAAATAATTAGTTACTTTGCACCGCTTTCGCGCAATCGCTGTCATAGGAAGAGTAACTTGATATGTTGCGTTGGAGATACGTAAAACAATTTAATATTAACAAAATGGATTTGATTAAAATTGCTGAAGAAGCATTTGCAAGCGGTAAACAGCATCCTAGTTTTAAAGCAGGTGATACTGTTACTGTAGCATATCGTATCATCGAAGGTAGCAAGGAACGTGTACAGTTATATCGTGGAATTGTTATCAAGATTTCAGGTCAAGGAGAAAAAAAGCGTTTTACAGTACGTAAAATGTCTGGCACAGTTGGTGTAGAACGTATTTTCCCTCTTGAATCTCCGGCTATTGATAGTATAGAAGTAAATAAGATTGGTAAAGTTCGTAGAGCTAAATTATATTATTTACGTAATCTTACCGGTAAAAAAGCCAGGATTCAGGAAAAAAGAGCTAATTAATAATTCTTATTTCTATAAAAAAAGGGATTTCCTATGGAAACCCCTTTTTTATTTTTATATCTATCAAGAACTATTAAGAACCCTCTTTCACTTCCCATCCTAAAGCACTTGCTCCCAAGATAGCCGCATCAGAATCTTTCATTTCAGAAATTAGCAATTTGGCTTTACCTTTAAATATAGGAAGAACCGATGCATCTAAAGCGTCCTTGACTGGTTTCATAATAAAATCACCGGATTTCGTTAAACCACCAAATAAAATAATTGCTTCCGGACTTGAAAATGCTACAAAATCGGCCAGCGCTTGACCTAATAAAGTTCCGGTAAATTTAAAAATATTTAAAGCAATCTTGTCTCCTCGAACAGCAGCATCATAAACATCTTTTGAAGTAATATTATCAATCGGTACTTCACGAAGCGAACTCGATTCATTGCTTTCAGTAAGCATTTCTTTTGCAGTACGAGCCACTCCATTAGCTGAACAATAGGTTTCCAAACAACCATGACGGCCACATCCACAAAGACGCCCATTTTCACGACGAATAATCACATGCCCTAATTCTCCCGCAAATCCATCACATCCATAAACTAACTGTCCATTAATGACAATTCCACTTCCTACACCTGTACCTAAAGTTATCATAATAAAGTTTTTCATACCTTTGGCAGCCCCATAAGTCATTTCACCAATAGCAGCAGCATTTGCATCATTAGTCAAGGCCGTCGGAACTCCCAGACGCTGAGAAAACATAGAAGCCAAAGGGATAATGCCCTTCCATGGTAGATTTGGTGCATATTCAATTGTTCCACGATAAAAATTCCCATTAGGCGCTCCCACTCCCATTCCTTTTATTTTATCAACGCCACCTACTTTGATAATCATCGGTATCAATTTATCGCAAACTGCCTGTACATAACCATCTATAGTAGGGAAAGATTGAGTTTTAACCGAATCAGTACAAAGAATATCACCACGTTGATCTACAATTCCGAAGACGGTATTTGTTCCGCCAATATCCATACCTACTGCGTATGGTTTTTCAATAGATGTTGTTACCATAATATTAATTAAAGGATTTATTATTATACCAACAAATGTCGCAAACAAAACTCATTTAAACAAGAAATAGTTACTTTTTCTTGTTGATATAAATCAATAAAATGTAAATCAACGACTCATCATATCAAACCAAAATGTAAAAAAGCTTTTTTGATGCCATCATTATCAACAGTGTCTGTCACATAATCTGCAGCAGATTGTACATAATTATTTGCATTTCCCATAGCGACACCTATACCAGCTCGCTTAATTATAGAGATATCATTCCCTCCATCACCAAAAGCCATTGTTTCAGACACATCAAATCCTTCATGAGTTATAATGGAAATTAAGCCGTTGCCTTTGTCAACATTTTTTTTCGTTATATCGGTAAAATCCGGATGCCAACGATTAGAAACACAGTTAAAAAGCTTAGACATGACTTTAACCTCATCTTCTTGATTAATAATTGGAGTTAATTGCAAAATCGGCTGCTCTAGAATCGGCCCAATAGGAACATTCTCTTGCAAATTGCTAACATTCAATAATTGCCGAAAAATTTGGTCGACAAGAACATTTGTATTATAAACTGCAAAATCACAATCTCCGACAACCATACACGCAAAATTCATCTTATCGGCTAAAGCTATAACCGTCAAGACATCCTTTAAAGGTATGGAATCACAAGAAATAATTTGTTCCCCGATAAAATTATAAGCCCCATTTGCTGTTATATACCCATCTATCAAATGTTTAATACTCTCGACATTAATAAGATGATATGGCCGTCCTGTTGAAATATAAATTTTTATTCCCTTTCTCTTTGCCAATGTCAAAGTTTCAATAGTAGACATAGGTATCTTATGAGTTTCAAAACTGACTAATGTTCCATCTATATCGAAAAATAAAGCTTTTACCATAATCCAAACACCTATACTAATAAACCTTTTCTAGGTACAAAGGTATAATTTTCAAAATAAAATACCAAATAAAAAACAAAGGTGCCGCTATTTATATGGAAGCGCATTCTAAGAGATTTACTATATTGCTCATCAGTAAGACTTATCAACTTATTCATCTTGTTTGCCTCCATACGAGCCTTGCGTTCAGGAGAAGGTATTCTCTTTCGAAACATTCTGTGATTACTTTCCGATAAGCTATCTGAATGAATAATATTATTTTGTTGTGCTGATAATGTCATAAAAGCTTATAAAGCGATAACTATAAGTAAATACTTTCTCATCTTTTTATTTTTATTCATTGCAAATATAAATGAAAAGCGCTCACAAATAAAATAAATTAAGCAGAACGGTTTTTTATCGACTTGTTGGAATTTTTCTTTTGTCGGTTCTTTTTTATCTTCGACCTCTATTATTATTGATTAATTCTGTAGAACGATCTTGCGATTTACTCTTATTACTATCCCTTGACATTCTTTCATTTCCTCTTGTATTTACACTTGTACTGGAATCATAATCTCTATTATTTCTAATATTAACTTGATTACTGTTATCTGACTTCTTATTCCACTTATTATTGTTCCGATTATTATTATCATTAAATTTTTTCCCATTATCATAATCTCTCTGATTATTATGATTATCAAATTCGTCTCTACCATTATACCTTCTCATTCCTTCTCTCTCTAAAGATTCTCTATGATAGTCCTTTCGATTATCAAATCTGTATTTGCCAGACTCTTGTGGACCGAAAGAGCCCCGACGGTCACGATTGTCAAAAGATCTATAATGTTTCCGATAATAACTTTTATTATTAAAAAACGAGCGATAATGCGTACCATTATACTTATAGTTACGAGGAAAATATCCTCCACGGAAATAAAAAATAGAACGATCAGAATAAAAAGAATAAACTCTAAAAGACCAGTTACCACGCGTTATATATATCGGACGGAAAAAATAATCAATATCAGCAAAGATATTATATTGCATGTCTGAAAGAATCCATCGCAAATCATCGTTACGAACATTAAGTAAGTCATAATATTGGTTAATAGCTCTATTCCTATTTCTTATGACGTCTGGCATGATATTGCTTACCCTATAAATAAAGTCAAAATTCACCTCGTAAATATCATCATACTGATCTTCTGTTAAATTCATTTCATACGCCATACGATCTGTCAAAAATCGTGCATCTCTTCTAGCTGAAGAAATACTATATGCAAATGTATCTGCCATAGGCATCATACTCATTAAGCATAAAATAAACCCTGTTGCTAATAATTTCTTCATATTGCTTAATTTTTAATTATTAATATTTTATTTTTCATTAGCAAATATAAAAGAATCAAAATGTGATAACAAAAGAAAAACCCTACTCTTTCAAAGGATTTTCCCTATTCACTTATCGGGTTTATCCTCAAACGAGATGGATTCCATCTTTGCAAAGTACTATCAGTTTTTTCTTATAAAGATCACCAACAGCTTTTTTGAAAGTTTTTTTACTTACTCCAAATTCTGAATAAATTTCTTCAGCATCTGTTTTATCATTTATTTTGGTAAATCCATTATGATCTTTAATATAATGCAAAAGGCTCTCAGAGAAATCATCTACTTTCTTAAAGCCACCTCGCTGAAGTTCCAAATCAATTTTCCCATCCTCTCTCACATGCTTCACATAAGCTTTCATTTTCATACCTGAATGTATTGGTTGAAATACTTCATCTGCATAAATAAGTCCACTGTACTTATTTTCTATCACAGCTTTGAAACCAATATCCGTTTTCTGCCATACTACAATATTTACACTATCACCATCCTGATAATTCGGGACCTCTTTTGACAAGAAATGTTCAACCTTAGCTGAAGCAACTATACGATAACTCTCTTCATCAATATAGCAATGAACAAAATATTCTTTTCCTTGTTGCATCTTTATTTTTTGTTCTCTAAAAGGCACAAACAGATCTTTCATTAATCCCCAATCAAGAAATGCACCAAAACGATTTACCCATGCTACCTTCAAGGATGCAAATTCTCCAATTTTTATATAAGGTTCAAGTGTCGTAGCAACTAATCGCTCTTCATTATCCAAATAAATAAAAACGCGAAGGATATCCTTCTCTTTCACATTTTCAGGTATATACCTCAATGGTAAAAGAATTTCACCTTCTTCACCTCCATCCAAATAGAGCCCAAAATCAACAAACTTGACTACCTCCAATTCATTGTAATCACCTAATTTTATTTTCATACATTTTAATTTATAGTGAAAGTTTCAGAATCATTATTTTTTAGATCTTCAGTTAATGGTTTATCTCTTATTAATCCATCCATAAATTGTTCATCTTTCGTTTTTTCTTCAAAAGGTTGAACGTCATGCTGTATAAGTCCATCTACCATATGAATAGTACGATCCGTAATAGACGCTAAGGCTTCATCATGGGTAACAATAATAAAAGTTTGCCCAAACCTATCGCGCAGATCAAAAAACAATTGATGTAATTCTTCTTTATTATGAGAATCCAAACTACCCGAAGGTTCATCAGCCAAAATAACCTCAGGATTATTTATTAAGGCACGAGCTACTGCGACTCTTTGTTTTTCCCCTCCACTCAATTCATTCGGTTTATGATTAGCTCGATCTACCAACCCCATAAAATCCAAAAGTTCCATGGCATGAGATTTTGCTTTCTTTTTCCCCTCTCCATAAATAAAAGCCGGAATCATCACATTTTCCAACGAAGTAAATTCAGGAAGTAACTGATGAAATTGAAAAACAAAGCCAATCTTTTTATTTCGAAAAACACAAAGATCTTTTTCTTTCATCTGATTTACTTCAATGCCATCATACAAAACACGACCTGTATCTGGATAATCCAAAGTTCCCATAATTTGAAGTAATGTTGTTTTTCCCGCACCACTTGGCCCAACAATACTAACAATTTCTCCTCTATCAACATTCAAATCAATGCCTTTCAAGACCTGCAAAGAACCAAAACTTTTTTTAATACCTTCTAACTGTATCATAATCTTTTTATTACATATTCCGCCAAATAACAACCAAAAATCGCAGGCATATAGCTAATAGTGCCAACTGTAGATTTCTTATTCCTTTCATTTTTTACTAATAGAATGGCATTTTTATCAGTCTGCTCAGAACTAAAAACAACAGGTAAACTGTGTTTCATGCCGCTCTTCTTCAATTCGGAACGTATCGCTTTACTTAAGCCACAATGATAAGTATCCCAAATATCAGCAAATCTGACTTGAGTTATATCACTTTTTGCCCCTGCTCCCATACTACTAACAATTTTAATATTACGTTTCCAAGCATTTACTATCAAACAACATTTAGGAATTATAGTATCTATTGCATCAATAATAAAATCATATTTTTCTCTATCTAACAAATTTGGAATAATTTCAGTATCCAAGTAGACTGCAAAAATCTCAATTTTAATATCTGGATTGATCTCATAAAAACGCTGGGAAATAACATCAACTTTCCTTTGTCCTATCGTGGAATGTAAGGCTATTAGCTGACGGTTAATATTAGATGGTTGTACTACATCCGCATCAATCAAGGTCATATGACCAATTCCCGCTCGGCAAAGCATTTCTGCGGCATAAGAACCTACTCCACCTACACCTGCAACCAGAACTCTTGCGCTCTCCAAACGTGACATCTTTTTTTCACCCAACAAAAGGGTAGTCCTTTGCTTCCAATTCTCCATCATATTTTCTTAAAAAAACGGTAAAACCATTTATACACCACATCATATGTAGAACGAGTCTCCCTATAAGCTAAAAGTCCACTTGTAAATGTAATATCCTGAGGATTACCGAATTGATCTGGATAAATAATCATAAAGTTTTTCCCAGAAAAATTTTCATCAATAAATCGAGGTAAATGATCAAAACCATGTTCATATGAAATGGCACCTCTACGAGCGCATACAAAAACAAGCAACTGATCAGAATTCAATTGTTCAACAATCTGATTTATATCATTCCATGGATCTATTTCAAAAAAGTCTACTCTAACGTTTTCATATTTACCTTTTACAAAATGCTGAATCTTCATCAGAGTATCTGACTGACCAAAAAAACGTATTCGGCAACTCAGTTGCTCTCCCATCATTGATAAATGTCCTATCCATTTATAAAAACCGGCTTCATATTCAGCTTTGGGAGGAACAAGAACTAGAATTCGGCGCAATGTATTAACTGGTAACTTACAATTTACGATCATTAACTGACTATTCGTTTCTTGCAACAATCCATTTGTTAACTTACCATAAAAACTATCCACTATACTTTCTTTATGATGCAATCCTATAATAATATTTGTGATGTGCTGTTCGCTCACTACATGCAATATACCCGATGTTATGCTGGTCCCAACTCTAGTCTGCATTTGCATAGAAACATCCGCTGCTGCTGCAATTTTTGCTGCATTATTTAAGGCCTGACGTCCTCTCTTTCCCTGAAGTGAAGTATTCTCAGTGTCACTTACTACATTCAATCCTATTAATTCCTTACATGATCTATTATCACGAATCATCAATGCCATATTTACTAAATTCTCCACATTATTCGGATTTGCTAATGGAATCAAGATTCTTTCTTCTCCTACAGGATTCTTATCCTCTAAATGATCTTCACCCATCGCTATTTTCTTAGCAGCTTTTTCAGTAATAAAAGAGCTTATCATACAAGTTACTAAGATTAATAACACGGTCCCATTCAAAATATCTTCATTCAACAAATGTTCTCCATTTGGTAATATAATATTATATCCGACCAACACAGCCGCCAACGTTGCTGCTGCTTGTGCATTGCTCAACCCATACATTAAATTTCTCTCTATTACAGACATTCCGTATATTTTCTGAGTTAACCAAGAGGCAACCCATTTACCAACAAGAGCCACAACAATCATAACGAATGCCACTTTTAAAGCTTCATCTTTCCCAAATATAACATGTAAATTGATAAGCATACCTACTCCTATTAAAAAATATGGTATAAAAAGAGCATTCCCAACAAATTCAATACGATTCATTAAAGGCGAAATGTGAGGAATAAGCCTATTTAGTGCAAGACCAGCCAAAAAGGCTCCTAAAATACCTTCCATTCCAACAATCTTCATTAATCCTGCTCCCAAAAAAGACATTGCAAGAACAAATATGAACTGCATGATATTATCACTGTATCGTCTAAAGAACCATCGTCCAATCCGTGGAAAGAAGAACATGATACATCCTCCTATCACAACGACCTTTATTACTAAAAAAATCCAAAAAAATCCATTTGATTCACCCTTAAACAATCCTCCTATAACGGCCAAAACCAATAATGTAAGAGTATCTGTAATTGCTGTTCCTCCTACAGCTATACTCACACTGCGATGACTTGATACTCCATAACGAATTACAATAGGATATGTAACTAATGTATGAGAAGCATACATACTAGCTAATAGAATTGATGTAACGACACTATACTTTAACAAAAAAGTATTAGTAAATATACCTATTCCAATAGGTATAATAAATGCTAATAATCCAAGTGTAATAGCTTTTGAACGATTTTTTTTAAAATCCCCCATATTCATTTCCAAACCCGCCAGAAACATAATATAATATAAGCCTACATTCCCAAAGAGTTCAAAACTACTGTCTCGAACAAGTATATTAAATCCGTGATCACCAATAATTATGCCCGCAAGAATCATTCCGATAATATGAGGAATGCGAAGTCTACTTAGCAACATTGGTGCAAATAATATAATCAGCAAAACAATAAGAAATATCCATGTTGGATCCGTAATGGGTAATTTCAAACTAAAATTTAGCCAATCCATACTTTTTTTTTAGTGTACAAAATAACGAAAAAGTTTCCATTCCATAGTTCATAATCAAGTAAAATATTATAATTTTGCAATTAAATATCCCTTTATCACAAAATTACTTATATTAACTGTATAAAAGACAA
>Ga0172378_10006986_pt1 | contig 10509 bp, 7 predicted proteins | sample GrowelOW332metaG_FD_119755 | JGI IMG/M metagenome (GOLD analysis project Ga0172378, IMG submission 119755) | Groundwater microbial communities from an aquifer near a municipal landfill in Southern Ontario, Canada - Pumphouse #3_1 metaG | ecosystem: Environmental > Aquatic > Deep subsurface >... | reverse complement strand
GAAGGTTGAAGTTTGAAAGGGGAAGGTTCGGGGGAGGGGGGGGGGGGGGGGACCGGGGGCGGGAGGCCCGGGGCACAAGGGGGGGGGGGGGGCGGATCCGGAGCTGGAAGCTCCGGGCACAATCGGGGGACGGGGACGGATCCGGAGCTGGAAGCTCCGGGCACAATCGGGGAACGGGGGCGGATCCGGAGCTGGAAGCTCCGTCTACATTGTGGGGACGAGGAAACTATGTTTTGGGGAAGTGTTCGTTTATCCATTTCAGGGCTTCTTCTCTGGTTTTTACAGTATTTTCCAAGGTTGCATCTTGAACTGCTTTCAGAATTGAGGAGAAGATTGGTCCCGGCTGATAGCCCAGCTGCAGCAGGTCTTTGCCGTTGAGCAGGGGTTGTGGGGGGATTGGACGGCTTTGTTCGGTTTGCCAAGCCTGCAGGATGTCCTTATGCAGGGAAAGGATTTTATGACTTCCCAGGGAGTCGAGGCGATGCAGTTCCAGCAACAATGGGAAGTGCGTTTCCTGCAGTTTTCGGCGCCGGTTGGCTTCCCGCATCATCGGAAAGGAAGTTAAAGACATATGTTGGCGAACCAAAGTATGTACTCCATCAATCAAGTTTTTAGGCAGTTTCAGGCCGAGTAAAATCTCTTTGGCCAGTTCGGCTCCAAGGCAATCATGGCCATTGAAGCGGATGCGGTCTACTTTCTGGAACGTCTCCGGTTTTCCGATATCATGCAGCAGGACAGCCCAGGCCAAGATTCGTTTTTCCAGTGCGCTGGCGCTGGTCAGCTGTCCATCTTTAAAGCGTTGGGAAGGCGTGGATGTTGAGCAGTTGAGGAGGGTCTTGTCCCATTCGGAGAGCATGATCAGGGTATGTTGCCAAACATCCCCTTCCGGATGAAATTCCGGTGGCTGGGCAACGTCCTGCATGGCGGCAACGGACGGCAAAATCACTTGCAAAAGGCCACTTTGATTGAGCAATTGAAAAGCGCTGGCGGAATGGCCGCCCAATAACATTTTTTCCAGCTCGGCGGCGATTCGCTCTCGTGAGACCAGCTTAATATTCCGGCATTCTAAGCAAAGCGCTTGCCAAGTTTTTTCTTCGATCGTGAAGTGCAGGTTAGCGGCAAAACGGATTGCTCTCAGGAGGCGGAGTTTGTCTTCCTGGAAGCGTTGCCAGGGATTTCCGACGCTTCTCAGAATTTTGTGATTTAGATCCTGTTGTCCTTCGACGAAATCGTAGAGGTGTTTTGCGATGGGATCATAGAGCATGGCGTTGACCGTAAAATCCCGTCGTTTGACATCTTCCTCGAGGGAAGCGAAAAAGATTTGTTCGGGGTGTCTTCCATCTTTGTACACACCATCGCCGCGGAAGGTCGCCACTTCGAAGGGTTTTCCGTTGCTGAGGACGACCACAATGCCGAAGGCTTTGCCGACCGGAATATTTTGCGGGAAAAGCTGTTCAATTTGATCGGGTGTGGCAGAGGTGGCCACATCCCAGTCATGAGCCGTTTTCCCGAGCAGGAAATCCCGTACGCAACCACCGGCCAAGCAAGCCTGAAAACCGGCCTGTTGCAGGCGATGAATAATGTCCATCGCTTCTTCCGGTATACTCGTATCGAAGTGTTTTTTTTCAGGCAACCGGGGGCTGGTTGAGGGGTAGGTTTCCGGTCGGTTTTGCGGGTGTTCTGACAACTGGTTTACTCCTTTTTTTGGGTAAAAAGCCAAGGCAAAAGTTCGGGTTCTGCAGTGGCTGGCGCCCAAGCGTTGTGTCCGACTCCGGGATATTCCGTATAACGGCAATCTCCACCCAGTTGCTGGAGGGCTGTGCACATATTGCGGGAGAGCGCGACTGGAACAGCGGTATCATTACTTCCATGGAAAGCCCAGATCGGCAGCCGGGTCAACTTTGCCGCCTGAGTGACATCGCCGCCGCCGCAGATTGGCACTGCTGCAGCGAAGCGATCCGGTTCGCGTGAGATGGCATCCCAGGTACCGAACCCGCCCATCGAGAGGCCCATAATGTACAGGCGTTTTGTATCAATCGGATAATTTTGAAGGGTCTGTTCGAGCAGCTGCAAGGCGGAACTTAGATTGCGGGAGGGATGTAAGGGCTTAACGTGATTCGGAAAACTCCAGGGGCGCTCAACCCATTGTTCGCCAGGAGCGCATTGCGGCACCAGTACAAAACAGGGGAATTTTTGCCGGGTTTCCGGCCTGCTGAATAAACCTGCCACATGGACGAGCTGGTTTTGGTTGTCGATTCCTCGTTCCCCGGCACCATGCAGTAATAAAACCAGAGGATATTTTTTATCGGGCGTCATGTCTTCAGGACTTAACAGGCGGTATGGCAGATCCTGTCCGGGAGCCGAAAAAAGCTTTGGTTCGAACTGCTCGCGCTGATCCAGCGTCAAGGTAATATCTTGAGTCCTTTCAGCGTTCAATTCGACGAGTTTGCCGACTGGCAGGCTGAGACTGGGATTTTGATGTCCAAAGCAAAGCCCCTTGAGAACCGGACCCTGGATGTAGGATGCATAGTCGGCGAAAATATCAGGCAGGTATTGCTGATCTTCGCAATCGTTGAATTGTGCAAACATCAGTCCTGAGAGTTTTGCTAGAATGCCAGCTTGGCGCAACTGGTTCAGGTTACGGTCGACTGCGTGTGCTGGCAGATGAATATCTTCCAGAACTAGGATGGTCTGGTTTAGTTCAGGCAAAAAGGAGGTGCTTAACAACGAACAGAGCAGAGTAAGGTTACAGGGAATCAACGAGCCGGAAGCCTTTCCTGGAAGCAGAATTTCCGCCTGATGCCAAGGGGGCAACAGATTCGTTCGCTGATGCAGGCAGTCCGACAGGGAAGCCATTGCGGATGAAAAGGCGGGCTCCGGGCAGTTCTGCCATTGGGTACATAACATGGGCCCCTGGATATGGCGGCGGCAGCCGAACTTCAGGGCAGCGAGATGAAAAGCGCTTAAGTCGCTGTATCCGACGACCGGGAGGTTTCTGCGGCGCAGAGCCGTCCAATCGAGCTGTTCCAGAATTCTGGCACAGCCGAAGCCACCTCTTGCTGCCAGCAGCAGATCGATGTCCGGGTCTGCCAGCAGTGTTTGCAGATTGCGTACTCTCTGCTCGTCTGTTCCGGCAAAATACCGGCAGGCAGCGGTTTTGCTACAGGTTTCTTTGATCTTGATGCCGCAACATCGTAAATTTTCCAGTGCACTCTGAAATTCGCTTCCCGAGATCGTTTTTGCGGGGGCAAAAACGCCAATTGTACGGATATCATCTGGAAAGGGATTCGAGCTCATTCAGGATTCCTAGGGGAGGAACCGGGAGACATGCGTAGATTATTCTTGTTCCCGGAAATGTTTCAGGTAATTTAGGGCATGTGGCAACGCGATATTGGTTCCAGATTCATTTTCACCATAGCTATGTTCTGCTAGCAGGCGCAAATCATTCAGTACTCGTATGTCGCCGCGGAAGGTGATATTGATGTTAAAGAGAATCGTCAAAGCGCGTTGTTCATGGAGCTTAATGATTACATTTTTAGCTAATTCCCGTAACATCTCATGACTGTTATCGACCATTTGAGCGACCGGCAGTGGATACAAAAGGATATGAATCATATTTTTTTCCGCCAGCTGGCGGATAATATTGAGTACCCCCTCATCCTGACTGATCGAATGATTGCTGATTTTTATTTCTATTGCCTGCAAATTCAGGGTATCGAGCTCATGATAGATATAGCTGCGCTTCTGCTGATCGATCCAGCCGTTAACACGGAATAACTCAAAGGTTTTTTCAGCATCGTATTCACTGTTGTCACAGATCAGGGTGACCTGGCTTCCGTAATGCTGGATAATTGAAGACACCAGTGCCGAGGGACGAGCATGAAAACCAAAAAAAGGCGGGATGGGGACTTCAATCGTCGATATAACAGCATATTTTTTTAACATGTTTTGACAAAGGCTACGAGCCGAATGGAGAAATTCATAACTGTACCGGCATAAATAATGCGTGAATAAATTCAGAAACCAGTCGCCGGACAGCACACATTGACTTCCACAACAGCGCAAGGCATCCGTATTGATTTTGAAATGCCGCTCATAAAAATGCGCAAAAATTGTTGCAACGCGTAAAATATGCAGGACAATACTGATATGACCACGCAATTTCGGCAGATTCGGATCGCACGCTTCGGTTTCGCTGTCACTGACATAAGTGTCATAGGTCGATTGCAGGTTATGAAGTTTTCCTTCAAGAGCCCGGATTGATGCTTCGCCGATCCGGTCAAAATTCAGATTTTTCCATTTTGGTCCCCGGGTTCTAGCGGCGACTTGCAGAAATTTAGCGTCTTCGGTATTGTTGAGGAATTCGGTTGCCAGGCGGATAACCAGTTCCTGTGCGGATTTATCGGCTTTGGTTTTACGGTCGCGCGGCAGTCTTCCGCTAGGCAGGATTTCACTGAAATCCAGGCCCAGATTGTCTTCTGGGGGTGGCCAGCCAAAGGTTCCGGTTTCCTCGAGCAAGCGGTTCAGAGAGCAGAACAAGAAAGCGGCCACGTAATTCAGAGCATCTTCAGTCCCGGCCAGAAACCCTTCCTGTGCAATATCCAAGTGATAACCCAGACTGGTATGCTTCAGGTGCAATAACTCATAACCCGCTGTGCTGAAATTTTTCAGGGCGGCAATCTGAATTCGGAAAACGTACCATTTGGAGTTGTTACGTGCTCCATAGGAGTCCAATAATTCCTCCAATTGAGTGGATTCCGCTTGGATGTTTCCAAGCAGGGGGCGGGTTAACTTCATGTTTTCCGCTCCCTCAGAGACCATTTTTTGGGCTAATGACAAAAGCAGTAAGGTGCGCTCGCGCATTAAATCATCGAATAATTTGTGATCGACTACTTTCATCATCATACCCTGTCAACAATTTCTTATATGCATATATCATATGCGAAGATTCAAAAACTGCAAATGAATAGACCTAAAAGCCAACCATTATACACAAATTGGTTGTGCCATAGGATTATTTTAGTCCGAGCCGGAGCTCTATTTTCCGACTCGTTCGATGGTGGCACTGCCATCCAAAACCGTGACTGCTGATATACGCTTGCGAGCCCGATCCAGGTTACTGCTGGCTATGGTTTTGAAGTTGTTAATCAATTTCGGCTGCAAGGGAGCCGGCAATGGAAGAAAGCCTAATTTGGCACTTTGTACTACCAGGGAAAGATCGTTTGGACTGGAAAATGTCGGGGTTGCGATAACCGTCGTATGCAAATTCAAAAACTTTAATTTGGCACTGAGGATCAACTTGACATTTCCATCTCCCAGAAAAAGTACAGTGACGGATTCCGGGGTTGGGATTCCGGACGTCCCGGCAAAGGTTTTGAAATGATGATTGACCAGCGCGGTGGCTTCTTCATTGCTGAAAGTCAAGCTACGTTTTTTGCCTCTTTTGAGCAGGGTATTGTAATTTTTGGTAACTTCATCACTGGGTTCAACGGATTGGATGCGACCGCTGACCGGAAAGAGTGCCCCAGCTACAACAACAACAATCAATACCGTCAGAACAATCCCAAGGACAATATTGACAATTCGTGTAATCTTCTGAGCCTTGGTTGCTTTGTTATCTTGAAACGATTCCGGTTTCAGGTTTTCCAGTTCCAGTCGTTCTCCACAACCACGACAAAAAATAGCATTGAGCAGATTATCAGTCCCGCATTTTGGGCATTGCAGCATTGAGTGTTTTCCTCTTAAATCAATGGATCAACAAGAAAGGACGGCGTTATTTTAGGATTGAGCAGCTGGGGTTGCGGCTGTTTTGCTTGCGCTTGAAGTCTCCGACGTTTTGCTCGTTTTGCTCGTTTCGACTGGCTTGCTCCGATAATCCGTGCAGTAAAAACCACTGCCTTTGAAGATGATTCCGGCACCAGCGCCAATCAGCCTCTGGACAGATCCATGACATTTCGGGCATTCCGTTAAACGAGCATCGGTCATTTTCTGAAAAACGTCAAAATGGTTACCACAAGCGTTGCATTTGTATTCGTAGGTCGGCATAAAAACGTTATTTTCCATGTCTTAATAGGTGAATAAAAAATGGAGGAGCGTAGGGATCCTCTCCATAAAAACCGCAGCAGCATCTCGCCACCCGATAAAATCTTTTTTTCAACTCAAACTAATACTATAATTTTTCCAAGACAAAAATCAAGACGACTCGAGAAATAGAATGGCTTTTCTGGTGCTGAACAATCCCGATGCTGGCCTGACGACAAGCTCAAAATCCGTTTCGGGCTTGTTTTTTCAGGGGGAGGAGCTACAGTATTACAGTTTACTAAATATTTTAAAGTTTTCTTTGGAGAGATGCCGGAGTGGTCGATCGGGACGGTCTCGAAAACCGTTGTACAAGCAATTGTACCCAGGGTTCGAATCCCTGTCTCTCCGCCAATATAAGCAGGAAAAAGCCCAAAAGGTGCCATTTGGTATCGTTTTTGGCTTTTTTTTTATGGGGGGTATCAACTTGACACCACCAGCAATACATTTAGTATATTAGGATATCGATGCATATCCCAACCATACAAGAGTCTTTTGAAAATGAACTGGGTGAAAACTCTGAACTCTGAACTCTGAACTCTGAAATTATAAATAACAGAGATAAAAGTTTTAAAAATCCGGGTCATCTGCGTCATCTGCGGATGAATAGTCTTGCTTGTGAACGGAAGTCCAACCCCATGTGCGTTTGTGGTTAAGGTGCCACTTGCAAGGGGAGGGGATAGTCCACTCCAAAGTTTATACAGCGAATGTTTTATTCAGAGAAATTGCTGTTTCAGTTGTTGATAATTGATCAAAGCTTTGTCATAGATGGACGACTGTTCGGCAGAAGGTTGAATGACCGTTTGGATTTTACAAAACTGCTCTGTCAAAACTCCGAAGGGTATTTTTTCGACGGAATTTGCGGCGCGAAGCGCTGCGCCCAGGGCAGCGGATTCGGAAGATTCGCCCAGATATACCGGAGCCTGAAAAACATCCGCAAGGATTTGTTGAAGCAGAATGTTGGCGGATGCTCCGCCGGTCAGACGGATCGATGATACCGGGTGTTTCAGCTCTGCATGTAATTTCATGGTCAGGGCTTGGGATTCCAGCAATGCCCGGATCCATTGACCCGGCGTGGCATTTTCAAGATTAAAATTCGCATGGATTCCCGGAATCGGTACAACGGGTGTCGATTCCGGCGCAAAATAGGGAAGCAGGAGGCATTTTCCCGGTTTGACCGTTTCCGCCGCGCGGTTGAATTCTTCCCAGGAAAATTTGCATTGCTTTCGGATCTGTTCACGCGCCAGCGACCCATTCGCAAAACAGATTAGCGACATGAAGCCGCCTGCCGGATTTCCGAAGACATGGCCGTAATTCTCTGGCGCTTGCGAAAGTGCAGAAAGGCTTCCGAAAAAGGTATCGCTGGTTCCGAGGCTGATCACCGCGCTGCCTTCCGCTGCGCCGCCGCATCCGATCAAACTGTTTGGATTATCTCCGGACCAGACCGTTATGGGAATTTTTGAAGTCAAACCGTATTTTGCGAAATATGTTGACAATTTACCGGGCAAAGAGTTTGAAGGAACGCAGCGCGGAAGCTTTTTCAGAAGCTCCGGGGCCGTAAATTCCGCGATTCCCGAATCCCAGTTCATCGTATGCAGGTTCAGAAGATTCATTCCTGCTCCATCGCCGTAATCCAAGGGCATATTCTCTCCGGCAAGCACGGACGCCAGAAACGAGCTGATCAGATGGACTTGATCTGTTTTCGCCCAAGAGGACGGATTTTCCCTGGCGAATTTCATGATCTGTGGGCCGCTGAACCGTTCGGCCGCATTGCTCCCGGTATCTTTTCGCAGGCGTGCGCCGAACTTTTCCCGAAGTAATTCACATTCACGTCCGCTGGAGATGTCCATCCAGATCGGGGAACTCTTTCGGGCAAGTCCCGGCCTGAGCTGTTCAGCAAGAGAGACCTCGGGGTTCAAATCTTTAAGGAGTTCGCCGAACTGTTTGTTGACATAGACGGTTCCATGCTGCTGGGCGGATCCGGAAATTCCCTGAATCTCTGACATCGGCCAGCGTGCTTCGGACATTTTCCGGAACAGCAAATCCAATGCATCGAGCCACATCAGCGGATTTGCATGACGAATTTTCGGGTCTTCGTCCGGCAGAAATCCGTTTGGGGATCGATACTCCGGGAGTTCGTTGCCGAAAGAGACTGAAATCACTGCGGAAATCATCCCGTTACTGGTGTTGATGAGCAGCCCTTTTAAGCTTTGCGTACTGGAATCGAGTCCGAGAAAATACCCCATTTTTTAACTCCTGATCAATTGTTTTTTCTGATCTTCCACAAGCACCGTCACGTGTCCTGGCAGAGCATGAAACACCCCGTATTCATCCACGATTTCAAAGAATTCCGCTGGGATGTCAAGCGTAACTTTTTGGCTTTCTCCAGGCGCAAGCGCAATACGAAGTGAACGAACAAACTGCTTTTGCGGTGTTCGGAACGGCGCATCCTCATGTCGGATGAAAAAAAGCAGAACGGTTTCCCCGAAAACGGGGCCTTCGTTTTCAACCGTGACTTCGCAGGAAACGTCGTCGGCGATTCCGCAGCGTTCCGGTAGGTTCAGGCCGGAACAGCGGAATTTTGTATAACTGAGTCCGTATCCGAACGGGTACAGAATGTCTCCGCGGAAAAAGCGGTACGTCCGGTTTGCCATGGAATAATCTTCAAAATCGGGCAGATCGGAAGTGGAACGGTAGAAGGTGACCGGCAGCCTTCCAGAGGGATTGACCCGTCCGAACAAAAGGTCGGCTGCGACGCGCCCGCCCTCCGGACCGGGGTAGAAAATCTGGATTGCGGCGTCGATTTTGTCTTCCGGAACCACCAGTGCGCTTCCGGAAGTGAGCAGAAGAACAACCGCTTTTCCTGTGGCGCGGATCACGTCTAGCAAACGGAGTTGGACTTCTGGAAGTTCCATCGTCATTTTGTCTCCGGCGGCATCGGCGTTCGACGCATCTCCGGCTTCGCCCTCGAAATCGGGGGTCAGTCCGAGACACAATACGACGAGATCGCTGTGTTCGACCGCAGTTTTCGCTTCCGCCAGACGATCATTGTCTTCCGAACAAATTTCGGTTTTTGAGTTCCTGATTTCGCAGCCGCGGGCATAGATCACCCGATCCTCTCCGACAGCTTCCAGCAGACCATCGAGCAACGTCACATATTTTGTCGCGGTTCCTGCATAGTTTCCGCGAAGCACATTGACATCGGTCGCTGTCGGACCGATGACGGCGATTTTCCGTATTCCATTCGGATCCAGCGGAAGGAGTCCGTTATTTTTCAGCAGAACCATACTCCGTTCAGCAATTTTCCGTGAGACGGCACGGAATTCGGCGCATTCCAACCGGTTGTAATCGGGGAGTTTTTCCGGCGGATTGATAAGTCCGAGCCGGAATTTGAGTACAAGCTGACGGCGTACCGCCCGGTCAATGTCGGATTCCTTCAGGAGCCCCTGTTTCCAGGCGTCCTGAATGCCCTCCCTTATTTCGCAACAGACGTCTACTCCATTGGCGATTTCTCGTGCAAAGGCTTCCGGCATATTGGAACACGTTTTATGGGCATAAACCAGATTTTCTGCAGTTCCAACGTCCGTTACGACGACTCCGTCAAACTTCCATTCTTCGCGCAGAAGCTTTTTCAGCATAGCGGAGTTTTCCGACATTGGCGTCCCATTCAGCGCATTGTAAGCCGTCATGACGGAGGCTACTTTTGATTTTTCGACGCAGTGGCGGAAAGCATACAAATAGGTTTCCGCGAGATCTTGCGATGAAACGCGGGAAGCAAATCCAGCACGGGTTCGTTCCGGTCCAGAATGCGCCGCAAAATGCTTGATGGTGGCTCCGCAGGCCATGTGTTCCGGATCGTCTCCCTGAACACCTCGGATGTATGCATCGCCCAGCAGAAAGGTCAGAACCGGACATTCCCCAAAGGTTTCATGTCCGCGTCCCCAGCGTGGATCGCGGAAGATATTGATATTGGGAGAAAACATGGTCAGTCCGGAATAGGTTCCATTCCAGCATTGAGCTGCATAATGGGAATGCTTGATTCGAGCTTCTTCGGCGATGATCCGTCCCATTTCAAAAACGAATTCTGGGGTAAATGTCGCGGCCAGCGCGATTGCTTGGGGAAACATCGTCGCTTTACCGTTTCGTGCAACGCCGTGAAGGGCTTCATTCCACCAGTGATATTCGGGAATGCCGAGCCGCGGCACGGCGTTGTTCGACATGGAGAGCATTCCGAGCTTTTCCTCAGCAGTCAGTTCTGCAAGCAGAAGTTCCGCCCGAACCTTCGCGGATAGCGTTCGATCCTGAAACCGAAGCATGTCAAATTCTTTCCGTTCGTTGGATCGCGACCTCTCCCAATGCGCACATTTTGCGTGTGGCGATCAGATCGGCTTCCGTCTGCGAGTATTGGAGCGGCGAAAGATCCGGGATGCG
>Ga0172378_10006984_pt1 | contig 10509 bp, 8 predicted proteins | sample GrowelOW332metaG_FD_119755 | JGI IMG/M metagenome (GOLD analysis project Ga0172378, IMG submission 119755) | Groundwater microbial communities from an aquifer near a municipal landfill in Southern Ontario, Canada - Pumphouse #3_1 metaG | ecosystem: Environmental > Aquatic > Deep subsurface >... | reverse complement strand
ATTGATTGTTCGGGTAAAACGCTTAGCGGAACATCCATTTATATTACTCTGGACAGTAAAGAAGAGGCTCAGCAATATGATTTTCTAAGTTTTGTAGACATTAATAAAAAGAAATCAAATAATCTTCAATTTCAGAAAAGGCCGGAAAAAACAAATGACGATTCAAAACTTAACATGGCTTTTAATGTTGAAATTACCCCTGCTGCAAAAGTACAGGTAGAATATAATTCACTGGTAGGAGATATAATCAGGACGCATGGCTCCGGTAATTTACTTATAAAAACAGATCCCAAATTTAATATATCTCTGTTCGGAAAATATACAGTAGATAACGGAGATTATTTATTTACTCTAAAAAATGTTATTAATAAAAAATTTGAGATTAAAAAAGGAGGAACAATCAGCTGGAACGGGAATCCATCCAATGCCCTGGTTAACATGAGTGCTTTATACAGACTTAAGGCTTCGGTATCAGATCTGTTTGCAGATTCCAATGAAAACCTTGATTACAATAAAAGAATTTATGTAGAATGTAAAATTTCACTGACTGACAATCTTAGTAATCCGACTATAAAATTCGGCATAGACTTCCCTTATACCGAAGACAGAATAAAAGATGAAATTCAACAATATTTCAACACACAGGAGGATTTAAACAAACAAATATTATCACTTCTTGTTTTAGGTAAATTTTATACACCTGAATATCTAAGAGGCACTTATGAATCGTCTAATACGAATGTTGTAGGTAATACGGCAAGTGAACTATTTTCTAATTCGCTTAGTAACTGGCTTTCTAAAATAAATGACGATATTGACATAGGTATAGATTATAGGCCTGGAGATGAAACGACTGACGATGAGGTTGAACTGGCTCTAAGCACACAAATTTTTAATGACCGTGTAATACTAAACGGTAATATAGGAAATAATGGATCACAGCCTGCTACAAGTAATAATAGTAGTAATATTGTAGGTGATTTTGACTTAAAAGTAAAATTGACTAATAACGGAAAGCTCCAGTTTCAGGCTTACAATCAGTCGAATAATAATATCATTTATGATACTTCTCCGTATACACAAGGGATTGGAATTAGCTATCACGAAAACTACAATACTTTTCATGAGCTATGGTTAAAAATTAAAAGGCTGCTTGTAAAAAAAAGAAAGAATACAGATACTGTAATCAAAAGTCAATAAAAATATAAACAGAAAAAATATTAAAAAATCAGATTTACGATTTGGAATAATGTAACCCGGACAATTCTCTCAGACCTATAGCATAAAATTAATTAAAATAATCAAGAAAGATTAAACGCCTCTTTCCTGATTATTTTAAACATAATTTTAGACCTAATAATGAAATTTATTTTTGTTATTTTTTACTTGTTCATAAAATTCATGCATAATATACCATGCCTGTTTCTTTTCTCCATATTGACTAATCAATCCTTTCCTGTTCCAACCTTGCTGATATCTGGCCTGACTATAACCGGGATTACGAAAATCAAAAAGAGCCCATGGAGCAATACCACAAAGATTTGGCAATTGTTCTATCATTATTAAATCTTTACGATAGGTATCGCCCATATAATCTTCACTCCAGCCATTTACATCATCCTGATCCTGATGATTACCATATATACCTCCGGCACCAAATTCCGATACAATTAAAGGTAATCCTTCCGACAACTCCCAACGTATTTTAGAGGGATCGCCAGGCCATGGTTTATACCAGCCATTATAACTGTTTATACCTACTACATCTAAATATGGTATCAAAGGATCCTTATCTACACTGCCATAAAGAAATTTATTTTCCGGGTCCTGATGTAAATGTCCAAAAGCCGCTGCAACTAAACGGGTATTATCAATACTATGAACTCTGTCTATAAAAGAAATTAAAAAATTATTTCTGTTTTTAGCTGAAGAACGCGTTTCGTTGGCAATACTCCATATTATAATACATCCACGATTTTTATCTCTGTTAAACATTTCATTGAACATAGACTTAGCCAATTTTTGAACATCCGGATCCGAAAAAGTTATACCTTGCCAGGCAGGAATTTCCTCCCATACAAGAAGCCCTTTTTTGTCACATTCATCTAAAATATATTCATTTTGAGAATAATGTGCCAGACGAACAAAATTACATCCCAGCTCCTTAGCTTTGCCGGTTAAGAAAGCAGCATCCTGAGGAGTACAAGCTCTGCGGGCTTCTGAGGCAATTTCTTCGTGAAAATTAACCCCTCTTAGAAATATTGGGGTACCATTTAAAAAAATCTTTCCATCTTTTTTAAAGATTGTCCTTAAACCAATATTATCTGTTACATCATCATATTCAGAAACCAATTTTACCTTATATCTGTATGGAAATTCAGGAGTCCATAATTTTGGATTTTTTATAGTAACAATTTTTGAAGCTCTTCCCTGTTTATTAGTTTTCAAACTAATCGCAGAAAAATTATTATCAAGAGTAACTTTAATTTCCTGATTAGAAATATCTTCGCCTTTTAAAGATACAGCAACAGATAATTTATTAAATTCTCCCGTTTTATCTGGTTGAATATGAATAAAATAATCATTAATATATGTTTTGGGTAATCTTATAAGACAGACATCTCTTGTTATACCTCCATAATTTTCCCATCCAAAAATAATAGAAGGAATACTTTTGGTAGTCTTTATATTATCAACTCTCACTACCACTTCATTTTCACCTTTTTTTAATACAGAAGTTACTTCAAATTGGAATGGAGTATATGGCCCATGATGCGTTCCTAATTGTTTCCCATTAACAAAAACTGTACAATTCTGACTTACTGCACCGAATCTTAATAACATATGGTCTGCAATATTTTTCACATAAAATTTTCTTTCATACCATACATTACCTTCATAATATTTTAATTCAGGATCCTGACTATTCCAGTCTCCCGGAACTGTTAATTGTTTTCCGCCACCAAAACTTTCACTTACAAAATCAGTTTTATCTTTTGGTAATGGAATGTTTCCATAATGTTTCCTCATACCCAGATTGCTTTGATCTATAAGAATATTCCATTTACCGTTAAGGCTACACTTTTCACGGTTAAATACATTTTGCAAATTAGGTGAATCCTGAGGATCAATATCCAGCCGGCATTTCTCTGTAAATTTAAAATTTTTAGCAAATAACAAATTAGCCGGAACTATTAACATAATAATCAACAGAATAAAAAAAATAACTATTGTCTTTTTCATAGTTTTTATATCATTTTTGGGGTTAATGTTTTTTTATTTTAAAGAATTGTAATTATCATGAAGTATAAAAAAACTACAGGCATGTTTATTTAAGGTTACTGATATTTTTTCACTCATGATACCCATAGATTTTTTAGCAAAAACATCATAGACTTCTACATTGTCAGATAATTTGATATCCTCAAAATATAAATTTTGAGACCTAACTTCATCACCGCGATTAAGTATAGCCACTGCAACATCACCATTCTTTAAATGTTTAAGCCATATCTCATTACCGGCTCCTATAATACTACGACGAAAAATACGACGTCCCTGTTCTGTTGTATCCTGATTTACACGAATAGCCATCTTATTCGTCAATATATCGTTAACTTCAGAAGATGTCTGGTCTAAAATATTTCCCATCATCAATGGAGAAGTCATAATACACCACAATGCAAATTGTGTTTTCTGTTCATCTATAGTAAGAATAGGATTCCCTGCTACCAGCATATCCGGATCATTCCAATATCCATCACCTGCGAAATCTGCACATTCATTATTTAAATCTGCAATTTTCATTATAGAATGTTGATCTCCATCAAAACGAGAACGTGAAAACCCCCATAAATCACCTGTGGTTCTGGCCATGTTACAATAAAGAGGATACCAGGGACGATATACATAAGCACTAATACTAAATAAGATTGGACGTGAAGCATGAGATAATAATTTACTCCATTTTAAATAAACCTCACGTGTTGTCTCTTCATCCCAGTTATCTGACGCTCCATTCATCTGACAACGATCTATTTTAAGAAAATCTAATCCCCAGTCTTCAAATTGTTTTAAATTTTCTTCTTCATATCCATACATTCCTACCTCGTCTCCTCCACAATCCTGAGTCCCGGGTGTTACATGTAAACCAAATTTTAATCCTTTAGAATGTGCATAATCAGCTAAAGCTTTGATTCCGTGAGGGAATTTTACAGAATCAACAGTTATTCTTCCTTTATCATCTAATTTATCACCTCTCCATCCACCATCTATTATTACATAATTATATCCGGCAGCTTTATAACCATCAGAAATCATTAAGTCTATTGTTCTATATATTAGCTTTTCATTTACATTTTTCTTTTTATAGGCATTCCAGCTATTCCATCCCATGGGTGGTGCAGGTGTTATACTTTTTACTTTTTGGGCGTAAGAATCAACAGCACCGGATAAAAAAATTGTAATCAACAGTATTCTAAAAAAGCTTCTCATGTTAATATTTTTTTTAATATATTCTAATAATTATTTTTCTGTAATTTGTATTACGACAATATTATCTTAAAAAATTCCCGGAGATGCTTTATTTATGCCTATAATCTCAACAATAACAGAGAATCAGGAATAACATTATTAATAACAAATCTGTAAATTTTTATTACCTAAATTCCGCAGGGAGATTTAGTGAGAAGCATTCAAATAACAATAAATCAGGAAGTAACCATATTAAAACATAGACAGCCTATGATTATTGAAGATTACTTAGTATAACGACTAATTTGAAGTGAGTTGAATGCGTAACAGATAAGTCCCTGCGGATTTTTAGGTCTTACACTTATTTTCAGGGTTAAAATTAAGAATATTATATTTGTCTTTTTATTTATCAGTATATATTTTGTCTTTTTAAGTCATTATTTATTGATTTTTATCACTATTAAAAAACAATTTTCAAACAACCACATAGCAGATACTACTTTATAATTATACTGCAGGTTACAAATATAAAAGTCAATAAACAGAGAACTTAAAAAATTCTTATTTTTACCACGGTTTTAATTTATCATTTATAATTATCAATTCTGTTCCACTGTTTCTGCTTTCTAATAAGTTTTTATTATTTTCACATTTTTTAAAAGATTAGTTGTTTTTAACGGAAATAAAAAAAGGAATATGTTTATATTGATGGTTATTATATTTGTATTAGGTTATTTATCTATTGCGCTGGAACATCCTTTGAAAGTGGATAAGGCCGCATCGGCTCTTATTACCGGAGTTTTATGCTGGGTTGTTTATATAACCGGATCACAGTCTATTATTTCCCTTGGGAACAGTCCTTCCTGGAATTTATTTTCCCAACTTCATGGAATAACTCCCACAAGTGACTCCATAAAAAATTTTATTGTTCATCATGAAATCATAAATCATCTGGGAGATATTAGTGAAATTCTTTTCTTCCTGCTTGGTGCTATGACTATTGTGGAAATGATAGATCGTCACGACGGATTTAAAATCATTACAGACAGAATACAAACAACAAAAAAAATTGAGCTTCTGTGGATTCTTAGTTTTCTTTCTTTTTTCATGTCAGCCCTGCTTGATAATATGACAACTACAATAGTTATGGTTGCTCTTCTCAGAAAATTAATAGACGATAAAAAAACAAGATGGTTTTTTGCCAGTATGATTGTCATCGCAGCAAATGCAGGAGGAGCATGGTCTCCTATTGGAGATGTCACCACCATAATGTTGTGGATAGGAGGACAGGTTAGTGCCTTAAACATTATTAAGGAAGTTTTTCTGCCAAGTGTCGCCAATATTGTTGCACCGCTTATTATTCTTACTTTTACCCTAAAAGGTCATATTACACATCCCAAAATTAACGAAAACGAAAAATCTCTTACCACAAAAAGAGAACAACTAACTCTGTTAATTTTAGGTCTTGCCGGTCTGCTTTTTGTTCCTGTATTTAAAACTATTACACATCTTCCTCCATACATGGGAATGTTATTATCTTTAGGAGTTATATGGGTAGTATCGGAAATTATGCATAAAAATAAACCAGAAGAAATAAAGAAACAACTTCGTGTATCAAATGTTTTAAAAAGGGTAGATACACCCACTATCCTATTTTTTCTTGGTATTCTTAGTGCCGTAGCAGCCCTTCAGTCTGCCGGACAGTTAAATCTATTTTCACAACTTTTGAATGAAAAACTGGGCAATGTATACGGAATAGGACTTTCTATTGGTGTTTTATCCTCAATTGTTGATAATGTTCCTCTTGTTGCAGGAGCCATGGGTATGTATCCGATTGCTGATCCGGGAGCAACAGGCTTTTTAAGCAACTTTGTTGTTGACGGACGCTTCTGGGAATTTATTGCATATACGGCAGGGACAGGTGGAAGTCTTCTTATTATTGGTTCTGCTGCAGGAGTTGCAGCTATGGGACTCGAAAAAATTGATTTTATCTGGTATATGAAAAAAATCACAATTTTAGCTCTTGTCGGTTATTTTGCCGGTGCAGGAATATATTGTCTGGGATTATAAAAAATATTCTTTATTTTTAGAAAATATGTTTATATCTCGTCCAATTTTATTTAAATGAAGGTATGCTAAATTATATACTTATTCTATCTGATATTACAGGGAAAATTTCTCAAAGCAGTGTTCAGGAAGGAACCGTCACCTATTTCTTTAATATGGCAATCAAAGGCGGATGGCTGATGATTCCTATTGTTCTGTTATCTTTTATTGGTGTTTATATCTTTTTTGAACGCTATTACGCTATAAAAAAAGTAAAAGAAGAAGATATCACAACCATGATGGACAACATTAAGGAACAAGTTCATATTGGCAACATAAAAGAAGCTCTTAAAATAGCTAAATCAGAAAATTCTTCAATTGGCCGTATGCTTGGAAAAGGTCTCACCCGTATAGGCCATTCCGAAATAGAAATAAACGCAGCTATAGAAACCGCGGGCAATATAGAAATTTCGCAACTGGAAAAAGGATTACCTTTCTTGGCTAGTATAGCAGGCGGTGCTCCTATGATTGGATTTTTGGGGACTGTATGTGGAATGATACAAGCTTTTTATGATATGGCACTGGCAGGAAGTAATGTAGATATTACTCTTCTTTCTTCCGGAATTTATCAGGCTATGGTTACTACCGTAGCCGGGCTTATTGTTGGAATTATAGCTTATTTTGCTTACAATATTCTGGTTACTGATGTAGAAAAAGTTGTGCACCGTACAGAATCTACTATTTCTGATTTTCTGGATCTTTTGAATGAATATGAAAAATAATAAATATGGCATTAAAACGAAGTAATAAAATAAATGCCAGCTTCAGCATGTCTTCAATGACAGATATTGTGTTTCTGCTGTTAATTTTTTTTATGATTTCATCTACACTGGTTGCTCCAAATGCACTGAAGCTGGTTCTTCCTCAAAGTAATAACCAGACAGCTTCGAAACCTGAGACTTCAGTTTCTATTACTGCTGACCTTAAATATTATGTAAATGTTGACGGCAAACTTCAAAGGGTGACCTTCAGTGAAATAGAGCCTTTGTTAAAAAGAACAATAGGTAATAGTAAAGATGGGTGCGTTTCTCTTCATGCAGATAAAACAGTTCCTATAGAGGAAGTGGTTAAAATTATGAATATAGCAAAAAAAAACCGCTACAAACTAATTCTTGCAACCTCTCCTGAAAAGTAGAACTCAAATAAAGAAAAGGAAATATGATACCAAAATTAAAATATACCGAAAATAATTTCATCCTGCTGGCCGGTCCCTGTGCTATAGAAGGAGAAAATATGGCTTTCGAAATAGCTGAGAAAATAAATCAGATATGTGATATACTTAAAATTTCTTTCATTTTTAAAGGCTCATATCGTAAAGCGAACCGATCCAGAATAGATTCCTTTACCGGTATCGGAGATGAAAAGGCATTAAAGATTATTAAAGCTGTCGGCGAAAAATTCAATATTCCTACGGTAACCGATATTCATTCTTCACCTGAAGCGGCAATGGCTGCAAAATATGTAGATGTATTACAAATTCCGGCATTTCTGTGCAGACAAACAGACCTTCTTGTAGCTGCTGCAAAAACCGGAAAAACTGTTAATATTAAAAAAGGACAATTTCTGTCTCCTGAATCCATGAAATTTGCTGTAAATAAAGTAAGAGACAGCGGAAACAATAATGTGATGATTACAGACAGAGGTACTACATTCGGATATCAGGATCTGGTAGTAGATTTCCGTGGCATTCCGGTAATGAAAAAGAATAATTGTCCGGTTATTCTGGATATCACCCATTCCCTGCAACAGCCTAATCAAACCTGCGGCGTAACAGGCGGCAAACCTGAACTAATTGAGACAATAGCAAAAGCCGGTATAGCTGCAGGTGTAGACGGATTATTTCTTGAAACGCACCCTAATCCTTCTGTTGCAAAATCAGACGGAGCCAACATGCTACGACTGAATCTGCTCGAAGGGTTGCTTACCAAACTTGTTAAACTAAAAAAAGCTGTTGATCAGATAGGCTAAATACATAATCTGCATACTACAAAAAAACAAGCTTAACTTTAAAACAATCATAAAGCTTTAGCTCATATTTTTTTACAAATTATGGATTAAACTGATCAGGATTGAAAAAATTAAAAATAGAGGATATCATTTTTATTCTGGTTTCTGCTTCTTTGTTTTTTGGATCCAGTTCACGAATTTTTCGGAACTGATTGGCAGCCTTTCCCCATTGCTGTTTCTTAGAATAAATATCTCCAAGCAAAAAATATAAATCTAATGAATCAGTATTTACTTTCAGGGCCTCTAAAGTTTGCTTTTCTGCTTCTTCCAGATTACCAGATTTAAATAAATTAGTCAGCTCTTCTATTTTTGAATTAATCATTTGCTTTTACTCTGATTTTTTTATTTCATTTCAATTGTAAAGATAAAAATGTAATAAACAGACGCAAAATTTTGCTACATTTTTATTTTGTTCCTTAAATATTATTTTCCCTAACTTTGAAAACAAAAAAAATGAAAAACAAAACCATTTCCATATTTCATTTTAATTCCACATGCGAAATGGCAGTTGCTAATGGTTCGCCTAATTATACAGCACCTTTTAGACTTCGTGAACTGGAAAAAGATCTGTCTCCCTTAATGATGTTTTTTGCGAATCAAAATGATATTGTACTTACTAAACACCCGTTATCTATACCTTTTCTAAAAATGCTTGAAAAAGCTGAAATTCCACTGCCCTCTTTTATGTGTATTTCTGATTTTAAAGAACGGCTGTTAAATGAAGAAACAAGTTTTCAATACATACCTAAGCCATGGGGAAAGAGTCCTGTAGAAGACAAATTTTTCAATAAGCTTCTTCCGGAATCCAATTCTATATGGTTCCCTGAAATGAAAAATATTTTCGAAAGAAAAACTTCTATAGAATTTCTTAAAACATTTTTAACAAACCATACCCAAAAAGAATATCCTGATAATATTCCATTTTTGATAGAAAAATTACCATTCCCCAAAATTAAATTTCAGGAAATTTTTCTAAAATCTCCTCTCAGTTCCAGCGGCAGAGGGCTAAGATCTGTTACAAACGGAAATCCTAATCACGATACCTTAAGATGGATGAATATGATTTTAAAAAAACAGGGATATCTTACCGGCGAACAACGATATGAAAAAACATCAGATTTTTCTTTTCAATTTTTTATCCGGGAAGATCATTCTGTAAAATATATCGGGAATACATGGTTTAAGACCAACAAAAATGGTCAATATCAGGGGCATCTTCTTAATGCCCAACTAACTAAAGAAGCTGCTGCCTTAAAAATACTTATTAAAAAAACAGGTGAAAATCTTTGTCAGTCACTGTCATTTTCTGACTACTCTGTACGATACACCGGTTATCTGAGTATTGATGCTTTTTTGTATAAAGAAAACGATAAAATAAAACTTCATCCATGTGTTGAAATTAATCCCAGATATAACATGGGAATTCTTAGTCTTTACATAGAAAAACATATAAATCCCTCTTCAAACGGGGTATTTAATATTTATTACGATACAGAATGTCCTTATTCTGATTTTGTTCACCGGCAGGAAAAAAACAATCCAATTGAAATATCAGATCATCTTATAACAAAAGGTTTTCTTTCACTAACTGACTACAGAGAAGATTGTAGTTATGGGGCATATATAAATTTAAGTTCTTAGTTTATATAGAGATAATACTTAGGTTTTATTACAAAATAAAGAGTCCACTATGTGATGTCGGAATGAACTCAATTATATTTATTTACCATAACTTTAGCTTAATTTGCTTTACATATAAAATTTTAATTAGTATAAAAATGATACTTTTATAAAAGGAATAAGGTTATATATTATTGATAAGGCTGTTACTACTTCTATATCTAAAATATCGCCAATTTCCTTTAAGTCTTCAATATAATCACCCAATACCCATGCGTAGTGATGACCAGATTCCAGTTCTTT
>Ga0172378_10006983_pt1 | contig 10509 bp, 11 predicted proteins | sample GrowelOW332metaG_FD_119755 | JGI IMG/M metagenome (GOLD analysis project Ga0172378, IMG submission 119755) | Groundwater microbial communities from an aquifer near a municipal landfill in Southern Ontario, Canada - Pumphouse #3_1 metaG | ecosystem: Environmental > Aquatic > Deep subsurface >... | reverse complement strand
TAATTTAAATCCATGGTTTTGTAGGCGTGTTCATAATCTACCCAACGACCAATGTGGTCAATGTACCATGGCCATTCTTGAGAAACATTTTGAACATAGGAATAACATTCATCAATGTATTTTTTGACACCGATTTGTTCAATATCTTTTTTAGATTTTAAACCAAGTTTTTCTTCAACTTTATTTTCAGCAGGAAGACCATGACAATCCCAACCCCAAACTCGCTTAACTTTTTTACCTTTCATGGTTTGATAACGAGGAATAATATCTTTAGCAATACTAGATAGTAAATGACCATGGTGTGGCATTCCGGTAATAAAAGGAGGGCCATCATAAAAAGTGTAAACATTATCGTCTGATCGTTGGTCAACTGATTTTTCAAAAATTTTATTATTTTTCCAAAAAGAAATTATTTCTTCTTCTAGTGACGGGAAGCTAATATTGTTTGGAATATTTTTAAATTTAGACATAGTTGTATTTTACACTATGTTTAGGACTAGAGATATTGACTTTTATCATATATATGATATTATAGGTCAGTTTCAATAACAAAAGTTATTAAAGCTAAAAAATCTTCTTACTATTCGAAATATTGCTTTTCGAATTTAAGGTAAAAGATGTACTTTTAAAAAATACTGTTCAAAAAAATAAAAAAATCAGAAAGGTCTTTTCGAAATGAAAAATATCATTTTTTGGTTAGTAGCAATGGTTTTTATTATTAGCATAGTTTCTCTATCTACCACACATGATCATGAGGTTTATGAAAGTGTTCCTGAAGGAAAAATTACGGTAGTTGAAACAACTTACCCAATATTCCTTTCTAAAGGAGCATATGTAATTGGTGAGTGCCACAAGTACTCTGTCAATGAAGGTATTGTCTTTGATAATACCTTGCAAGAAAATCAGCCGTTGAAAGCTGAGGAACTCGTGAAGATAGAAGGACAGGCGGTCATTTATTGGTCTTTGGATCAAAAAGATGAGGCAAAAAAATTGTTGGACAGTTAATTAAATTAGACCGGTGGGTTTACATTATGCGTAAGCATTTGTAAATTTATCGGTCTTTTTTTTATTTATTTTTTCTTAAAAAAGCAGGAATATCATATTCATCGACAATGTCGATGCCAGCGGGGACTTCTTTGTTATTAAAATATTCTTTGATTTGATTATCATTTAATTCGGCTGGTTCATTGTTATTTTTACTATAGCTTTCAGGTTGGGGTTGATTAGGCTGATTGATTAAAGTCGGTTGTGGCTTCTTGATTTGATGATAAAGATTAGATCGACTTGAATCAAAACCGGTAGCAATGACAGAAATTTTTACCTTACCTTTGAGCTCTTTATCAATAGTAGCGCCAAAAATAATATTAGCATCAGGAGCAGTTCTTTCAGTGATGGCTTTAGCTGCTTCTTCAATTTCGGCCATAGTAATATCGGGGCCACCAGTAACATTTATTAAGACTCCCCTTGCCCCTTCAATATTGACTTCGACTAAAGGAGAATCAACGGCATCTTCGACTGCTTGTTGAATTTTATTTTCACCTTCAGCTTCACCTGTTCCCATCAGAGCCGACCCAGCATTACTCATCACCGCCTTAATATCGGCAAAATCTAAATTTATTAATCCAGGAACAGTGATTAAATCAGCGATAGCTTTAGTACCTTTACTTAAAACAGAATCAGCAATTTTGAAAGCTTCTAAAAGAGTAGCTTTATTGTTAACTACCTCCATAACTTTTTGATTTGGAATGACAATCAAAGTATCAACATTTTCTCGTAATTGAGAGATACCTTCTTCAGCATTAGTCATGCGACGAGTGCCTTCAAAAAGAAATGGTTTGGTGACTACACCAATGGTTAAAATTCCTAATTCTTTTTTAGCAATTTGAGCAATAATAGGAGCGGCGCCGGTACAAGTGCCACCACCCATACCACCAGTAATAAAAACCATATCAGTTCCTTGTAACACTTCTTTAATTCTTTCTCTTGATTCTTCAGCGGCTTTTTGGCCCATTTGAGGATTACCACCAGCACCTAAACCTTTGGTTAATTTTTCACCGATTTGAATTTTTATTGAGGCAAGAGAATTTAGAAGAGCTTGAGAATCAGTATTTACAGCAATAAAATCAACACCTTTAATGGCATCTTCAGTAATCATAGAATTAATAGCATTATTACCACCGCCACCAACACCGATGACTTTTATTTTAGCAAATTGTCCTGTAAGAGTTTTAATTAATCCCATATTTTAGGGTAAAAGTGGTTCTAGTATTTTTTTTATTTTACCAAAAAACCCACTCATAGAAATTTTTGGAGTTTTAATATTTGATCCACTACTTTTTTTAGCATTTTTATTATAAATTAAAAGACCAATGGTGCTAGTGTAAGCTGGATTCATGATATCGTCAACTATTCCACCGACTTTTGGCGGAGTGGCAATTCTTAATGGTAAAGGAATTATTTGATTACAAATTTCTTTAGCATTAACAGTCATAGCTCCCCCACCAGTGAGAACGATACCGGCTGGAATTGACTGATGAAAACCACTTGATTCAATTTGAGAATAAACTAAGCTAAAAATTTCTTCGAGTCGAGGTTTAATTATGCCATTAATGGTGGTTTGAAGAGAAATTTTTTTCTTATCATCGGTATGAATATCGAAGTGTGATAATTCAATTTCATCTTCAAATTTTTTAGTTTCAGCAATTTTAGCTAATTTTAGTTTTATTTTTTCAGCATCTTCAATGGATAATCTAAGACCGATAGCAATATCGTTGGTAACATTGTTAGCTCCAATTGGAATAACTGATGAAAAAACTGGGGAACCTTCAATAAAAATAGTAATATTGGTAATACTACCGCCAATATCCACAAGGGCAACTCCTAGTTCTTTTTCGGTGTCGGTTAAAGCAGCAGTAGCAGTACTAAGACCAGCATAGGTTAGACTTTCAACTTTAATACCAATATCATCAAAACATTTTTTAAGATTTTTGAGAGCTGGGCTGGAGGCTAAAATTAAATGAGCTTCAACTTCAAGTCGAATTCCGTTCATACCAATTGGGTCAACAACACCTTCTTGACCGTCGACCGTAAATTTTCTTTGAATAATATGGATAATTTCTTTACCACTGGGTAAGGAAATGGCTTTAGCAGCTTCGGTAACACGACTAATATCGTTGGCCTCAATTTCACCATTAGGATTACTGATAGCAACGACACCATGAGAATTAATTGATTCAATGTGAGGAGCGGAGATAGAAATATGAGCATTATTTATTTGAAATCCTGCCATTCTTTCGGCAGATTCAATACTTTGAGTGATAGTTTGGGAAGCTTGTTCAAGATTGATTATTTGACCTTTTCGAAAACCTAATGAGGAAATTGAAGAAACAGCGACAATATTAAATTTATCTTCATCATCAAAATATTGACCAACGAGAGTAGTAACTTTTGAAGTACCAATGTCGATAATATTAATTATTTTTGAATGTTGCATATGGGTGGTTGATGCTTAGATCAACTAATTGTAGTTGTTTATTATTAATTTTAGCTGTTTTAAAAATTTCTTGTAAAGAAGCTATTTGCCAATAAGGATTTTTTTGAGTTGACAAAATAACCTTAGTTGAACTGTTGCTTTCATTTATTATATAGAATTCTAACTGATTTTCATAATCTTTAATGATGTCTTGAAAGGTTTTAATTTGAGCTGTTTCTAGAGCGTGTTCTAATTGAAGGTAAAAATTATTTTTATCAGAAGTTGGATTAATTTTGGCTGTTGATGAAGCAGAAATATATGAAAAAATGGAAAAATAAAGGCTGGTGAAAAAAGCGATAAATAGAAAAAATTTAAAGAATTTCATGAATTAAATTTAGAAGTTTTAAATTGTTAAAATTATTCTTGTCTTTTTTTTGGTTTTTAATAGTAATTAAGTTATTAATTTTGTCTAAAAGATTTTTTTCAGAAAGATTTTTTTCTTCAATTATTTCAGTATTTTTAGGATTTTTTTCTTTAACCCAAAAAGCATTTAATAATTGTTCATTTTGTTGACTAACTCGAAGAGGAATTAAAATGGATTTTTTATTAAGAGCAACAATTTCTTGGCTGGTGTTAGCCCCAGAACGACTAATAATGATTTTAGCCTTATTAAAGATATGACCAACATCATTGGCTTCAATATAATCAAATGATTGATAATTTGAATATTTTTTTTCTAATTTTTTAAAATTGGGAAAATCGTTTTTGCCAGTTTGATGAATAATAAAATAATTTTTTAATTCAGGTAATATGTTTTTAATTAATATATTAATAGTGTGAGAACCTTGATTACCAGCAGTAATGTAAATAATTGGATTTTTAATTTTATCGAGATAATCCCCTATTTTAGATTTTTTTGGAGAAAAAAGTTCTTGTCTTAAAAGATTACCAGTAATAATTATTTTATTTTTAGAAAGATTGTTTTTTTGTTTTTGGTTATCAAAAGAGAGAGCAACTTTAGTAACAAATAGACTATTAATTTTTGTTGTTAAACTATTTGTGAGAGTTTGCTCGTGAGTAATTGATGGAATTTTTTTTAAAAAACTACTGATGATGACTGGGACAGAAACATAACCACCAAAAGAGACAACAATATCAGGTTTTAATTGTTTGATTAAATTTGAAGCTTGAAATAGAGATTTTGTAGTTTGAGGAATTCCTTTAATAGTGTTTGGAAACCAACGACGATCTAATTTACCAACATTAATAGAGTAAAAATTAATACCAGTTTTGGGAATAATTTTGGATTCGATTGAGGGAGTGTTATCGACACTAGAATTTTTTTCTCGACCAATATAATTTATTTGCCAACAAATTTTTTGGTCATTTTTTAATTGATGAATTAGTTCCAAGGCTGGAGTTAGATGGGTTCCGGTGATGATTATTGTCTTTTTTATTTTGGTTAAACTCACCCTTTAAGTATAGCAGTTTTTGATTTTTTTCGACATTTTTAACCAAACCAATGATAATAAAAAGAGTAACTAGAGAAGAACCACCGTAAGAAATAAAAGGTAATGGAATGCCAGTTAATGGAATAAGAGTGGCAATAGCAGAAATATTAATTAAGCTCTGATAAGCAATCCAACAAGCACTTCCTGAAATTAAGAGACTTTGGAATGGATCTGCAATTGTTTGAGAAAATTTTAAAAGATAATTTATAAGAGAAAGATAAATTAGTAGAACACAAAATATGCCGATAAATCCAGTTTCTTCACCAATAACAGCCAGAATGGAATCGGTAGAAATTTTGGGAAGAAATTTATATTTTTGATCTGAGTTAGCAAAACCTTTACCAAAGAAACCACCTGAGGATAGGGTTAAAATTATTTGGTTACTGTGATACGAAGAGGTTTCTGTATTTTCTTGTGGATCTAAAAAAGTTTTTAATCTGGCGGAGCGATATGGTGATAAAAAAACTAATGGAATACTGATTACTAAAAAAATACAAACAATACCAAATAAAGGAATAATATCGCCGCCAGAAATATAATAAATTGAGCTAACAATGGCTGAAATTAAAATAGCAGTGCTTAAATTTGGTTCAATAATTATTAGAATAAAGGGAATTCCTAGATAAAAAATGAGATTTTTAATATTGCGATTTTCTGGTTTAGAAAAAAGAAAAGAAAAATAAATAATAGAGGTTAGTTTTAAAATTTCTGAAGGTTGAATGCTGGTGAAACCTAAATTTAACCAGCGTTTGGCACCGAGAGCTTCATTTCCTAAAACTGGAATCAAAACTAAAATTAGGCCTAATATGGAAACAATATAAAGAATAAATGAAAATTTTTTAACTATGTTAATATTTATTTTTGAGGTGATATAAAAACATATTAAACCTAATATTAGCCAAAATCCTTGTTTTTTAATATAGAAAAATTTATCTCCAATGGTGGAGCTAGCTTCACTGAGTGAGGAAATTGAAATAAAAATAAGACCGATAAAAACTAGACTAAAAACCAAGAATAACAAAGGAGATTTATTTTCTTTCATTTAATTTTGAGGGAAATTGGATTAGTGGTTTTTGATAAAGGATAATCAAAATTTAATTTTTGACAAGTGTAGTTTTCTTTATTCTTAGGAGTTAATTCAGAACCTGTAATTTTTTTATTATTAAATCTAGTTTTTTGTTTTTTAAAATTAATTTGATAATCAAGTTTTAAAAATTCAGCAAGGTGAAAATAAAAAAGAGGAGTTATATTTTGTTTTTTTTCTAAATCAGTATAAAAAGAGAAAGAAGCGGTGAGACGAGGATTACATTCTAATATAAAAACTTTATTTTTATTAATTAAAAAATCAAGACCGAAAAAACCTTTATAACCAATTTCTTTTAAAATTGTTCCAAAATTTTCAGTTATTTTATTAATATCAGTGATTATTTTTTTAGGAGCCATTGATGGCCATTGTCGACCGACAGTAGTGAAAGGATTTTTGGTGTATGGAGAAATGCCAGTGTATTGAAGGGCTGGTGGACTTTGAATTAAACCAAATTTAGTAAGACAACAATTATTCAATAAGGAATAAGAAGATTCAATAAAAGGACTATATTTTACAATAACATTCGGCGAAATTTTATCTTTAATTTCACTCCAAGATTTGCCAGAAAAAGTACTATTTCCTGCCCAACCAAAATGAGTTTGAAGAACTAATTTTTGACGATAAAGTTTTTGATATTTTAAAAAGTTTTTTTGAGAAAAAGTATCAATAGTAAAAGGAATAACAGATAGTTTATATTTTTGACAAAGTTTAGCAAATTTAATTTTATCTTCGATAAAACGATTAATTGGACTAGGGTTACTAATATTAATCCAATTATATTTTTGACATAAAAAATCAATTTTAGCTGATGGTTTGAAAGGAATTATGGCCGGAGTTAATTTTGTTTCCTTAGATTTTTTTAAAATATAATCAATAATTTTGGAATTGGAAAGCAATTTTCCACTATTTTTTTCTTTAATTGATGGATAATCAGAAAGATATATTTTTTCAAAGTTTTTAATTTCTGGTAAATTAATATCTAAAAACTTATCGACCACCAAAAAAAAGAAAATATATGGTGAATTGTTAATAATAGTTTCTAACTTTATCTTTGGCATCCGGTTAGAACAACAACTGGATAACTACCTATTTTTAATTTATTTTTAAGAGCTTTTTTATAACCAGCAAAAGCCATAGCGCCTTCGAGAGAAGTTTTAATTTCATTTGATTCCAGTATTTTTTGGGCGTCTAAAATTTCGTTATTTTGAATAATCAGACCAGTGCCATTACTATTTTTAATAGTAGAAATTAATTGAGATTTTAAAGGAAGATATTTGGCGGAAAGAGCATCAGTAATATTTTCTGTTTCTGGTTGATAATTTGAGGTAAAAATTTTAGATAAAGGACAATTATTGGCTGGTTGAACGGCATAGATTTTAACTGATGGTTTTAAAATTTGAGAAATACCAAGAAGAGTGGTTCCACTACCGATAGGAACGAAAATACTGGTTATTTTGGGTAATTCTGTTATTAATTCTTTACTGATTTCTTGGTAACCAACTAAAGCAGTTGGATCAGTTGATTGACGTAAAAGGTAAGAATGGTTTTTTTTAGAAAATTTTATAGATTCACTAATTGGTTGATCGGTAATAAAAATTTGGTCACAATTTTGTTTAAGTAAGTTGAATTTGTTTTTATTGATTTTAGGTGAGACAAAAATAGTTAGATTAATTTTGTTTAATTTACAAAAGTGAGCTGCGGAAATAGCAGCGTTACCAGTACTGGAAATTACAGCACTGGTAAAACCATGTTTTTTTAAATTTTTGATTTGAAAAATGATGGCTCGATCTTTGGCTGAGCCGGTTTCATTTAAATCTTCTCGTTTTAGATAAATATCTTCTAATTTGATTAAAGGTGTGTTTGCCATATAATAGTTTAATTATACTAGTTATAAATTTTAATAAAACATGAACGAAAAAGTTATTTGTCCAGATTGCAAAACAGAAATAGAATTAATGGAAGGAATAATGGTGGGAGATATCATTGAATGTACTGAATGTGGAACTGAAGTAGAAATTTTGTCTTTGGATCCGTTAAAATATCGGGAATTAATTGAGGAAAAATAATCTAAACTAATCTAAAAAATCCTTGGTGAGTAAATGATTTGTCGGTAAGATCGGCTTGTCCGTACCTTACTCCTCTGCCTAGAATTGAACTGTCAACATAAAAGATTATGTTTTTTTGTTTTTCAATTATAAATAAAACGTGATGACCTTTTTTTTGACGAACTAAATCTCCTGTTTGAATTTCGTTTGGTTTGATTTCTTTTGAAATTGGAGCTGAGGTTAACATGTCAGCTGAAGTTTTTCGAGGTTCTAATTTGGCATCAAAATAAAAATTTAATAATTGGCAAACTAAACCAGAACAATCAATTCCAAGATGATTTTTCTTTTGAAAATTGTAAAATTCTTGATTACTTAACTTAATTAAATCGATGTTTTGTTTTTGAGCTAGCTTGATGGTTTCTGTAGCAATTTGACGATAATTGCCTTTTCCTCCTAAAAATTGTTCTTTAATTATTTTGCCGTCCTTAAGGATATTTTTACTATATGGTAAACCAATATAATATCCAATTTCTTCTTGAAGTTCTATTAATTTAATCCTAACCATAGTCCAAAAATGGCTAATATAATTCCAGCTAGCCAGGCTCTAGAAACAATTTTAGGTTCTTCCCAACCAATATTTTGTAAAGTTAGATGAAGTGGAGCAGCCGGAAAAACTTTTTTATTGAAATATTTTTTACTAAATAATTGAATGGCACTGGATAAACCTTCAACTATAAATGGAAAACCAACAATTATTAAAGGAACTACTTTTCCCAGAAGAAGAGCAATGACTGCAAAAGTAGCACCGAAAGAAAGCGATCCAACATCGCCAAGCCAAATTCTGGCTGGATAGACATTAAAGTAAAGAAAAGCGATTAAGGCACCAATCCAAAGGGCTAAAAAAGTAGAAATAACAGTATCCATTGAAGTACTGGCTAAAATCCAAAAAGAAAAAAGAGCAAACATTAAAAGTCCACAGGATAATCCATCGAGACCGTCAGAAATGTTAAAAAAATTTGCAAATCCAGTGATTATAATAGTGGAAATTGGAATGTAGAAAAATCCTAATTTTATGGCACCAAAAAAAGGAATATAAATAAAATCAATTCCAAGTTGAAGATAGATCATTAGAGAAATAATTAAAGAAATTATGATTTGCAAAATAAATTTGTGGGACATTCTTAAACCAAAAAAACCAGTTTTTTTAAAACCGAAAAATTTTAAAATATCATCGTAAAGTCCTAATAATCCAAAACTAATGAAGGTGAAAAATAAAATAAATATTTCTTTATTTATTTGATAATTTGAAGAAATAAAAATTCGAGAAAATTTGAGAATTGGGAAAATAATTATAAAGAGAACGATGACTGAGACAATAATTAGTACTCCTCCACCGACTGGAGTTCCGGATTTTTGATTATGATATTTATCAAAAATAGTAGTTCTTTTGTTTTGAAAATCGGTGGTTTTTTGAATTCTTCGTTGAAATTTTAGTTTATATAGAATATCAATGAAAGGAACAACCAATATACTGTTGATTAAAAAAGAAAAGAGAAGTAGTCCTAAGTATAGATGAAACATAATATTAAGTTTTTATATACTCTATGTTAGCACCTAAAGACCAAAGACGTTCAGCTAATTTTTCATATCCCCTTTCAATATATTCAACACCTTCAATAGTGGATTTACCCGAAGCAGTGAGAGCGGCAATAGTAGCCGAAGCTCCAGCTCGAAGATCATTAATATTAAAATTGGATGGAATTAATTTGGTTGGTCCATAAATTTTAACTCCATGAAAATATTCGGGGCGGTCACTGTCTTTATTAAATTGGTAATATTCATCTGGATTATTTATTTCAGGATTAAAAAAAGTAACTTTGGTTCCCATTTTTTTAAGATTATCAATATGTTGGAATCGGCTTGGATAAACCCTTTCTATAATTGAACTACAACCAACTGTTTGAGTTAAAAGTACAGAAAAAATAGCCTGCCAATCGGTCATAAAACCTGGTTCTGGTTCGGTTTCAATATTGATACTCGATAATGGTTTTACCCAGGCGACATAAATTTCATCACTACCAACTTTAACTTCAGCCCCCATTTTGATAATGGTATTTAAGAATTTTTTAACAACATCTGGTTTAGTTCTTAAAATAGAGACAGAACCTTTGGTAGCTAAAGCGGCACAGGCAAAAGTAACAATTTCATTTCGATCACAGATAACATCATGAGTGGTTCCATTTAATTTTGAGACACCTTGAATTATTATTCTTTTATTATTTTGAGGATCTCTTTGGATTTTGGCACCCATTTGTGTAAGCATCAGAATTAAATCATCAATTTCTGGTTCGAGAGCAGCATTATCAATAATAGTCTCACCATCAGCAAGAATAG
>Ga0172378_10006982_pt1 | contig 10511 bp, 8 predicted proteins | sample GrowelOW332metaG_FD_119755 | JGI IMG/M metagenome (GOLD analysis project Ga0172378, IMG submission 119755) | Groundwater microbial communities from an aquifer near a municipal landfill in Southern Ontario, Canada - Pumphouse #3_1 metaG | ecosystem: Environmental > Aquatic > Deep subsurface >... | reverse complement strand
CTCCAGTGGAAACGTTCTGTAGGGCATCACCATCGATATTGCCCTGCAGCCGCATCTGATCAGTCAGGGAAAAAACTTCATTGGGCAGGGTATTTTCAATTTTATCAAGTGTTTCTTTGCCAGTTGCCGGCATATTCATAGGTGTGCTGGCAAGCTTTTCATGAGCGGAACCGGAGTGTCCCGCATAATAGGTCGTCAGAGCCGCAACCATAGCCAGAACAACGAATCCGGCGGCCAGTCGCAACCAAGAAAAGGCGCCAGGGTACTGGATTGAAGGCTTTGGCTTTACGGCATGGGATTGCTGCCGGCAAAGCGTTTGGATGCGTGCGGACAAATCCTGAGGTGCTGCTGCCTGATCGTATAACAGTCGATCTACTTGATCATAGGCAGCCAGTATCGCTTGACATTTTTCACAGCCTGAGAGATGAGCCGCTACCGCAGCATCCGAAGGTTCATCGAGAAAAATGCTCAATGCTTCTGCCGACGGGCAGGGGCTAGTACTCTGATTGCTGTTTTTTTTATCCATCGCTTGAACACCTTATCCTGATCGAAGTATACCTATTAAAGACGGCAGGAAGAATCCCTACCGTCTCTATCCCAGTTGTTTTCTAAACAGAGAAACAAACATTGGCTTACTTCTCCTGACAGAACCAACTGCAATCATAACAAGCTCAGGCAAAACTCAGCCAGGAGTCACAGATTCAGAAGGTTTTTAATTTCATCACGTCCACGGGCAATCCGGGATTTGATCGTACCGACTTTGCAACCCAGAATTTCAGCAATTTCCTCATAGCTGAGTCCTTTGACATTGCGTAACGAAACCGCTTCGCGGTAGGAATCCGGCAGGCTTTTCATGGCTTTCCGGGTACTTTCTTTCAATTCGTTATAAGACAATTCCTGATCCGGTGTCATGCGATGATCCGGTAGATCGATGCTCAGTTCGCCATCTCCTTTGCCATTCTCTATGGGTGCATCAATACTCAGGTTCAGACCGGTTCCCCGGATTTTATTCCAGCGATGTTTATTTCGGGAAAGATTGATGACGATGCGGTACATCCAAGTGCTGAATTCAGAATCCCCTCGGAATTTTGGCAGAGCCCGGTAGATTCTCAGGAAGGTATCCTGAGCTACTTCTTCAGCATCTTCCCGGTTGTTCAGAATTCCGTAGGCAATCTGAAAAGCCCGGCTGGAATATTTTCCCACCAGCAGGTCAAAGGCGGAGGAATCCCCGTTTTTGACAAAACAATCAATCAAGGTACGATCATCGGTTGTTACTTCATTGGACATCGTTAAACCGTGTATGTTCCCTGCAAGGCATCTCAAATAAAAGAAAAAGCGAAAAAAAACACCTGACGTTCTGGGTGCGCCAGGTGTTCCGGTTGTTTCATGCTATAAAACCGATTACTGGGCGGCGCGTATGATGGCGGCAAAATCGGCGGGTTTGAGAGACGCTCCTCCGATCAAACCTCCATCGATATCCGGCTGTGCCAGCAGGCCAGCGGCGTTAGCGGCATTCATGCTGCCGCCATAGAGTATGCGGGTTGCTTCGGCCACACAGGGGCAGGGAAAGAGGTTCATCAGCAAAGTACGGATAAACTTATGTACGGCTTGGGCATCCGCATCGGAGGCGGTTTTTCCGGTACCGATAGCCCAGACGGGTTCGTAGGCAATTACGACTTTTTCCATTTGTGCTGCTGTGATTCCCGAGAGCCCCCAGCGTACCTGCCGTTCCAGGATGGCACTGGTGACCTCTTTGTTGCGCTCGGTTTCAGTCTCGCCAACGCAGATAACGACCGACAGATCCGCAGCCAATGCCGCTTTGACGCGTTGATTGACCGTCTCATCGGTTTCGGCAAAATATTGTCGACGTTCACTGTGTCCAATCAGCACATAGCCGACGCCCAGTTCTTTGAGCATGGCGGCGGAGATTTCTCCGGTATAGGCTCCTTTGTTGGCCCAGTGGACATTTTGAGCGCCGACTTTCAGGCAGGAACCCGACGCTTCGTTTAATACCGCTGATAATGTGGTGAAGGGAGGAAAGACCAGGACTTCCGGACCCTTGGCGCAGCAATTGCCGGTACATTCGGCGAACTGCTCTTTGATTTCCTTGATCAGTGCGCTGCCTTCAGAGGCGGTCTTATTCATCTTCCAATTGCCGGCAATCAGTTTTCGGCGAGTCATATTATTCTCCTGAGGTGTGAAGTTAAAGGAATGCTTATAAAACAGAGGCAGTAATCCAAGTCGGCTGGCAGAGCGACAAATCGTGGGGAAGTCTGCCGCCGGCCTGTGTTGTCTGAAAAAACTTATTTGTCATCCAAGGCTGCGCAGCCAGGCAGTTCTTTGCCTTCCAGAAATTCCAGGCTGGCTCCACCGCCGGTGGAGATGTGCGACATTTTGTCAGCCAGTCCGCTTTGATTGACGGCGCTGACCGAATCTCCGCCGCCGATGATGCTGATGGCATCCGATTCGGCTACTGCGACACAAATCGCCGTGGTACCGCCGGCAAATTTTTCCATTTCGAAACAGCCCATAGGGCCATTCCAAACGATGGTTTTGGCCTTTTTGATTTCGGCGGCATAGAGTTTGCAGGTTTCCGGGCCGATATCCAGGCCCATCCAGCCATCCGGGATCTCATGGCATACCACTTTAGTATTGGCCTGAGCATCAAATTTATCCGCAGCAATATTATCGACTGGGAGGAGGAATTTCACGTTGGCTGCCTTGGCATTTTCCAGTGTCGCTTTGGCGGTTTCGAGCAAATCCAGTTCACAGAGTGAATCTCCGATGTTATGTCCGAGAGCTTTCATGAAGGTATAGGCCATACCGCCGCCAATCAGGATCGTATTGACCTTTTTCATCAGGCTTTGCAATACTTCCAGTTTACCGGAAACCTTGGCACCGCCAATGATCGCCAAAAATGGTTTCTGTGGATTCTCTATGGCAGAGCCCAGATATTCCAGTTCTTTCTGCATTAGAAAACCGGCAACGCAGGGGGCGCCTTTTTTCTTCATGAATTTGCAAATCGAAGCCGTCGAAGCATGGTCACGATGTGCTGTACCAAAAGCGTCATTGACATAGACTTCACCATAGCTGGCAAGTTTTTCGGCCATGGCGGCTTTTTTGACTTTCATCTCGGCCTTTTTGGTGGCGTATTCTTCGTCACTCATTTCATCGGTTTTCTTGGTTTTGCCTTCTTCCGCCTTGTAAAAACGGGTATTTTCCAGCATCAAAACTTCGCCCGTTTTGAGATTGGCTACATCCGCGTCTGCCTGCAGGCAGTCCGCACTGAATTGGATGCAATGCCCGGTCAGTTTTGCCAGATATTCCGCAACAGGTTTAAGGCTGAATTCTTTCTCATAGCCTTTGCCTTTCGGACGTCCGAGATGGCTCATCAAGGTTAATGCAGCCCCCTGCTCAAGAATGTAATTAATGCTGGGCAAGGCAGCTCTGATACGGGTGTCATCCGTGATCGCCAGAGCCTCATTCAACGGCACGTTGAAGTCAACCCGCATAATCACTTTCTTCCCTTTTAAATCAATGTCACGAATTGTTTTTTTGTTCATCAGAATATAATCTCCTTTGGTTTTTACTCAAAACAGGGATACAAAAGCTTTTTTTCTAATATAAATGGTCAAGCGCTTCTTGAAAAGCAAAGCCGAACAACTTCCTGTGACTGGAAGGATAGATCGCAAGTGGTCGGCTCCTTCTGAGGTAAATCCGATAGCAGGGGAGGGCAGGCATTGTTTCAATAGGTTACTACGAAGGCCAGCACTTCCAGAGTTTCCGTCCCATTGTTGCACAGACTGTGCGCTTTTCCCTGGCCGGTCAGTACGCTGTCGCCGACATGCACTTCAGAGGTCACGCCATCATCGCTCACGGTTCCGATGCCTTTGCAGACGATATAGACTTCATCTTCATTCTCATGCGGATGCAGACCAATACCGGCACCCGGAGGCAGAATCAGACGTGCGCAAATCCGAAAATGACTGCCACCGAATTCTTCTTTTTTGAAAAAATGCTGCAGGGTGACTGTTCCTTCTCCGCCCCGCATGTGATCGCGTTGTTCGCTGTTATATTCACCGACACGTTTGAACATTCTGCACTTCCTTCCTGGACTGGAAACACTGTCAATAACTTTTTCCGGCTGCAAAGAATTCCACTGCCCGGATTGAGCAGGAGCGGAAAAACTGCAAGCATAATTTTTGTATAATAAAGAGCGTCCCGGCAGCATGGGGAGAAGGGAGGGAAGGGGGAATTGCTGCCGGAACGCAAAGCATGCTGAACTTTGTTTTCACGGGATTGAATAATCCCGGTTTTCAACCATTGTTAAAAATATAATTGCACAAGTGGAAAAATCAAATTTGCTGTAGAGCTTCGGAAAGTGCGGCAAGGATGTCGTCGCTATGTTCCAGGCCGATCGAGAGGCGAACCAGTTCCGGCTGCAGTCCGGCTTTTTGCTGAGCTGCATCGCTCAACTGCGAATGCGTTGTACTGGCCGGATGGATGATCAGGCTTTTGGCATCGCCGACATTGGCCAGCAGGCTGAATAGCTTGATGTTGTCGACCAGTTTCATCGCTTCCTTGCTGCCTCCCCTGATCCCGAAGACGACCATTCCACCAAAACCCGCCGGCAAGTATTTTTCCGCCAGAGGGCGAGAAGGATCGCCTGGCAGCCCTGGATAGCGTACCCAGGCGACCTTCGGATGCCGATCAAGAAAATCGGCGACCTTAAGTGCGTTTTCACTGTGTCGTTGCATGCGTAATGGCAACGTTTCGACACCCTGCAGGAACTGCCATGCGGCGTCCGGCGCCAGGGTTGCCCCCTGATTTCGCAGCCCGACAATGCGCAGGCGGGTGATAAAGGCTAGGGAATTCATTTCTCCTAGATCCTGCGCAAAGCGTAAGCCATGATAGCCGCGGTCGGGTTTATTGAACAAAGCGAATTTTGCATCCGTCCAGTCAAAATTGCCGGCGTCGATGACGATGCCGCCGATCCCGGTGCCATGTCCGCCGATCCATTTGGACAGCGAGTGAATGACCAGGTTGGCGCCGTGTTCGATGGAACGCAGCAGGGTTGGAGGAGTGAAGGTCGCATCCACGATCAATGGTAAATGGTATTTGCGGGCGAGGGCGGCATAGCCGGAAATGTCTGCTACATCAAGAGTCGGGTTGCCGACGCTCTCAATAAATATGGCTCGAGTTCTTTCATTGATCGCCTCTTCCACTGCACGGAAGTCATTCACTGGAGTGAATTGTACCCGGATTCCCTGTTGTGGTAAAATCGCATCAAACTGCGTGAAGGTGCCGCCATACAAGTTGCTGGCGGCCACCAGTTCGTCGCCCAGTTTCAGGATGTTAGTGATCGTAAAATAGATGGCGGCTGTTCCACTGGCCAAGGTCAATGCCGCCGCCCCGCCTTCCAGAGCCGCCAGACGTTTTTCCAGCACATCATTGGTGGGATTCATCAGCCGGGCATAGATATTCCCGGGTTCTTTCAAAGCAAACAGAGCGGCGGCATGCTGTGAATTGCGAAAGGTATAGGCCGTCGTGCGGTAAACCGGCACAGCACAGCTTTGCGTGCTCGGGTCCGGGATTTGCCCAGCGTGAAGTGCCAGAGTCTCAAAATGATAGGATTTTTTTTCATTCATACTGGGGGTCTCCAATCGTTGTGATATGCTCCGGATGATAAGGGAGGGGGCTCCCAAACGAGGCGTTTGTTTCAATCAAAAAGCCAGGTGGATAGATAGCGTTCTCCGCTATCGGGTAAAAGAACAACAATGCGTTTGCCGCGGAATTCTTTGCGTTTGCTCAATTCCAGAGCGGCATAAAGAGCCGCGCCAGAGGAAATGCCGACTAGCAGCCCCTCTTCTTTGGCGGCATCGCGTGCGGTCATGCCGGCTTGGGAGGCCGAAACAGCAATGATTTCATCAATAATAGCAGTCTTTAAAACTTTTGGGACAAAGCCGGCGCCAAGGCCTTGAAGTTTGTGAGGTCCTGGTGTTCCACCCGCCAAAACCGGGCTGCCATCCGGCTCCACTGCGATGATTTTTATTTTTGAATTGCGGGTTTGCAGGACTTCACCGACTCCGGTCAGCGTTCCTCCAGTGCCTACTCCAGAAACAAAAGCATCAATTTTACCCTCGGTATCCTGCCAGATTTCTTCTGCTGTTTGACGGCGATGGACTTCTGGATTGGCGGGGTTTTCAAATTGTTGCGGGATCCAGGAACCCGGGTTGACGCACTGCAGTTCGATGGCTTTGTCAATGGCTCCCTTCATGCCTTTGGCGCCTTCGGTCAGCACCAGTTCGGCTCCGTAGGCGATCAACAATTTGCGTCGTTCGATGCTCATGGTGTCTGGCATGGTCAGAATCAGCCGAAATCCTTTCACTGCCGCCACCAGTGCCAGGCCGATGCCGGTGTTACCACTGGTTGGTTCAATGATTAGTCCGCCAGGCTTGAGCAACCCGCGTTTTTCCGCATCTTCAATCATCGCCATCGCGATTCGATCCTTGACGCTGCCGCCGGGGTTGAAAGATTCCACTTTTGCCAGTACTTGGGCTCCACCCTGATTCATGCGGCGGATTTTAATCAGCGGCGTATTGCCAATGCTCTCAAGGATGCTTTCTTTTATTCTTGACATATTCTTCACCTTTCACCTTTCTCTTTGCGGGTTGGTTGATTGTAGTTCGTGTTTACGAAAGAAGACACACAGATATACGCTAAGGTCTGTGCTACCGTAACGGTTTGTGTGAACTTGCTTTGTTCGGGTCAGCACTTACTCAGATACTGTAGTTCGGGGGAAATTCATTCCCGCAGGAATCATCCAGCAACTGCTGCAAGGTCATATTCTGCAACACCTCTTCGATCGCCGCAGATACTTTGCGCCAAACCTGCCGGGTGGGACAAGCCGCCGAACGGGAACATAGATCGGAGTGCTTGATACATTCAACCAGAAAATTACTCCCCTCTACCGCAGAGATGATTTCCAACAACGTGATCTTCTCTGGCGGACGACTTAACTCATAGCCACCCTCACGACCACGTACTGAACGGACCAAACCACAACTCCGTAAAGTAGGGAGAAGTAAATGAATGTAATTGCCGGAAATACCCTGCAAAGACGACAACGCGTCAACACCAAGCAAACCACGACCATAATGCTGCCCTAAACTTACCATCAGGCGTAAACCATAACGACCTTTCGTCGATAACATCATTGCGCAATACCCTCCTTTCAAATAAAGTGATTAATAAGTTATCCTATTAATTAAATAAATCAAGCAATTCACTTTATTATTATTTTGGGTTCAGTTTTTTTTACAAAAGGGTATTGTTTTTTTTCTTTTCTGAGATTATTGTAAAGGCAGCCCGTTTCCATTGGATGGGGCTTGTGTTTTAATCTTTTCAGAGGAGAACGATGATGAAGAAGTTATTGCTGATGACGGTTTTGTTGCTGACTGTGGTCTGCCTTTCCAGTGGTTGCTGTTGCAGCAAGAAAGCGGCTTGTGGGTCGGCTCCTGCGGCTTGTCCGGCGAAGTAATTGATTTTTTGTTAGAAGCAGTTGCAGTTCGGGTGATCCGTACTGCAACTGCGCTCTGCATATTCCGGACAGGTACAGCAATCCGCCGCCTTCAAAGTTGCCAGTGGGGCAAGTTTACGGGAAAGGATTGATTTACTCCATTCACTGTAATATTTGTTCTCCGTCAACAGTGTTTCAAGGATACTAAAAAGAGGAAAAACGCAGATGGTAAAAAAAGATAAACTCACGACGAATTTCGGAGCGCCGGTGGCGGATAATCAGAATTCCCGGACTGCCGGCCCTCGCGGCCCGGTACTGATGGAGGATGTCTGGCTGCTGGAGAAACTGGCCAATTTTAATCGGGAAGTGATCCCAGAACGGCGGATGCACGCCAAAGGCTCTGGGGCTTTTGGAACTTTTACCGTGACGCATGATGTGACGGCCTACACGCGAGCCAAACTGTTTGAAAAGATCGGCAAAAAGACTGAGGTTTTTGCCCGTTTTTCAACGGTGGCGGGTTTCCGTGGTGCAGCGGATGCCGAACGCGATATTCGCGGTTTTGCCGTCAAATTCTATACGGAGGAAGGCAACTGGGATTTGGTCGGCAATAATACACCGGTCTTCTTTTTGCGGGATGGCCAGCATTTTTCCGATCTAAATCACGTGGTGAAAAAAGATCCGCGTACGAATTTGCATTCCCCGACCAGTAATTGGGATTTTTGGACTAGCCTTCCGGAGGCCTTGAATCAGGTCACCATTACCATGAGTGATGATGGCCTCCCAGCCTCTTATCGCAATATGCATGGGTTTGGCAGCCATACCTTCAGTGTTTATGACAAGGAAAATAAGCGCATGTGGGTGAAATTCCACTGGGTTTGCCAGCAGCCGATCAAGTATCTGGCCGATGAGGAAGCCGAAAAGCTGGTGGGCAAGGATCGTGACAGCCATCAGCGCGATTTGTATGAACATATCGAGGCCGGCGATTTTCCGCGCTGGAAATTCTGCTTTCAGCTGATGAGCGAAAAGCAGGCGAAGAAATTGTCGTATAACCCGTTTGATCTGACCAAAGATTGGTCGACCAAGGATTATCCCCTGATTGAAGTTGGAATCATGGAACTCAATCGCAATCCGGAAAATTATTTTGCCGATGTTGAACAGGCGGCTTTCAATCCCGCCAATGTCGTTCCCGGCATCGGTTTTTCCCCGGACAAGATGTTACAGGCTCGTTTATTCGGTTATGGGGATGCTCAACGCTATCGCCTGGGAGTGAATCATCATTTGATTCCCGTCAACAAGGCGAGGTGCCCGGTGACCGGCTATTCCCGGGATGGGCAGATGCGTGTCGATGGGAATTATGGCAGCAAAACCAGTTACGAGCCTAATAGCTTCGGTGCTTGGCAGGAACAACCTGAATTCCGCCCGCCGCAAACCCCGGTCGATGGCGATGGGGATGCTTGGAATTTCCGGGAAGATGATGGTGATTACTACACTCAGCCTGGTGAACGCTTCAGGAATATGACAAAAGATCAGAAAGAGAGACTCTTTGCCAATACCGGACGGGCGATGGCAGCAGTACCCCTGCTTATCAAACAACGCCATGTCGAAAACTGCAGCAAAGCTGACCCAGAATACGGCAAAGGAGTGGCCATGGCTCTCGGAGTCCAAATGGATTGCAAAAAAAAGACTGAAATGGCCTGTAAAAAGAGCCCGAAAATAACCGGTAAAAAGAGCAAAAAATCATAAGCCGGGCACGGCTGAACGAAAGGATCTGAAAAACAGCAGTAATCCCGGGAAACCGCCCTTGCTGCTGTTTTTTTAAAAGGGTGATTCCCCGCCCCCCGCATTCCGCTCCCGCTCCCGCTCCTGGCGGTCGTAAGCGACCGCCTACAGAACGCCGGACGCGCGCACCCCGCGTCCCGTAAGGTCTCTTTTGTCCATCAAAAGATTTTGAACCGTTTCTGGTTGGGAAACAGAACCGTAAAAGGGGATTATATTATCTTCTTACGCCCAAAATGGCCAGTCGTTAATCAATCGGAATAACGGGTTTTAGCAGGCGTTTGGCAACGGATACTTTTTGTGTATTGGGGAGCGATGAATATAAAAAAAGAAACCCTTGAACATTGGACGGTAGAGGATTCTGCCGAATTATACGGAATCCGTAACTGGGGGAATGGTTATTTTAATGTTAATGATCAGGGGGAACTCGTGGTTTCACCCTATCAAGGCAGTAATGCGCCGTCCGTCAGCCTTCTGGACGTGGTTAATGGCATCAAAGATCGCGGCATGAATATGCCGGTGCTGCTGCGAGTCAGCAATATTCTTGATTCGCAGATCCGGCTGTTGCACTCCAGTTTTCGAAAAGCGATCAAACAGACGGGGTATCGGGGCGTCTATAAAGGGGTTTTCCCGATAAAAGTCAATCAACAACAGCAAGTGATTGAAGAAATCGTCCGTTTTGGGCGGGAATATCATCATGGCTTAGAAGCCGGCAGTAAGGCCGAGCTCATTGCTGCACTTGGGACTTTGCGCGACCGTGAGGCCTGCTTGGTTTGCAATGGCTATAAAGATGAGGAATTCATTGATCTGGCTCTGTATGCCTGCAAACTGGGTTTGCAGTGTATTATGGTTGTGGAAATGATGAGTGAATTGCCGTTGATTCTCGAGCGCAGCCGCGCTTTGAATATCAAACCCATGATTGGTTTGCGCATGAAACTGTCCACTCGAGCCAGTGGACAATGGGCGGAGTCCGGCGGTGACCGTAGCGTCTTCGGCCTGAATACTGCGGAATTGGTCGAAATGGTGGATTTGTTGCGTAAGGAAGAAATGCTGGATTGCTTGCGCTTGCTGCATTATCATATTGGCTCGCAAATTTCCAATATTCGTGATATCCGTGCTGGTGTGTTGGAAGCCAGTCGGGTCTATGTTGGGTTGGTGCAGGAAGGAGCTGCCATGGGTTTTCTCGACCTCGGCGGCGGTTTGGCGGTCGACTATG
>Ga0172378_10006981_pt1 | contig 10512 bp, 6 predicted proteins | sample GrowelOW332metaG_FD_119755 | JGI IMG/M metagenome (GOLD analysis project Ga0172378, IMG submission 119755) | Groundwater microbial communities from an aquifer near a municipal landfill in Southern Ontario, Canada - Pumphouse #3_1 metaG | ecosystem: Environmental > Aquatic > Deep subsurface >... | reverse complement strand
ATACATTCCATTTCTATAAGCCATTCAGGTCTGCATACCGGTGCATAAAAAATTAGATAAGGTGTCGCCGGAAATTTTTTATCAAACATTTCTTTTACCAAACGATAATCGGATATATCACGCAGATAAACAGATATATGGGAAACATCGTCAAAGGAGGCTTCTGCTTCATTAAGTAATGATTCTACATTTTTCCACATCCTTAAAGTCTGATTTCTGATATCCCCTAAATGTAATACATTTCCATTTTTATCTATACTTGCCGTCCCCGAAATAAAAATATGTTTACGATCAGTATAATTTATGCATGTTCCCCTTTCAAAACGTACTCCATAAATAGTAGTAGGGCTGAGATATTCCATAGCATAGAGATATTGAATCTGTTCTTTTTTGATGCCTTTTACAGCATATGAATCCATCAATACACGATGATTATAATTTTTATCACGTCCCTGAATTCCTGTGCTCGCAATAGAATGTGTGTTACGTGTAAGATTTTCCTGATCAAATATATCATTGCGTGCCTTAACAACTCCTGTGTAATTAACATCTATATTCTGTACATAAAGCCAGGTTCTGATGCAATTATCAGCAAGGGTACAGCCTTCCTGCTTTAATTGTTTAATATAATTTTGAAAAATATTATACATTTCCTTCTCCGAATCTTCCGCACTATAGGTATTTAATGTGCTCCATAAATCGGTGGTTTCTTTATGTTTTACCTCAAACAGATTACTTTCAAGTTTTTTTACTTCCACATCTGTCTGCATATAAGCCAAAACAGATATTTTGCTTCCGTTTAAAGGCGGTTGTTCTACTATGGAAACAGCATAATTAGATGATTCAAAATAAGTTCCTAAAAATTCTGCCTGATTAACTGCATCACTCAGAAAAATACGTAAAAAAACAGTTTCAGCATCAGGAGTTTCTTCTTTCTTTATCATATTCAAGCTGCTTTTAATATTTTCAAGCTGCTTTTCAAAGGTGTCCTCGTTATTTACAGGCTTTATCATAAACATATATTCCGATGGTCCACCTGCTTTTTTAAATAATGATATCTGTATTTCTGTAGAGGTTTCGTTATTTAATATTTTCTTTGTTATCATTATTCTTTCTACTCCCTGATATTTAATCGATTAGTTTCATTTCATTATTATTTATTTTATTTTATTTTATTTTTTCTTGAATAGTGAAACGTAGCGAAATGTAACAAAAAAATAAAAGGCGAAAAAACAACAACTTATTTGTATTTTTTAAAATAAACAAAAATGAAGTAAATATACCATTATAATATTAATACAAATTTACATTATCGTTTTGAAATAAACAAAAACAACTTGTCAAAACTTAAATTGTCGGAAAAGTATTTAGAAATTTTTTAACTCTATTCCTAAAATAAAAAAAGCGCGAAACCTTTAAAGAGAAAAATAGAAACCCAAAACTATTTATTACCAAATTAATTCAAATAGTATGCTTATTGCAATAGAATTATAAACTAGAATCTGTTGCTATTCCAATTTTCGATATAAACAGGGAAATTACTAATAAAGCAACGCCGGGAAAATATACTTAAGCTTTTTATAGCTCCTTTTACCTGTTCAAGTTACTTGCGTAAATGCGTATTAATGTCTTCTGAATATTCTCCTCAAAACAATATAAGTAACAAATAACAACGAATTAAATCGACATATTAATAAGTTGTGAATAATCCACTGTTTTTTTAAATTTTGATACTGAATAGTTACATTTTTCTTAATCAAAAACCTAAAATGTTTAAACAAAAAACACTACATTTGAAATATAAACAAATTGTAAAGTTAAAACGACAACCTTGTAAAACTCAACAAATAATAATATATGAAGAGACTTTTAATGTTTTTAATATTAGTACTTTTTTTAATTACTTTCTCATTTTTGCAAGGATTTAATTCTTATCATTTTTATTATATAGAGCAGTTCCAGCTATTTTTGACAACTAAGATGTATTTAATCCAAAGTATTTCACATCCTGGAGGTTTAATAGAATATTTATCGGGTTTTATAGTGCAATTTTTTATTGTACCAGTCCTTGGGGCAGCAATTGAATCTATTATATTCACACTTATTTTTATTTTTACTTCTATATTGTTGAAACGTTTGGGAAGTACAATGATGTTTTTTATTGCCCCGGCAACTGTTTATTTATTTTGTCTTTTTAATGGTTTTAGCGTATACTTTTATTTTCAGGGAATTTTATCTTTTTTATTGTGTATTTGTTGTTTACTCATTTTCGCAACCAAAAGGAAATCTACCATTAGAACTATTTCTGTTTTTTTATTTATTCCTGTTATATATTGGATTGCCGGATCAGTCTCTGTTCTTTTTGCAATTTGTGTTACATTGATTGAATTTTTTAGAGATGGAAGAGTTAAATTTAAAAGATTTTATTGGCTTTTAGTACCTATCTTTGCCTTATTAGTTTCTTGGTTATCAGTACGTTATTCTTTTTCAGGAAATCTAAAAACGAGTCTTCTTCCAGATATGTATTATCAGTTTCGTGAAAAGCCTATATCTTTAATATACTTTCCCTGGATTTCTTTAATTATATGGGTATCTGCTGCACCTTTCTTAGGAAAAATAAATGTTACTAAAAAGAAAATTTATTTATTAGCAGGTATTCAGGTCTTATTTATTTTTTTTCTTATATGGAAAGGAATAGAAAAATACGGAGATAGAAACTATTACGAAATAAAAAAGATAGATTATTTTTCACGTAATGGACAATGGAATAAAATTATTGATGAATTACATGATAGAAATATAAATAATTACCCGTTACTAAATTATTTAAATTTGGCACTTACTCAAAAAGGATGTCTTTATAGCAAGATGTTTAATTTCCCTCAGTATGGTATTCAAGGATTAATAGTTTCTTCAAACCCTGATATTTTCCTATCTTCTCTTTTTAGTGATATTAATTTTTGTATTGGAGATATAGCCTCATCGCAAAAAAATGCTTTTTTAGGAAATCAATCCTGTTCAGATACAGGAAGCGGACGATTGTTAAAAAGATTAGTACAAACTAACCTTATATATGGAGAATATGCCGTAGCTGCCAAATACATCAGAATTCTTGAGCACACTTTTTTCTATCATAAATGGGCCGTAGATCAAAGACGGTTTTTATATAACGATTCTTTATGCATGAAAGATCCTGTTTTATCTAAAAAAAGGAAATGCCTTCCTGACCAGGGGAGTATGAAATTTGTTAAAGGCTTTCCAACTACATTAAAAATGCTTACTGAAATTAATCCTTTAAACAGAGCTGCACAGGAATACCGTCTTGCCTCTTACCTGCTATTAAGAGATTTGGATGGATTTTCAGATCTCTTATATAGCTATCAGAAAAAAGGAATTATATCTGCAAATATACCATCTATATTTCAACAGGCCCTTCTTATTAAATATGATTTACATCCTGAAAAATGGAAAGAAAAAGGTATTACGGAAAAAACTATTTATTTTTACAGTGCATATAAATCCCTATTTATTAAAAATTACCGGAAAAATACGGCAAAGAAGGTTATGCAAAAACAATATGGTTATACTTATTGGTATTATTACCAGTTTGTCAGAAGTAATTAAAACCATAAATAGATGCTACTGATTTGAATTGATGAAAAAAAATAAAGTTGTGTTTAATTTTTATTTTTGGGAAATAAGGTAATACCTATTTAATTGATTTCCTAAAATATAATTAAAATTGTATTTAAAGTTTTAAACTATAGATGATGAAAAAAATTCTAGATATATTTATATTATTGTTTTGTTTAATATTGGTTTCATGTTCCAAAACGACTATAAAGGAGTATATATCTAAAAATACATATCCTGAAATATTTCCGGATTATATAAATATTACAATTCCTTACAATATTGCTCCTCTTAATTTTTATTTACGTCAGCCCGGAGATCGAAGTATGCTTTGTATAGAGGGTAAAGAACAAAAAATGGAAATATCTTCAGGAAATGGAAAATTTTTATTCTCTTTACGCAAATGGAAAAGTTTATTAAAAAAGAACAAAGGAGGAAAAATAAAACTTAGTGTTTTTATTAAAAAGGGTGATACATGGGAAAAACATAAACCTTTTTTTATAACAATAGCATCAGATCCAATAGATCCTTATATGGTTTACCGGTTGATAGAACCAGGGTATGAGGTATGGAGTAAAATGGGAATATATCAGCGCAATATCGAAAATTTTAGAGAACGAGCAATCTATGAAGATAAAATGACAGGATATAACTGCGTAAATTGTCATTCTTTCTGTATGCAAAACCCTGAAAAGATGATGTTCCATCTCAGGGGAAAATACGGAGGGACTATTCTTATTCAGGGAGATAAAATTGAAAAGCTGAAGACAAAGACAGAACAAACTATCTCTTCACTAGTTTATCCCTACTGGCATCCTTCCGGTAAATTCATAACATATTCTGTAAATAAAGTAGAATTGGCTACTTATCTCAATCACAGAGATAGAGTTGAAATTTATGATTCCATGTCGGATGTAGTAATATACGACATAACAAAACATGAGATTTTTACATCACCTCTTTTATTTTCAAAAAAAAATTTTGAAACATTTCCGAGCTTTTCTGCGGATGGAAAAACACTGTATTTCTGTTCTGCCAAAGCTTTATCTGTACCTGAAAAATCGGATTCGGTAAAATATAATCTTTGTTCTATATCATTTGATCCTTGTAACCGTATTTTGGGTGAAAAGGTAGATACTTTATATAATGCAGAAGTTATGAACGGAAGTGTATCCTTTCCAAGGATGTCTCCTGACGGAAAATTTTTATTATTCACTACCTCCGCTTACGGTACTTTTCCTATATGGCACAAAGAAGCAGACCTTTGTATGCTGAATTTAAATACAAATAAATACGTAAATATTGACAATATCAACAGCAATGATGTGGAAAGCTATCATAGCTGGTCTTCTAACAGCAAATGGATCGTTTTAAGCAGCAAGAGAGGAGATGGTCTGTATACCCGTTTATATATTGCTTATATTGGGAAAGACGGAAAAACGGGAAAAGCATTTTTGCTTCCTCAAAAAGATCCTACTTTTTATAATGATTTCATGAAATCATACAATATACCTGAGATAGTTAAAGGGAAAGTCAATGCAGATTCTTATCTGATAGCCCATAAAGCAAAGGGAACTGATGGAAATCCAGTTACATTTTTTAGATAAAAATAGCGTTAGTTTATTATTTCTTTAATTTCACAGTTTTTAATATTTATACTATATTCAGATTCGGAGATAAAAAGCATCAGTAACTGCACAGGATACATAATAATCATCACCACCTCTACCATTGACATAATCAAAAGCCTGAATATAAACATAATATTTACCTTTGAATATCAAAATACCCGTAGTAGAAATACATATTTAACCCAACCAACATTTTGCTGGTCTTTTTATGCCCGAACCTCTTTCAATATAATTTCAATAGCTTTTAGAAGTAATATACAATTATATATAATTTCATTCTATTTATAAAATCTTCTTTTTAAGCTAAACTCATTTCTAGTACTTAATTTTATAATTTCAGATCAAGACATTTTTTGATAATTTTTACAAAATTATGTATATCTTCTTCTTTAGTATCAAAAGAAGCCATCCATCTAACAATGGAAGTACTCTCGTCCCAAACATAGAAAAAAGATTTTTTTTGTAATTCTGAGATAATACGTTTCGGTAGAATGGCAAATACCGCATTTGATTCAACGGGATAGGCAATTTTTATTTCTTTTATATGAGATAACTCTTTTTCCAATAGTTTCGCCATTTTATTAGAGTTATTAGCATTTTTTTTCCATAAATCGTTTTCAAAGTAAGCAATAAACTGGGCACTAATAAAACGCATTTTAGAATAAAGCTGGGTGGTTTGTTTTCTAATATATTTAATGTTTTTAGATAGTTCAGGATTGAAAAATAAAACCGACTCTCCTATCATCATACCATTTTTTGTGCCTCCAAAAGAAAGTACATCAATTCCTGCATCACGGGTAAATGTTTTATAAGGCAGATTCAAGGCAACAGCTGCATTGGCCAACCTTGCACCATCCATGTGAACATACAACCCATAATGATGTGCCAAATCGGTAATCGCCCTGATTTCTTCCAATGTATATACTGTTCCCATTTCTGTTACCTGTGAAATAGAAATCATGCCAGGCTGAGAATGATGTTGAAAGCCAAAACCTGTTAATTGTTTTATAATTTCTTCAGGTTCAATTTTCCCATTATTATTTTTTACAATGAGTAATTTACTACCTGTCTGCTTTTCAGGAGCACCACATTCGTCTACATATAGATGAGCAGTATCTGCACAAATAACCGATTGATAACTACTTACAAGACAAGATAAAGCAATGACATTTGCTCCTGTACCATTAAAAACAAAAAGGACATCTATATCTTCTCCGAATTCCTTTTTAAATAAAGAAATGGCCTGTTTTGTAAGATAATCATCTCCGTAACCTACTTCATGACCCTGATTAGCCGAAATCAAAGATTGCATAATAAGAGGATGTACGCCAGAATTATTGTCACTGGCAAATCCTTTTCTTGTTTTATTCATTTTTATAATAATATAAGATTTAGATCGTTACAAAAAGTTATATAAACATATATATTTTTTTATTAAAATATATGCTTTTTAAATTTATAATATTCATTTATTAGTCCATATTTTATATTCTATTTTTATTACATTTAACTTGTAAACGATAGTAATATACTATAAATGTTCAAAAAATCAGAAAGAAATAATCAGAGAATATTATTTTTAAAAACCTACTTTATAGAGTAGACTAGATATTAGCTATAAAATTCAACTACATACCCTAAAAGCAAGAACATAGGACGATGATCGAGTTGCAAAAAACATTAATATTCTCATAAAGGGAGATATAATCCACCATCCAGTACCACTGAAACATGTTCCTACACCAAAAACGCAAATAAACTGTTTTCTAATCAGCTGCAATACGTATGATATTTAAATTCATATTCATCGGGTTCGGGCAATCTTTTATAGGACCAACACCATTATGCACATAATATTTTGTTCAGTATTTCCCGTTATTGCTCACCGAAATAATCAAATCTGATTCCTTTTCCGGAACGTCCCTTTCGCCCAAAAAAAAAAATTCTGCTGGAACTTCAGGAAAACTGATTTTTTTCCACACGCACTTCGGGTGCAATCTGCATATGGTTAGCGCGACTGTTGGATGCGATGGAAGGTGCCTGATAATTTCGACCATAAAAGCCAGGGAATGGTTGATCGGTGAAAAACCAGGTAGAACTGCTGTCGTTTAACGCCACCAAAATTCATCCTTCAGGCAGCTTACCGGCAGGAAAATCTTATTTCCAAAAGCTCTTGTCGACCAGATTTTGGGCAAAAACAATAATCGACAAAAAAATAAACATAATGAAGAAATTTTTTTTATCATAAAACTATATTTTTTTTGTGGATAATAAACAGTTATAATTGAAAAGAATTTATTACTTTTAATTATAATTTTTTAATTTTTACTCATCATTTTTTAAAAATATACTCTTTAAAGTAGTTTCAAATTTATCTAATAAATAATAAAAATTATAATGAAAAAATCAATTATTTTATTTTTAATATTGCTCAGCTTTTCTTTCAGTGAAATCCTAGCTCAGGGAGTACCATCAAAAAAATACGCTGACAACTACAAAAAAGTTATGGAACGTACCCAATGGTGGCGCGAGGCTCGTTTTGGAATGTTTATTCATTTCGGTGCATATTCTGTTCCTGCCCGTGGAGAATGGGTAAAATCTAACGAACATATGACTACTGAAACTTATCAAAAATATGTGGATGAGTTTAATCCAAAAGATTTTGATGCCAAAGCATGGGCTCAAACAGCAAAAGCTGCAGGAATGAAATACGCAGTTCTCACAGCCAAACACCATGATGGTTTCTGTATGTTCGACAGCAAACTAACTGATTACAAACTTAGTAAAAACTTTGGAGGACGCGACCTGGTTCGGGAATTTCTCGATGCTTTCCGCGCTGAAGGATTGAAAGTTGGTCTATATTATTCGCTCATCGACTGGCACCATCCCGATTACCCCAATGTGGGCAACCATCCACAACGCAATAATAAAGAATATAGTAAACGAAATTTCAACTTTAATAACTATCTGAAATACATGCATGGACAGGTTGAAGAACTAGTTAAAAACTACGGAAAAATCGATATCATGTGGTTCGACTATTCATTCGGTGACTACAGTGGTGAAAAATGGGGAGCCACCAAACTAGTATCTATGATACGCAAATATCAGCCTAACATTATACTCGATAACCGACTTTCTGTTAACGGAGGCACTTCCTCCAAACAACGGATGCTGAAGCCAATTGGTGATTTTGAAAGTCCTGAACAGGGAATTCCTGATGTTGCCCTAATAGACAAATATAACAATCCAATACCATGGGAAACTTGTCTTACGCTCAACGGTGGCTGGGGTTATACCGAACAGGATCACAACTGGAAATCTCCTGAATTAATAGTTCAAACTTTGGTAAATTGTGTCAGCAAAAACGGAAACCTTTTACTAAATGTAGGTCCTAATGCCCGTGGAAAAATTCCACAGGAAAGCATTGACATACTCGCTAAAGTTGGTAAATGGATGGCCATGAATGGTGAAAGTGTTTATGGATGTGGAGCTGCTAATTTACTAAAACCCGACTGGGGACGTTATACAAAAAAAGGAAATACAATATATGCACACTGGATGAATCCTAATCTCGGGAAATTAAAGACCAAAGGAATTGACGGAGATAAAGTCAAAAATATTTATCTTCTAAAATCAGGTGGAGAATTGTCTTATAAGAAAACATGGTGGGGAAACAAAGAACCCGGAAACCTGTTCATTAATGTTGGAAGTTCGCCACAAAAACCGGTTGAATATGACACTGTAGTCAGAATAGAAATGAATAAATAGACGGCTTCCGATACTTTCTGTCATTAAAAGAAAGTATCGGATAGTATATTTTTTCAGAAACATTCGATTTAAGTATTTTTATATGCTCCAAAGAAGAATAAATCAAATTCCCGTTTGTAATATTCAAATAAGTATCAAAATTTAATTTACTAATATTTGAATAACTACAAAACACTCAAAAAAACAATAGTTATTAACGGGGTTCGGGTTGGTGTAGTTCGCGTAGGGAATTACATTAACCATGTGTTATCCGTCTGTCCCTAAGGGCAGACGGATAACACCAACCCGAACCCCGTTATATTTTTTGTTTATAACTTATTGTTTTATATAGCTTTTAAGCTTCTGTAAGTTTCCTGTTTTATAATATTTTAAAAGTGGATTTAAATAGTTAGTTTTCCAGAATATATTTTCTGAAAATTATATTCTATTTAATTACTTCTATTATTAATCTTTTTAACTCCTTTAAACGCAGATCAATAAGCATCTTATTCTCTTTATAATACTTATTAATATCATGTATTTCTGGCTGGCTTTCTATTTCTTCGCCTAAAATACTTTTAGGAAAATGTTCTGTTCCTTTTTCTTTAGCAAGTAATGAAGAAAGAAACAATATTGATAAATCCAGATTACGATGAACGGGTAATTCATAATTATGTGTATTACTATTTGTATCTGTATTTTGAAATACTTTTAACGAAATTTGGTTATCATCATCCAGCGATTTCCCGATTGATATTGATTTTACATATGAACCAACCGGATAAAAAGTAGAATCCATCCGGTCGTAATCATTTACAGAAATAATTGGCTGGTAAGATTTTTTTTTAGGGGATTTCATATTATTTTTTTAGTAGTAAAATTTTAACAAATTACTTGTTATAATAAAAGCAAACTATATTAAAACAATTTCTAATTAACTAAGATACAAAACATTCTATAAAACAAATACTTTTTTAACTGTTTTTTGAAGATTAGAATATCAGACTAAGCAAATTAACCGGTTTTTAATCATAGAAAAGTATTGTAAATTTTATTGTTGCAATAAAAAAAGTAATAAAGACATCAATTACTACTTAAAAATTATACTAATGTATAATACATTACAGTCTTATTAAATATAAAAAATTACTTTTGTAAAATTGAATTATAAATATTTATCTAACTTTTAGTACAATTTAGAATTTATTACGAAATAAAATTACGGAAATAAGCATGTGATTTTTAATTTTTTGGAATGCAAAAGTTAATAATAGTTACTGTTTATTCATACCTTTTTTAAAGAGAATTAAGGGAAAAGGACAAACTGGAATCGCTTGTTATTTTGTTAAATTTACTTAGCTTATAGTATTCAAAAACAAACAGGTATGAAAAAATCAAATAATTTTTTTATACCTGTTTGTAAAATAACTAAATATAATGATGTAAAATAAAAAATGGAGAATACAGATAAATTAAACGTAGAACCGATAGGTAAGTT
>Ga0172378_10006980_pt1 | contig 10513 bp, 14 predicted proteins | sample GrowelOW332metaG_FD_119755 | JGI IMG/M metagenome (GOLD analysis project Ga0172378, IMG submission 119755) | Groundwater microbial communities from an aquifer near a municipal landfill in Southern Ontario, Canada - Pumphouse #3_1 metaG | ecosystem: Environmental > Aquatic > Deep subsurface >... | reverse complement strand
TAAATAATAAAATATGAAACAAGCAATTATATGGGATAAAACAACCCAAATTAACGGAGTAGAAGCGGATAGGATATTAGCTTCTGACATAACTCTACAACAAGACAACATTTTTCTTGTATTTGATTCAGAACAAACCTCTAAAATAGAGAGAATTGAATCAGTAGAAGTAATTAGGTCTAATAACAAATACTCATTATTAATGAGCAATCAGGATGTTATAGATGCTTTCTTACAATTATTGAATAATCCTCCTGTTCAAGAGGAAGAAGTTTCTAATACTGAGTTAGCAATATTAGAAGGTAATACGACTTTGTATGAACAGCAACTAACAATTATTAACCTTTTAAACACATTACAATCATGATAGAAACATACGTCATTTTAATAATCAAAGGCAGGAAAAAGTTATCCCAAATACCTACTTTCTTAAAGAATGAGGTAGTTGCTGCATTAGCACAAAGAGTAGCAGACGGCTCCTTATCTCAAGAATCTTATGATATTATAATATCAGAATAAAAAAGCAGCAAGGGGGGGAAGTCTTCCTACAAAATTAAGTTTTTAATAAAAGAAAATGATAACACAATTAGAAATATATAGGACAGGTATTTATCCTGACCCGCCGACTCTTCAAGAGACTATACAGATTGACGAAAAAACAATATATAGCTCCAAGTTGATGGGTGATGAATATATATCCGCCGAATATATATCTAAGACTGCTCTTAATATTGAAATAGGAGACTATATAACCTATAATAGTCAGAATTATTATATTAAAAGGATTCCTGACTTTGAGAAATTAAATAATAATACTCTTAAATATACTATTATTTTTAAATCAATAATGTCAGATGCCAAAGAAAAGCTATATCTATCATCTGATGGTCTTGCCGAATTTTCTCTTAATGGTACTGCGGAAGATTTTATTGATTTATTTATTAGTAATATGAATGATAAATCATTAGGATGGACAAAAGGAACTATTGATACTACATCTCCGATAACAATGACTTTTTCAAATGAATATTGTTCTGACGTGCTAACAAGAGTGGCTGAGCAATTTTCTTTAGAATATCAAAATGTAGTACAGGTAATAAATTTAAGCAAAACAATAGGTAATGACACGTCGCTTGTTTTTAAATATGGCAAAGGTCAGGGTCTATATAATCTTATAAGGAAACAGGTACAAGACCAGAATATATTAACAAGAGTATATGGATACGGCTCTACAAAAAACATACTATCAGATTATAATAGGGGCACAGACAGATTGGTATTTGAAACAATTGAAGGGAAGAGATATTTAGAAAAGAATGTAGAGCTTTACGGATTGATAGAGGGACAATACACCAATGAGGAAATATTTCCAAGCTGGCCGGGAGTACTTACTTCTTCTCATATAGTATTTGACGAAACAACACATTTATACAATGCCGCTTCAAGTTATGTGGAAGATTCAAGTATAAATTTTGATTTAAATGAATCTTTGGTGAATGGTGGACAGATATCCTTTAAGACTGGATTACTGGCAGGTATAACTTGTGACATATCGAGATATGCAGAGGTAGTAATTGATGATGTAACACATAAGCGCATTTATTTTAATTCATATGTTGAAGGAACAACATATACATATCCTAATTATAATGATGGTTCTCCTATACAACCAGAAATGGGAGATACATATTTCTTTTTAGGAATATCTTTACCACAAGCCTATTTGGATATTGCAGAAGATGAGCTAAAGCAAAAGACTCAGACTTTTTTGGATGAAAATTGCGTACCTATGATAGTCTACGATTGTGATATAGACCCAAAGTACGCAAAGACTATTGCTCCTTTTGGTTTGGGAGATAAGGTTACTGTTGAAGATACTTCTTTGGCCATAAATTCAAAAATAAGAATTTCTGGTATAGAATATCCTTTAGTTAATACCAATAAGATAACTGCTACAATAGCAGATTTTGTACCATATACAATCGACCAAAGAGTTGTGAAAGGTATAATATCACAAAAAAAAGAAACCAAATTTGTTGATATAAGACAATCTGAGGCCGCAAGAAGAAATACTATAAGACTACAACAACAAAAAAATTTAATATTTGATACTGACGGATATTTTGACAATACACATATTAAACCAAATTCCATAGAAACGCTTTATCTGGCAGTAGGAACAAAATCTTCTGATTTTTGGCTATCTGGTGTTGTTATACAAACCAATATGTCTGGTGAGAAAAATAGTTTTACCGTTAGTACAGGTTCTTTAGTACATCATCAGATTCAAATTGTCGGACTTGGTTATACATGGGTTTTTGCAGCACCATTAACCAGAGAGGATTTAGTATCAGAATATGCCTATTATCTTTATGCTAAATGCTCCAAGTCGGCACTTACTGCTGAATGGGTGTTATCTGATGAACAGATTTCCGTTGAGGAAGTTACTGGATATTATCATTTTTATACTGGTAATTTATTTCCAGTATATGATGACAGAAGGGATTTTGACTTTGTCAAGGGAATGACTTATATTGTTGGAGATACCATTACCAGTGGAAAAATAACATCATTAGACGGTGAATGCTATTTAGATTTAACAAATGCTAAATTTAGGGTAGGCAATAGTAATTCCTCATTTGACTGGAATGTAACCAATGAAGGACAATTAACTATCGTTGGAGCATTAGTACAGTCTGATGCAGGCACATTTCCTCTTATGGTTTTTTGTGGAGTGTATGATTCAGAGGTTACCTATTCACAAGGTAATCAGGTAACATATGATGGTTCAAGTTGGAATTATATAAATGCCACACCACATTACGGCCAAACGCCAGCAGAGGGCATATATTGGACAGCTGCTGCACTAAAAGGTGTAAATGGGGCTGTTGGTGGCACTGTTGTATTAAATTCTAATAAATATCAATTTTCTTATGATAAGGATGGTGATTTAATAGATACCGGTACTTATAGTTTAAGTGCTAATATTTATAATTTAGACGGTACTTTATATTATCAATTTGTAAAGAATGATATTGAGACAGTACAGAATACTACATCATCTACGTGTTCTTTTTCTGCTCCTGCAGCATATTCTTCTATGCCTGTTAAATATTCTGTTGCGGTAAGATTTAATTCCCCAAGCGGAATTATTTTAGCTAATGATTCGTTAACGGTTTTTGGAACAAAAGCTGCTGCTGATGGTGAAGACGGAATAGATGGAACATCTGGTGCTTCTGCTTTTACTGTTATTTGTTCAAACCAAACACATGCTTTACCAGCCGACTACGCTGGCAATGTTTCAGATTATACCAATTCAGGAAATAAAATTAGTGTATTCTATGGAAACACACAATTGAGCTATGGTGCAAGTGGTGCTAATACATACAGTGTTTCTGCCAGTGGGGGATATATTACTCCTGGAGGAGCTTCTACAAGTGGAAAAGATAGAATATTTGCAAATGCCTCTAATATAACAGATGATTCTGCATATATAAATTTTACAATTACTGCAAGAGACCCAAGTGCTACGGCATTTACATTTACTAAAACACAAACATTTACTAAAGCAAAAGCTGGGGCTCCGGGTACTCCGGGTGCTAATGGTGATAAGGGGCCGTCTCCAGTATATCGTGGTGTATGGGTACAAAATGCTGGTAACACATATTATGGTACTACCAATAGAGTTGATATTGTTAAATTTGGTAGTGCTTATTATGTTACAAAATCTACTATTGGTGGGTATATAAGTGACAGTTCATCATATAGGCCAGATAATACTACTTATTGGAATAGCTTTGGAGCAACTTTTACGAGTGTAGCAACTGAATTTATATTTGCGAGTTCAGGCTCTATAAATGTATTAACGAGTAACTCAATAAAAGTATATGATACAAGCGGTAATTTTATAGGAGGTATGCGTGGGGCTACGGCTGGTTATGATATTGTAATATGGGCTGGTGGCAGCAATCCAGATGCTGCGAATTTCAGAGTGGATAAAAATGGGGCAGTAGTCGCTACTTCGGCAACGATAACAGGTACGATAACATCTGCTAATGCTACCATAACAGGGTCTTCTGTTTTTGGAGATATGCACATAGGGAGTGGGGGTAGTAATAGTCCAGTTATTTACGTTTATAAAGTTTGCGGTACAGGGACTATTGGGGCTCTATCACAATCAAGTGCAAATATGATTTTTAGAACAGGAACTGGAACTTTTTATAATGACTTAAATACCAACGGATGTTTTCATATTAATGGTGTTACTGGAGGGAATGGTATCTTGGATTTATTCTGTGGTCTGGGATTAAATCCTAATGTAATAACTTCAGGAGTAACAGCAAAAACGCTTACATGTGCAGATATTGTCTTAAATTGTTATAATACAGGAAGTGCCACAATTACTCTTCCATATACTATATGGGCAGGTCAAACCTTCTTAGTTAAAAGATGTGCATCTGGAGCTGTTACTGTTAGCTCTTCAAGAAGTTTTTATACTGATTATGTGGTAAGTAGTATCAGTTTAGACAGGGGAGATTCTGCATTATTCATATGGGATGGTAATTATTACCATGTATATAAGATGAACCTATAAAATGAACCTATAAAATGAACCTATAAAATGAACCTATAAAATGAACCTATAAAACAATGTAAAGATAAAACAATAGAAAGATAGAACTATGAAAATAAATTTTAAAGCATTCGATATATATATAGATATTGAAAAAAAAGCAAAGATTAATATGGATATTTCCACACAAATTGCTAATGTGTTATTTGAAAATGGAACAGGAATAGTATCTCATACATTGGCTCATAAGATATATGACGGTAAGGATTTAGAATTTAATGATGATGAATTAAAATTTATAACAGCGATTATAAATAATTATACATCTCCACGTATGATAGATAGTTTTAGTGATTATATTAATACAAACAATACTAAATTATAGGCTTATATATTCTTTTATTATAAGAAAATAAGATACAAATTATATTTTTAAACAATTAAAAAAACATTATTATGAAAAAAATTAAAGAAATTTTAAGTAACGTAAAAATTTTATGGTGCTTTATTGCAGGATTAATGATTACTGCCTTGTTTACTATTTTATTACCAATAGGGGTCTCTTTTTTCCCTTGTATATTGCTGGCTATTTTAATTTTTGGGTTATCAGGTAAGGACGTAAACGGTAAGAGGGACTGGTATTCTGCAATTGCGGTAATTTTAGGGGCTCTATATATTTGGGCATTATCTCTATAAATAAAACATTAATCATAAGGCCTATGAAACAGTTTAAACAATGGATAAAAGAGATGTTTAGTGATTCGGAAGGATTTCTTTCATCAAAAAGAGGATTAGGAGCATTATGTTTGGTTTTCTCTATGATTATGTTCTTAATTATTTTTTTTATAAGCGATACTAAAGATATATCAGGGAATATGCTAACCTTACTACTGGCCTTGATAACGGCTGGAACAGCTCTCTTAGGTATAGGAGTATTAGAGAAACACCCACCCAAATAAAAAAAATAAGTAATAGAACATCATATTATATAATGCGGAAATAATCAAAATAATTAAATATGGAACAAGTCAATATATACATAGGGATAGCGGTAATACTGATTGGGTATCTTGCTACGATAATAAGTATTTATGTTAAATTAAATATTAAAATTGTAGAAATAGCAAAGGATGTTATTGCTCAAAAAAAAGAATTTGAGGCGCACAAATTAAATGACAAAGAAACTATGGAAGCACTTAAATTAAGCTATAAGGAAAATCTCGAAGAAATAAAACAAGTCTTCAAGGATTATAAAGAGGAAAACAAGAAAGACCACGACGAGATGGGTACTGAATTATTAAATATCAGTAAGAATATTAATGATTTCAAAGTGGAATTATTCAAGGATTTTGGAAAAGAAATAAAGTATATCAAAAGTACAAAAAATAATAAGATAAAAAATATTAAGGCGGAATAAGAAATAATTAAAAATATTTTTGTTTTTTTATTTTTTTTTACATATCTTTGTTTTGGGTTAATAAGGAAATTGTTAACGTTTATGTTTATTGGGGAAAGAGGTAGTGTCACGGCTGCCTCTTTTTTTTTATTTTTTTTTGATTATTAAAAATATTTAATTATATTTGCATATCTCTTTTTTAAGTTAAATTTTGGGCTTTGTCACAATCAAGGGGGTAGTTATACTACCCCCTTTCTTTCTGAATATAAGTGGTTATATAAGTGGCTATGTAAGTTGATCAGGACCTTCGTACCTTCGTACCTTCGTACCTTCGTACCTTCTACTTTAAAAACACCACCTAATATATACCCCTCTATTTCGCAAAATAAGCCGCTTTTTAGACGGCTTATATAAAAGTGGATAAATTGTACCATTTGAATAAGAAAGTACATCAATTATGAAATTATGGGGGTAATTCGGCTATTAATTGTTTAAATTGTGTTATTATATCTAAAAGTTCAGACCTGCTGAATTTATGACCGTTTATTTTATACTCCTCTGCTTTTTGTTTCAGGATAGCCATTCTTTCTGCTCCTATTCTGTTAATTAGGTTATTTTGATAAGAAATTAAATGAAAATCATTAAAGCAATTATCATAATGACATTCTCCGTGAATATTATCTAACTCATATCTTAATCCATCATAGGTTTTAACTGGATAGAAGTGTCCGGCCTCTAATTTTACATAACCCCCACATGTAATACATGGTTTGCCCTCATCTCTCCTTCTGATATATTCATTACATAAGGTCTGTGCTTCTGCCTTCAATTTAGGTAATGATTTTAATTTCTTTTTTTGTTTAACCTTTTTCATTAATATTATTTATAAATTCTAAAAAATCATTTGCTGTTATAGTTTTGGGTAAGATAGAAAAAGACCATTTAAACTCAAAATTATGATATCCAAATTTATCAAACGCCAACTTAGTAGCCTTTTCCACTTCTTTACTATTATAAAACCAATTTTCCTGTAAATATTCTTTTATTTTCTTTTCCATTGTTATTTATATACATTATTAGATTATCAGCTCTATCCCCAATTTACATTGTACTTCTATGAAAAAATACTACTGAAGAGCAAAGAGTAAATATAGCTAAAATACTTCCCATTTTACTCTTTTATTAATAAATATTCTGCAAATATTACATCCTTTGCCTTTTCCCCTCTTAGATAGCCTCCTATTGATATTGTCTTTTTACCTTTTTTCATGGTTGTTTTTATATTCCATCCACTTTTTCTGAGTTTATAAATGGCATCACCAGTATTCCATATTCCGAATTTTCTTAATGCTTCTAATTTCGTTAAAGGTTTGCCAGTCTGTAAATACTGTAAAATTACAGCTTCTTGAGAAGTACCAGTAGTAGCAGTAGTACCAGTAGTAGCAGTAGTACCAGAAGTACCAGTAGTAGCAGCAGTATCCTTACTACCTGTGCCACCTATGCCACCTATGTTACCTGTTTCTTTTGTGTTTTGTGTTTTCATTTTTCTTTTTTTAAATGTTATTAATAGTTATATATTCTACTTAGAACCTCATTATATCTGAATGGGACACTACCTATTGCCCCTTCTCTATTTTTAGCTACAATAAATTCCCCTATGCCCCTGCTGGGTATGACTATTTTTTCTCCATCACCCATATATAATTCTATTTCTCTAAACCCATAATATTCGGCACGATATATGAAAATAACCTTATCGGCATCTTGCTCTACCGCTCCACTCTCTCTCAAGTGCCTTAATTCAGGCCTTTTTGATGCAGTATCCTCAGTAGCTCTTGAAAGTTGCGCAAGTAATATTATTGGTACATTGATTTCCTTCGCTAACACTTTCAATTGTCTTGTTACTTTAGCTATTTCCTGCTCCCTGTTTCTCTTATTGTCTTCACAATCTATTAACTGAAGATAATCAATTATTATAATTCCACACTCATTTTGATTTTTCATTTTTCTTGTATGATTACGAATATAGGATATTGAAACCTGTGGTTTTGCATCAATGTAAATTGGTAATTTAGATAGTTCCTCCTGACCTCGCTGTAATTCATCCCATTCCGTAAAAGTTCCCATTTTATATGAATTAATATTAATATCACAAAAAGAAAACAACATCCTGTCTGCTAATGATGTATCTGACATCTCTAATGAATACATACATACAGGTGTTCCTTCATGTGCTATATTTTTAGCAAAATTTAACGCCACTGCCGTTTTACCTGAACCTGGCCTGCCTGCTAAAATAATTAACTCCCCTTTATTAAAAAAATGAAGTTTTAAGTCTAAAGAGTTTATACCTGAAGAAATACCTACTATCTCTCCTCTTTTATTCCTATTGACCCTATCTTCTGCTTCTTTTATTGCCATTTCCGTGATACAGGAGATATGCTGAAACCCTGTGTCTCCATTGGATTTTAATTCTAATATTTTATCTAATGATGATTGTAGAAAATTTAAGACACTTTGAGTTTCTTCTCCTTTGTCTATCATAAATAATATTTGTTCACAATTGTTTTTAGTTATTTTTTTTAAATATTCCTCTAATAACCCATAACAATATTCTTCAATATGATTGGCAGATGTTACTTTTAGTGACAATTCGGAGAGATATAGTCCATTAGATATTTCTTTCTTTCCTGATTCATCTTCTAATCTATTTTCCAACTTGGAATATAATAAATAATTGTCAATATATCCTCCCTCTAAATTAGTTTCCTCTATTATCTTGAATATTTTTTTGTTCAATCCTGAAAACATTTCATTCCCTACTATTGCTATTGCTGTTTCTGCACTCTTAGGCTCTGCTAAAATACTTGAAATTATCAACTGTTCAAATTCTTGATTCATTGTTTTGTTATTTATTTTATAATCATTTTTGGTTTGTAGTCTTCTGTATTTATCGCATCTTGCCTTTGGTATTTGCCTTGTTTCCTTACGATATTTTTATCCATATTTTTAGCAAATGTGTTTTTCCAATTAATATCTTTCCCTTTAGATTTTTTCTTGTTCAAATAACCCTCTGTTTCAATACCCCAGTACACGGCAACACCTTTTTTTATTGTTGCAATAATATCTACATTGGGATTATGTTTCTCCTGTTCGCTTATCCATTGGGCATCATTACACATTTCATCAACAGATTTGTTAAGTTCATCAAGATAAATATTAAAATTATTTCTCCAATTTTCTTTTTTAATAAAATCTTTATTTATATTATTATTTATATATATATCTTTATCTTTATCTCCATCTATATATAGCTTGATAGTTTGCTTAAGCACTTGTTTAAGCACTTGCTTATTTTTAGTGTCTATATTTTCAAAATCTAAAGTGGATTTAATAAACTCTACCTGCTCTTGTGTAGCCTTTAACTCATTGATAGCCACCTTAATTATATACCCAATCTTACCTGCTTCGGAACGCTTTTCTTTATATTGCTCTCTTTTTTGTAATATCTCTCTTGCTTTATCATTTTCCAAGCGACCCTCTTTATTTTGCTTAAACTTTTGCTTAAGCACTTGCTCCCATTTTTGCTTAAAATTTTCATATTCAGAAAAACGAACATCAGCCAAATTAGCAAGTTCTTCAATATCATCAGGTAGATCACCTTTATCGTATTGGTGTAGTATTAAATTTAAATACCAACCTCTTTCATCGGCTTTCATCTCTTTTGTCGAAACAAGCCAATTATCAATATATAATAATGCTGCTGGGTCTTTTGCCATATACTTAAAATTTAATTAGTTGTTTTGTAAAATCATCCTCTGAAATATTTTTAAGGAAAATTTTAAATAATACATCTTTTACCTTTTCATATAATTCTATAAATTCCTCTTCTTTCATATTTTCAAAGGATATAGATTTTGCTTTTTCTAACCATTCCTTTCGTTCAATTGAATAAAATGTATCTGTATATCCTGCTGCTATTTGCACCGATTCCCTAAACTTATCTTTTGAGTCCTTAAAATAGGCCTGTACATCTTCATTCTGATATTCCCAAGCAATAGCAATTAATTTATAATATTTTTTAAAAAATTCATAGTTTCTAAGAAGAGTTATTTTAGCACTATAAACTTCTCCTAATTTTAGCTTTCTCTTTTTATCGTAATCTATATCTTGACATAATTTAAACCCGTCAAGGGTATTAAGTAAATTTATTTCCATGTTTGTTGTTTTTAAGGGGGATTTCTCCCCCCCATGATTATTAATTTAACCTTCTCCCTACTTTATCGCACTCAAACAAAACTTTGCACTCCCTAAAAGCAATTTTTTGAGGATAAGAAGGGCCGTTTTTCCATTCAAACAAATCCTTTATATAGACCTCTATAGCAATGTATTTATCTCCCTTTTTGCTCCTAAATTTATCACACCACGATGGCTTTGCACAGGCGTGAAACTTACCGGCTCCACATTCTTCTTCTTCAGGATTCCATTTCGGATGAGTAAGAGTTGTGCCGACTTTCCAAGATGTTTCATAAGGCTGACCCTCT
>Ga0172378_10006979_pt1 | contig 10515 bp, 7 predicted proteins | sample GrowelOW332metaG_FD_119755 | JGI IMG/M metagenome (GOLD analysis project Ga0172378, IMG submission 119755) | Groundwater microbial communities from an aquifer near a municipal landfill in Southern Ontario, Canada - Pumphouse #3_1 metaG | ecosystem: Environmental > Aquatic > Deep subsurface >... | reverse complement strand
TGATGCGCTTTCATCGAATTCACTATTACAGATTTGTCGAAATGGTACTCCAGACCAACATTTGCAGCCATTTGGGTAACATTTGCCAGCATACCTTCAACCTGCTTTCTGCCCATCCCCTTGCTTGCCATGAGGTGATCGGTGTAACTGCCGTTCTGCACCTCCGGAAGCGAAGGGTCCAGCTGATAACTCTTCCAAATCACTTCCAGCTTATTCTTATCACTGAACTGCTCCAGAGCCGTCTCAAAATTTCTCTTACCGATGTAACAAAACGGGCACATCACATCGCTCCATATTTCAATCTTCATTATAATCTGATTTTATTCTTAATATACTCTAACCTCTAACTGATCTTATTCTACATTTTTGACTTAGGTGTACTATAACTCTAAAATAAATGTCTTCTGATTTTATTACAAGTCTATTATAACCTCAAAAACAATCAGTACGATGCAAATTTAACATATTGGGAGTGTTAAAACTACATTTTCCAGTAAATATGGTTTGCATGAAGCATGCCCGTGGATTTGAAAAACCGTTGTACAACAGCCATTAAGACAGTGTTATAGAGTGTGCCACTATGATATATATTATATCAATATCATCTTTGTGTAATATTAACTTATACATGTAAAATATTAATCTATCTTTGTTTAAGAGGATGCGATATGGCTCAACTCATGGGAATGGAGCTGGACGGGAAGTCATTCAGTGAAATTAAAGCGCTCATTGATTCAGCTAAAAGAACCGGAAAATGGCTGATTCTTGTAGGGCATGAGATGAACGACAAAGGTGAACAAACCTCGCTCCTGACCACTCTTGAAGCCATTTGTAAGTATGCCATGGACCCTGCTAATGAGATATGGATAGATAATGTCCAAAACATCGCCTCCTATATAAAGCAAAATCGCAGTGAAACGGCTTCTACTGAAGCAGCCACTCCTGCAACTACCGCTTATTAGTTTTATAAAGGTTTTAGTCGGACTGCAGTTTATTAGAATATATGTTTTTTAAGATTTAGGGTGGATAAAATATTTTTACCCGAATAGATAGTTACGGTTATATCATATTCTTCTCCTTTATTCAATCCAATCTTGCCCGGAAGGTACAACTCCGCTTTTTCATAAGGTGCCAGACCCGGAATTTTGGCAGATGCTACATTTATCGTTTTCCCCTCTTTTGTATAAGCCAATCTTACAGAAGCTTCCGAAGAAGCAACCTGGCCGAAGTTTTGCACTTCTACTGTATAAGAAACTTTATAACCCTTTTCTGTTAAAACAGGGGCACGTGCCGAAAGTATAGGTTCCAGATAATCAACATACGGCAAGCGGGCATATCCGTATAACATCTTGCCATTCTTATACCGACCAATCAGTTTAGGGGCAAACTCTTCCTCGGTTATTCCATTTCCCCTGGCATCAAATGTGACTATCAGGTCTTTGCCTTCATTCTCAGTCTTTAACACACGGCAGCCACGTCCGAAATTAACCTCTTCAGATGCACCAAAGCGAAGTGATTCCACATCAATGTCGGTTTGTGGATTAAAACCCTCTTCCGCATGAATTTTTAACCTGATAACCTTTGTTTTAGAGGTGATAGGAGTATCGTCGGGCATAGTGAGTAAAAGTCCGGGATTAAGCGGGATGCCAATATTCTTAGAGCTGTGAATATCAAACGGTTTATCCAGAGGTTTAAGAGTATCTATAACAGCAAAATTAGCCTGAATAGCACGTCCGTATTCATCCTGATACATTTTGATACGTTCAAACTTGAACCACTCTTCCATATCTCCATTCTCGTGTACAGCTATACCGGGTACATAAGCCTCGCCGGGATCAGTTACCCAGTTAACCCCATCTTTTGAGCGAAGGTAAAATGCAGTACGTCCCAACCAGTCGTTTACGATCATATGATATTGAATATGGTCGCGCCAGATTACAGGATCTTCAAACCTGCCATCAACAGGCGGGTAGACCCGTTTGTCGGTCAACTGTCCATACTCCGAAAGTCCGTCACGGCTGATCCAGATACCGCCGCCACGACAAACCATAACGAACGAACCATCTTCACGCTTGGCAAAAGAGAGATTTGATAATCCCTCTATAATACGACGGTCGCGGGGATTAAAATTAAATTTACCATACTCCCACTTCCCGTTCAGGTTGTCGCTTACATAGCGTCCATCAATAACGTAGAGCACATAACGTCCGTCTTCCAGCTGAAACACTTCAGGATTATGTCCCTTGCCTATTACATTTCTCAGCTTGAAAGGTCCTGTGAGATTATCGCTTACAGTGTTGAATACAATAGAATTAGGCCACTCGCTATGCCCTTTTTCTGAAGACTCGAGCCAGCCACAAACTAAAAGATGGTACTTGCCGTCTTCACCTTTCTTTATATTCCCGCCCCAGTATGACCAGATACGGTCTTCAATTCCGTTATCTGTATAACGCGGAACTACCCCTTCAACACCCCAAGTATCGGATGAGAGAACATTGCCTTTCATTGGCAGGAACCGGTCTATAAAACGACCCCCTGCAACCAGCTGATCCCACTCCGCAGGACGTTCACGCTCCTCCACCTGAGAAAAAACCGGAGTAACTAAATTCAAGGCAAAAGTCAGTATTAAAATTTTAAAAATAACTTTCTTCATGTAAAAAGATTTATTGTGTAGTTTAAGATAGTCAAAGTTATGAAAAGTTTTAATTAATTTAGCATTTAGTGTAAACCTATCTCATGGCTAGACAGTAAGTATATTGGTTGTACCTCGTCCAAATCAACCTCATAGCAACATCAATGCAATATCATACCAACCACATAAATTTATGAGGATGGTGGAGTCGATGTGGGGGTGAAGTTAAAAATAGAACTTATTAATTGGTTCATACTTGAAAAGCCCGCTCCAAGTACTATCCGGGTATATCTTCCAATTTAAGAAGGAGAAGCAGAAAAACTACCGTATTGACCGCATTATGTAGATTTATCTCCACAACAACGCTATGATTATTTATCGTGGTTTAGAAACGTTGACGTGCCAACAGATATGGGATATGTATTTCTTTACTACTACGGTTTAGAAAAACATTTAATTCGAGAAGATAGAGTATTTAATCTCGCGTATGAAGGTGGTAGTGTAAATAAAACCTGACACAGTTTAATTTGCACTACCGAGTTTATATGACAAATGTAGCTGATTCTTTAATAATTCTATGATTTATCGGAACAAAATCCAAGCATGACAGAACAGCTTTCTCTTGATTTGGGCAACTATCTGAGAGAAGCAAATGCTCAACGTCCTTATTACAAGACAACAGGTGAATTATGTCCTTGGCCTGATGAAATCTGAAATGTTAAAACCTACTTTTATTCATTTATAATAATTGTTTTAAATGAAAATAATCATATCTTTGCCACGCTATTATGGAATATTTATTAAATACGTAGTACTTTATTAAATTTTAGCCATGTTCATTATTTATCGTCCTTTTCACTTAATGATAAAAACACCAATCAAATTGGTGTTATATATTGTTTTTGAATGTGTTCGTACACAGTCAGGATGTATAGATTATGAATTTGATGTTTTACCGTGAGTTATTTTATTATTAATCTAAACAAATGTAAGAATGAAATGAAAAGTAGATTTTTAAATCTTTCGAGTGTTATTATGTTCATGTTATGGACATTTTCACTGTCAATCATGGCACAAAACGTAACCGTAAGAGGATCTGTTACAGATCAGTTTGAAGAACCGCTTATCGGAGTTACAGTTCAGGTGCAGGGCACAACAATCGGTACTGTTACTGACTTGGATGGTAAGTTTGTTTTGTCTAATGTACCAACCGACGCTAATCTGGTGGTTTCCTATGTGGGAATGAATTCACAAACAGTTGAGTTGAGAGGAAGAACAGAGGTTAATGTTGTTCTTCAAGAGGATTCTGAGCTTTTGGCTGAAGTTGTAGTGGTTGGTTTTGGAGTGCAGAAAAAGGTAAATCTTACCGGTTCTGTTGGTGTCGCTACAGCGGCCGATTTTGAAGCCAGACCTGTTCAGAATGCTGTTTCAGCGTTGCAAGGGGTAGTTCCCGGATTGAATATTTCCAACAGAGGAAATGGAGGTGAACTAAATGCAACACGTTCAATTAATGTACGTGGTACCGGTACTGTTAGTGCCAATAATTACACAAGTGGTAGTCCGCTGATTCTGATTGATGGCATGGAGGGTGATATCAATAGTATCAATCCACAGGATATCGAGTCTGTATCAGTGTTAAAGGATGCTGCAGCTTCTTCAATCTATGGTTCAAGAGCTCCATTTGGTGTGATTCTTATTACTACAAAATCTGGATCTAAGGGACGTCCTGTTATTAATTACAATAACAGTTTCCGTTTCAATACACCTGTGCACATGCCGGAGATGATGGACTCATGGCAGTTTGTGAATTATTTTGACGATGCTAATTTCAATGGTTCCAATAACCACTGGTACCCAGACATCTCTTACATGCAGAAGGTAAAGGATTACTATGATGGTAAACTCGATCCCAATGATGTGATGTGGAGTAGAGATGGTACCGGAAAGAATGGTGCAAAATGGAACTATGACTGGTCTAATGGAAATCACGACTGGCTGAAAGAGTATTACAAGGATTGGGCTCCTTCACAGGAACACAACGTCAGCATAAGCGGTGGTGATGAAAAATGGACATATTATGTATCGGGAAATATGCTCGATCAGGAAGGATTCATGCGTTATGGTACGGATGAGTTTAACCGATATAATATTACTGCAAAAATTGCAGCACAGCTGACTGACTACCTGAAGATAGATTACTCTAACAGGTATGCACGCACAGAGTTTGGAAGACCTTCATCATGGAATGATAGTTTTTACGATAATATTTTGCGCCGTGCACGTCCAACACGTTCAGTTAACGACCCTAACGGTTATAACATGTCTGACAATAATTATATTGAGGCAATGGAAAACGGTGGTCGTCACAAAGAACAGAATGATGTTATGTATCAGCAGTTTAAAATGACTATTACTCCTGTCAAAAACTGGAATATTATAGGTGAGATGAACTTCAGAACAAACAACAACTGGACTCACTGGGATCAGCAGATTACATATTCTCACTATGCCGATAATCCTGAAAACACTTATGTACCTCCTACAACAGGCAGTACACAGAATCAGGTTTATGAATACTCTTACAGATCTACATTCCTGAATCCTAATATTTACAGTAATTATCAGTTTAGTCTGAATGAGGACCATAACTTTACTCTTCTCGGAGGATTCCAGGCAGAGCAGCTGAAACAAAGAGATCTAAGAGCTCAAAGAAAGGATTTGATAAATCCTGATCAGCCTATCCTTGATCTGACTACTAATTCAGCTCCTGAGTTAGGTGGAAATTATCAGAATTGGGCAACAGCAGGTTTCTTTGGTCGTCTGAATTATGATTATAAGGGTAAGTATCTGCTTGAGGCTAACCTTCGTTATGATGGATCATCACGTTATCGTGCCGATCAGAGATGGGTATATACTCCCTCTGTTTCAGTAGGATGGAATATTGCTCATGAAGATTTCTTTGCCAGTTTAACTGATCAGATTCAGATGTTGAAAGTTAGAGCTTCTTATGGTGCACTTGCAAACCAGAATACTTCAAACTGGTATCCTACATATACTACTATGGGAACAGGATCAACCAACAGCCGCTGGCTGATAAACGGTGCCAGAGTGAATACTGCAACAGTTCCAGGTTTAGTATCTTCTTCTCTGACTTGGGAAAAGGTGTATAATACCAACCTTGGTCTTGATTTTGCTGCAATGAATTCACGTCTGACAGGTTCTTTTGACTATTTCGTAAGAGAAACACGCGACATGGTGGGACAGGCTGTAAAGCTGCCGTTGATTCTTGGAACGGCTGTTCCTGCAACAAACAATACCGACTTAACAACATTCGGCTGGGAGCTGGAGTTGGGATGGAGAGATCAGATAAGCGATTTCAATTATGGTGTTAAATTCTCTTTGTCTGATTCAAGAACTCGTATCGACAAATATGCCAACCCAACTAATAACCTGAACACATATATTGCAGGTGAGCTTATTGGAAATATCTATGGATATGAAACAATTGGTATTGCCAAAACAGATGAGGAGATGCAAAATCACCTTAATTCACTGCCAAAAGGCGGACAGAGTGCACTTGGTTCTAACTGGACAGCAGGTGATATCATGTATGCCGACCTTAATGGGGATGGAAAAATTAACGAGGGCAACAATTCTCTCGATGATATGGGTGATAAAAAGCTATTAGGAAATAACCAGGCTCGTTATCTGACTGGTATCAGTTTGGATATGTCTTGGAAAGGTTTCGACTTTTCAATGTTCTGGCAAGGAGTGTTGAAGCGTGACTACTATCCTGGCGGAATGGTGTTCTGGGGCGTTAATGGCGGCGGACAATGGTGGTCAACAGCATTAAAAGATCATATGGACTATTTCAGGGCAGACGAAAGTCACCCATTTGGACAAAATCTGGATTCTTATTATCCACGTCCTCTGTTTAGTGGTAAGAATCAGATTACCCAGAGCAGATATATGCAGGATGCATCATATATGCGACTTAAGAATATGATGATAGGTTATAATATTCCACGTGATGTGGTGAACAGGATAAAATTGCAGAACGTACGTCTGTTCGTGTCAGGTGAAAACCTGCTGACTTTAACGAATATGGCTAAAGTGATGGATCCTGAAACTGCGGGTGTTGGAAGGCAGGGTGGCACAGTTTATCCGCTATCTAAAACCTTATCTTTTGGTGTTAGTGTTGGTTTTTAAAAAGTGAATACAATGAAAAAAAATAAATATACCCATTCAATTAAAGCATTTCTTTTTTGCTTATTATTTGTGACAATGGCAGGGTGTAACGATTTCCTTGAAATTGCCCCACCATCATCTATTTCCCCTGAGAATTATCTTTTATCCGAGGATCAGCTGGCAGCATATACTATAAGATATTATGCTGAGTATGGTAGCTGGAATCAGAATAGTGCTACTGCAGGTGGTATGATCCCGAGTCATTTGGGAGGAGGAAGTGAGTCGTTTTATCGTGATGACGATGGTACAGATAATGCGGTTACAAGATCTTCTAACGACAGGTTTAAACCGGGATTATGGCGTACAGGTACAACGGGAGGTTACTGGAATTTCAGTAATATATATGCTCTGAATTATTATCTGCAAACTGTTGTACCGAGACTTGAGGCGGGAGAACTGAAAGGTAATCCGTCAATGATATTACATTATGTGGGTGAAGGGTACTTCCTCAGAGCACATGAGTATTTCTTCCGTCTGAGAAAACTGGGTGACTTCCCGATTGTCACTAACACACTGCCTGACAATAAGGAAGAATTGATTGCCGCTTCTGTTCGTCAGCCAAGAAATGAAGTTGCACGTTTTATCCTGAGCGATCTGGACGAAGCTATCAAATTGATGAATAACAGTGTTACCAAGCAAAGAATCACAAAAAATGTAGCTCTTTTACTAAAAGCACGTGTTGCTCTTTTTGAAGCTTCCTGGCTAACTTATCATAAAGGTACATCTATGGTTCCCAAAGGTGAAGGGTGGCCTGGAGATCCTTCTTATCAATTCCCAAGCGGAAGTATTGAGAAAGAGATTGAGTTTTTCCTCACTGAGGCTATGGATGCTTCCGATCAGGTTGCTTCTGTAATCCCTCTGGTGGAAAACAATAAGGTTATTCGCGAATCAACTGCACAACCTATCAATCCATACTATGATATGTTTGCAACAGAGAATCCGAGCAAGTATCCTGAAGTACTGATGTACCGCGGTTATGTGGATGGTTTGGTTACTCATTCTTACAACCACAGAAACTATCATGGTGCACAGAGCGGGTTTACTCATCAGATGGAACAGAACCAGCTTATGGCAAATGGCCTTCCTATCTACGCAGCCGGCAGCGGATATGCGGGAGATGATTTTATTGAAGATACCAAAATTGATCGTGATTGGCGCTGGAGATTATTTATGAAAGCTCCTAATGAAGTGAAAGCTTTTATAAACACCAGCACTGTTGAGAAATTTGCCAACGCTCCTCTTGTGTATAGTACCGATGTTAAATGGTCAACTTCTACAGGATATATATTGGGTAAAGCTTTTTCGCATGATTATTCTAACCAGGTATTAGAAAAAGATAAAACAGCAGCTGTAATCTTCAGGGCTGTGGAAGCTTATCTGATTTATATGGAAGCATCTTATATGAAGAACGGAACCATCGACAGCAAGGCTGATGCCTACTGGAGAGCTATACGTACTCGTGCAGGTGTAGATCCTGATTATAATAAAACTATTGCTGCAACAGATATGAGTATTGAAGCATTGAACGATTGGGGTGCCTATTCTAAGGGTGAGCTGGTAGATGCTACTCTTTACAATATTCGTCGCGAACGTCGTTCGGAACTGATGAACGAAGGATTAAGATACTCTGATCTGATTCGCTGGAGAGCAATGGATCAGTTAGATGGCTTCCAGATTGAAGGATGTAAAGTATGGGGCCCGATGTATGAAAGGTTTGATGAAGGTGTATTGCTTGCTGATCAGGCTGATCCAACAAAGAATACTATGTCATCACCCAACCTGAGTCTTTATATGAGACCTTTCCAGGTTGTTGTTGCCAACAATAATTTCTATGATGGTCTTTATTTCACTGAAGCACACTATCTGGATCCTATTGCTCTGGAGCATTTCCTTGATACAGCTGAAGATGGTCAGACTCCTTCTACATCTCCAATATATCAGAATCCGGGATGGCCTGCTGAGAGTGGTGCTGCTCCGCTGGGATTTTAAATTTATTTGAATAAGAATGAAAATGAAATATACTGTTTCAATATTTATTGTGCTTTCTTTACTGTTGCATTCATGCAATAGTGAACAGCCTAGGAATATTGTTGCTGATAATTTTGAATATGCGTCACAGCAGCTTGAGTATGCTGTGACGCTAACTGAATCAAATGATAACAGTTCACTTGTAAGTCCCAGAACCATGGCCGATGACGGCTCACTGGTGATGGTGCCTGCACGCGACTGGACCAGTGGCTTTTTCCCCGGAGAGTTGTGGCTTATGTATGAGTACACCAAAGATCCAAAATGGGAGGAGATGGCAATCAGATTTACTGCTCCGTTGGAGGATCAGAAGTTGAATAAGGGCACTCACGACCTTGGTTTCATGGTTTATAATAGTTTCGGTCAGGGAATGCGTCTGTCAGACCGTTCTGATTATACTGAAATTAATCTGGAAGCTGCCAGGTCTCTGGCTTCAAGGTATCAGCCCAATGCAGGAGTAATACGCTCATGGGATCATAACAAAAATAAATGGGATTGCCCCGTAATTATTGATAATATGATGAACCTCGAGCTGTTGTTCTGGGCAACCAAAGTGAGTGGCGACAGCACCTTCTACAATATTGCCGTAAACCATGCCAATGCAACCAAAAAGAATCATTTCAGAGAGGATTATGGTACATGGCATGTGGTGGATTATGACACAATCACCGGAGATGTGATCAAGAAGACAACACATCAGGGTTATGCTGATGAGTCTACCTGGTCGCGCGGCGAAGCTTGGGCACTCTACGGGTTCACCATGGCGTATCGTGAAACAATGAATGAGGAGTATCTTGAATTAGCGCAAAATATTGCCGAATTTATCTTCACACACCCTAATTTACCCGACGACCTGATTCCCTACTGGGATTTTGATGCACCTGAGATTCCAAATGAACCTCGTGATGTGTCGGCAGCAACCATCACAGCCTCTGCTTTATATGAGCTGAGCAACTATGTTGGAGAAAAGGGCAGTGAGTACAAGAAGTGGGCTGATACTATATTGGAGAACCTTACCGATAACTATCGTGCAACTTTAGGATCTGATGCAGGCTTTCTGTTGCTTCACAGCACAGGAGCAAAATCATTGAATTCAGAGATTGATGTTCCCCTCGTTTATGCTGATTACTATTTTCTGGAAGCTTTGCTGAGGAGTGAAAAGGAGTGATGGTGATTATACATTATAATTAAATAAAGAACGGCAACTACAATTAGTTGTCGTTTTTTATTTAATGAATATGAACCTTTTATGTCTCCTTTGAAAATATGTTTGAGCGAACAGATAAATGGCTGATTCTTTTAGGACACGAGATGGACAACAGAAATGATGATCAAACATCTATGTTATCCACCCTTGAAGCCATCTGCGAGTATGCAATGGATCCTGCCAACGAGATTTGGATTGATAATGTCCACAACATTGCCTCCTATGTGCTGGAAAAACAAAATGAAATAGCAGACTTGCAACAGGATCTTTTCACTTCAGAATATTAGTCCCAATAATCATCGTCATAATCATCGTATAAATCTTCAGGACTAGACAGTTTAAATTGCAACATTACTCCTACTTTGTTCTTGTCTGACTCTTACCTGATTCTTAACAAGTCCTT
>Ga0172378_10006975_pt1 | contig 10519 bp, 11 predicted proteins | sample GrowelOW332metaG_FD_119755 | JGI IMG/M metagenome (GOLD analysis project Ga0172378, IMG submission 119755) | Groundwater microbial communities from an aquifer near a municipal landfill in Southern Ontario, Canada - Pumphouse #3_1 metaG | ecosystem: Environmental > Aquatic > Deep subsurface >... | reverse complement strand
CTGCCTCTCCGCCATTTTAAGTAGAAAAAGCCCAAGTTTTTTGCCACTTGGGCTTTTTTTTATGCCCTTTTCATTCGTTTTTGGACAATGTTGGCCAAAGAAAAAACGAGCTGAAGGATGCGGATCGTTTATTGGGGAAAAAAGAACTAACACAAATCAAACTAGCAAATCAATACCATGGATCAGATAAACGAAGGAGTTGGGATATGTCTCTTGAAATAGTTAGAGGAACAATAACAAACACCTTGGCGATCCAGTCTCTAATTACTGCGTTAAAAAAACATCCATTGAAACGGGAAATACGACTTCACCATAATAATCAATGATCAGGGTGGCGCAGAAGACATGAAAGAAATGTCAGCAGTCTATTCAATGAGAGTTTTTTCAATTTTTACTGCAAAACCTTTTTTGCCGATGGATCATCCAAAATCGGCAGAAAAATATTAAAAACCGACTTGCACCTCTTCAATTTTACGAAGTTCCTTTATTGTTTAGGGCATGCGCTGTTGAAAGCTTCGGGATTGGTCAGCAGCCGACTGCCGGCAAGAAGGGCAGCTCCTTCGGCGCCCCATTCTTCCGATGAGCGAAAAGCAAAGGTGAGCGCTTGTGACGTGTATTCAAACAGCAACGCGCGAACCGATTCCTCCAATGCGATATAGAATCGTTCACCAAGCTCCATCAATTCCCCCACCAGAATCAGCGTGTCTGGGGAGAGGTTGTTGATCTGGTTTGCCAAAGCCACAACAAGGAACTTCAAGGCGTCATTGACAACTTGAACAGCACGGACATCCCCGGAAATATATTTTTCAGCAAATTTTCGGAAGGTCATATCAGAGGAAGTACCGTCGATTCTTGGCTGCTTGAGCAAGATTGAAGTGGAGCATCGTGTTTCGAGGCATCCGTGCCGGCCACAGGCGCAGGGCAGACCATCCAGTTCACAGATATTATGTCCCAGTTCGCCACCATGCTGGTTGCGACTCAGCACAATCACACCCTCGCTCGCAAGAGACATGCCGATACCGCTTCCAAGATGCACCAGCAGGGTGTTGCCCTTTCGGCATTCCGGATGCCGGTTTAATTCGTAATGCATCCTGCAAATCATCATATCAGCAAAGACGGGGGAAAGATTGAAATTCTCAGTAAAATAATCCCGCAGGTTGAAGCCTTTCAGTTCGGGGAAATTCGCAATATCGTTGAGGACTCCATCTTCAGGAGCCAGGCTGGTGCCAAAGGTAGATACACCCACCCCGGCAAGACGCCCGGAAGATTCTTGCAGCAGGCGCTGCAGAATCTCGCTGAGGGCATGCAGGTACTCCTGCAGAGATCTGCGCTCCCCAAGATGCAGCCGTTCCAGGATTCTCGGATGACCGTTCAAATCGGTTAATGCGGCGCCAATTCTGTCCGGTTCCAGGGAAATTCCGATCAGATATGCGCCATCGGGGTTCAGCACCAACTGTTCCCGTGGGCGACCGTGTTGCAACTCCGTCTTCCCGTCCGTCATCACCAGATTGCGCGACAGCAAATCCCTGACCGCACGGGTCACTGTCGTGTTGTCACAGCCCAGCGCCTGCGCCAGCTCAACTCGCGATAAACGACCATGCTGCATCAGAACCCCAAGCAACGACAGCGTGTTGCGTAACTTGATGTCGTTTAATTTTAAAAGATTTTTTTGAACCGGATTTTTTTTCATCTGAATATTAAATATTAAAAAAAGGATGTTATCAGAATCCTGACGAGTCGCCTAGCACAGGATCATAGCAATGCTCACAATAAAACAATATGCGCTAATTTACTTCACAATCCCCTGATTTGCAAATCCCTGCCGAAATTTTCACGCCCACCACGACTGCATCAATTGCAGACCCATAGGCTCCTTTTAAATATTTTAAAAAAATCACTTGCATTTAAAAAAATAATGATATATTAGATGAATGTAAATAAATATCGTAATCATTAGATTTGCATGCAGCTGAGGGATTTTTCATGGAAGATTTTCAGAAGAAGGTATGTATTGATCTTGCCCGCAGGATTCGTTTGCACTGTTTACGGATGGTGTATAATGGGAAGAGCGGTCACATAGGCAGCATGTTATCGACGGCGGACATTTATCCGGTCTTGTACACTCAGGTCTTGAATGTGGATTCGGCGGCTCCGAAGAAGGTTGATCGCGACCGTTTTTTGCTGAGCAAGGGTCATGGTGGTGCGGCGTTGCTGGCGTGTCTGTCAGAGTTGGGTTATTTTCCGCTTGACTGGTTGAATCGGTACTACTGTGATGACGGGAAGCTCAGCGGTCACATATCGCATCATGTTCCCGGTGTGGAATTTTCAACGGGTTCACTGGGGCACGGGCTTCCGGTTGCCTGCGGTATGGCGCTGGCTGCAAAGCAGGCTGGAAAAACGCACCGGATTTTTGTTCTGTGCAGCGACGGGGATTTGAATGAAGGTTCGAGCTGGGAGGCGATCATGCTTGCTGGTCAGCACCACTGGGACAATCTGGTGATGCTGGTTGACTACAACCGTCTGCAGGCGTTGGGATGCTCCGAAGACATCATCAATCTTGATCCCCTGGTACCGAAGCTGGAGATGTTCGGCTGGCGTGCAGTTGAAGCGGATGGGCACGATTTCAATTCCATCGAGGTTGCGCTGAAGAATGTGCCCATCGAAAAGGGTCGGCCCACGGCTGTCATTTTCCGTACAGTTAAGGGCAAAGGAGTCAGCTTTATGGAAAACGAATACAAATGGCATTACGGTGGTCTGACGGAAGAACTTCTGGGTAAGGCACTCAAAGAAGTCGAGGAGGCATAATACGATGAGAAAAGCATTTAATCAGGAACTTCTGAAGATTGCTGAAAAGGTTCCCCAGGTCTTTATGATACTGGCCGATATTGGTTATGGAGAAATCGAACCTTTCGCCGCTGCATTTCCGGATCGTTTCATCAATTGCGGGGTTGCTGAGCAGAACATGACTGGTGTAGCCTGTGGCGTTGCGATGGAAGGTAACATTGCCATCACCTATTCGATTGCCAACTTTCCCACTCTGCGTTGTCTCGAGCAGGTACGCAATGATGTGTGCTACCACAACGCAAACGTTAAAATCGTGATCATCGGGGGCGGCGTTTCTTATGGTGAACTGGGTATTTCCCATCACTCGACGGAAGACATTGCCATCATGCGGGCACTGCCCAATATGGTAGTGCTTGTTCCCTCTGATATCGTCGAGGCGCGAGCCGCCACACAGGTCATGATGGCCTACGATGGGCCTGTCTACTATCGTTGCGGATACAAGGGGGAACCCGATCTGCATGGTGGAAAGAACATACCGGATTTCCGCATTGGCGGTTCCTCTCTGATTCGGGCAGGCAAGGCTGCAACTGTGTTCTTTGCCGGTCCCATTGGCATTAATGCAGCGAAGGCGGTCGATGTCCTGGCGGCTGAAGGCATTCAGTGCCGCCTTGTCAGTCTCTACTCCATCAAGCCCATCGACAAAGAGACGATTGTACGTGCTGCCAAAGAGACAGGCGGCATTGTTGTTTTGGAAGAACACAACCTTCAGGGGGGAGTCGGCAGTGCTGTGGCCGAAGTTTTGATGGACGAAGGCTGCGGAAATGTGCCGTTCAAGCGGCTGGCACTGCCTGATGTAAATGTCACCAGGGTAGGCAGTCAGGCCTGGTTGCGCGATCAGTATGGTCTTGGTGTCGCTGATGTGGTCAATGCTGTCAGGGAAATGGTCAAATGAGCACTCGTCTTGCGGGAAAAACGATTCTGATCAGTGGTGGAGCCCAGGGCATAGGGATAGCCGGCGCCGCACGTTGCGCAGAGGAGGATGCTGACGTCTGGATAGCGGATATCAATGAGGAGAGCGGTATTGCGACTGCTGCAGAGCTGGGGTGCCATTTTATCAAATGCGATGTTTCCAGGTCTGAGGATGTGCAGGCTGTCTTCGATGCCATGCCGAAAGTGGATGTCATCTACAACAATGCAGGCATTTACTGGACAGGACATGACGGTCGAATCACCGACATCCGGGAAGAGGACTGGGACAGGGTTATGGCCATCAACCTCCGCAGTGTTTATCTTTTTTGCAAATATGGAATTGCCAGAATGATGGGCACCGGCAGCGGTGGCAGTATCATCAACACCGCCTCCAGCGCGGGGGTTATCGGAATTCCAGACTGCGATGCATACACTGCCACGAAGGGAGCCATCGTCCAGCTGACCAAGTCCATGGCAACCGAATACGGGCGTTACAACATCCGGGTCAACTGCATTGCGCCGGCTGCCATCATGACCCCCATGATGCGACAGAGCAATCCGGAAAACTCAACCTTTGACGAGGAACATTTTCTAAAGCTGAGAACGCCTTTGCGACGCTATGGGACTCCCGAGGAAATCGCCAATATCGCAATCTTCCTTGCATCCGATGAATCCAGCTACCTGAATGGAACTATTATTGTCGCTGATGGCGGCATCACAATCAATGGAGACCTCTCAAAAATCTGAATCCATTTCTCAATTCCATTGCTACGGATACGAAGAAAAGGTGTCCTTTGCGAATCGCAGAATCTGGCAATCGGGACTCGCCAGTTTTTTTATGTATTTCATCATCTGACAACAAGTGAGAGAAAATCAAAACATGTGGTAAAATCGCAACCACTTTACCCTGATTGAATTGCTCGTCGTTATCGAGATTATTGCCATTTTGGCATCGATGCTGCTGCCGGCATTAGGCAAGGCGCGTGAAAAAGCGCGTGGGATTTCCTGTGTTACCAATCTACGCCAATCAGGTTTAGTCCTGACGCTCTATCGGGATGATTGCGATGATTGTTTTATGAACGAAAGAACGCCTACCGGCACCTGGTCCTATATACTGGTTAACAACAACTATGCCAAGGATTATCACTCCTTACGCTGTACGTTTACAGGCACCCAGTTCCGCAAAGATTAGGACAATTGTTACGAAGCAAACGATGCTCAGCCGGCGATTTTCCCGGGTTTCTGCCTGAAAACAATCTGATGCGCTACCAGGGAAGCAAAACGATTCCTACTGCCAACATCCTTTTGTTAGGCTGTTCGCGCAACGCGATCAATCATGACAGCCAATATGCTATTATCTACATGAATTATCTCGCAACCGGCAGTACGAATACTTGGGGACTGGGAGCCTTACATCTGATCCATTCCAACCGGGTGAATGGCTTGATGTATGATGGACACGTGGCTTCCTTAACACAAGGAGAGTTGTCCACACAAAACTATTATTTCCCAAACTTTGAACCTAGTTATGGCGGCTATGTTGTTTCTAAGATTCGCACAGCAGTCGTCCCTGGTACCCAATTCTATACTGGTTTCTAAAACTCAAGGGGAGCTGCTCTGATATTTTGGACGGTAATATTTTCAGGAATCATGATTATGATCAAAAGAGCCCTAATCCTCGTCCTCTGTTTAATGAGTTACCTGCTGACTGCCGCTGCCCTTCCGGATCTGGCCGATTATCGGGATCTCAGCAAAAGCCTGGGAAACCCAATCATCTTCAATGAGTCCTTTGATCCGCCGATGAATCCGGAAATCTGGATTCAGGTACCTGCGACCTTTCAGCAAGTCGCTGGGCAAGGCTACAATGGCACTGGCGCCCTCTTTCATGAACGGCTCCATCCGGAAGACAGGCAGCAGATTATGCGTGGCAATGTCAAACTGGAACACGGCGTCGAATACCGCTGCAGCTTCAAGCTGAAAAACGAAGATTATCATACTCCGGACAACAACAACCAGGATGGCTTCAAAAACGTCTTGTCAATGGTCAATGTCATTTATCGTAAAAATGGCAAATGGAGCGCTATCAGTTCCAGCTTTAGCAAACATCGAGAGCTTCCCCCCCCGGGGAATGGCAAGGTGTCACGCATCTGCGGTTTTACCGTGCCGCCCACTGTCGAACACCTGAAAGAATGGAAGGCTGGTGGCTTCAACAGCCTGATGTACCATCACCCAATCAAGTATTTGTACATTGACGGCAAAAAACCGACGCAGGCTGAAAACATCTTGTCCAGCTTAGACCTGATGGAAAAACACGAAATCAAAATGATCTTTTCCTTGTTTTATCAGCATATGCTCAAACCGCATAGCAACCGGAAAGAATGCGACCAGGTCCGCGGTCTTAACAACGTGACCGAACACGTTGTCAATCTGGCGAAGAATCACTCCGCCATGCTGGCCTATTACCTTTCGGATGAAAATTTCTTGGAGTAATATCCCCCCGTTCGAGCGCTCAGAGAACGCATCAGCCGGATCGATCTCTGGCATCCCACCGTCACCTTGACGAATAATTCCAACTTCTTCGCGCCCTGTTGCAAGATCGGCAATATTCTCTCATATGATTATTATCCGGTGCGCACCCTACCCCTGGAAAAACAGACAATCGACTATTATGATCTTAAATATGCCGGCTCGTTAGGAGTTCCGCATTGGTTTACACCGCAGGCGATGCAATGGATCCGCAACCGGGACAAGGGAGCACGCTCGCCCCAAATTCAGGAATTGCGCGGCACCTGCTACGCGTCGTTAATCTTCAATTGCAAGGGGTTCATGTTCTTTTCCTACCCCTCCATGCTCAAATTAATGAAAATTGACGCAGCGGAAGGACAGCTGCTCTGGACAGACGTGCAAACCATCGCCAAAGAACTGAATGGATTATCCGACTGGATTCTCAGCTCTGCTGGAAGAGAAATAGCCACCAAGATTAATCTCCGTTCCATCAAAAAACGGAGTTGTATTTTCGTCTATACGGCTTTACAATAAGAGTTGAAACGGACGGTTTGGCGTTTGCCATTTTTTGCCATTTAAGGTCTTTTCTTTGCCATTTTTTGGCATTTTAGCGGCTCAAAATCTTCCCGGAAAAATTGGGTAAATGAGACGAATTTCCTTTGAGACGAGTGAGTTACAAGTAGCAACCGGGAAAGCAGGAAACTCCCTTACTCTCCGCCATTGCTAAACAAAAAAGCCCAAAGGGTGCCATGTGGTACCGGTTAGGTATTTTTGTTGCCTGTAGCGCTTTTTTTCTCTGGAGCAGATAGCATTCAGACACTTCGTACCACGAAAATTCCGGTATATATTATAATCGGATAGGTACAAGATGTCCCTGCTTTGTTTTTTTCGCTTTTGTCGGTACGAACGCTGTTTATTTACCCACATTGACCGAAAAATATACGGCTCTGATATTCACTTGTAAATACCGATGGAGAACGAGCCTCCGAAGCCAACAAAAAACGCCTCAATATCCAAGAAGAAAAAATGAACACCAAGCTGCAGCACCTTGTTATCGTCGCCTCACTCAACGCAGTCATTACCTTGCAGGCCGCCATCACGGTCTATCGCACCGGGGATAATTTTCTTGTCAAAAGCCGGTTTTCCGATGAGAAAGACATTGTGATCCGTATAACCCGGATTGCCAATGAAGAATCGTATCTGGTTCCCAGCGGCAGTGACATCCTCGAATATGCCAGCGGTCAGCACTTGCATGCCAAATTTTTCTCCACTTGACGATCCGGAGGCAACGGCCTTTTTCTTTCACCAGCAGCTGGATTCACATGTTGTCTATTTCGACTGCCACAAACCATTGAAAAATCATCGCCTGAACCTGCCGCTCTCCCTGACAGGAAAAGCTCTAACCGTGCTGGAAAAGACCCCCTCTGTCATCCTGCCCAAAATATCCCGCGTCCCTGAAGAGGGAATTTGCATCGACGTAGACACTGATTCCGGTTTTCTCGTGCTAAAAATCGACTGAGATGATATCGGACTGGATAAAATCTTCAAAAAAAACTGATTCTGAAGATGAGAAGCAAGAGGATTTTATATTGATATTCCCGCTGAATATCAGCAAAAATGCAACATCCGGGTCGTCCATGCATTTGAAATCAAATGGAAAAGGATAAATCATGATTACATTTCAGGATCGAGTAGCCGTAATCACAGGTGCAGCGGGGGGAATTGGAAGAGCTTTGGCCCATCAATTCATGGAACAGAAGGTCGCCCTGGCAGTAACCGACCTTTCAGAAGAAGCGGTCGAAAAGCTGGCCCTTGAACTTCAGCAGCAGGGTGCCGTTGCCAAGGGCTATGCAATGGATGTTACCAGCACTGCAAGCGTCAACAACGCAGCCAGCCAAATTCTTTCTGACTTCTCACAGATTGATATCTTGGTCAATAATGCCGGAGTTTGGAAACGCCCCAATGGAAAAGCGACTCCTTTTGCCGATACCCCGGAAGAATATTGGAAATGGATTCTCGAGGTCAATTTGGCAGGCGTCTTCCGAACAACCCAGGCCTTTCTGAAATCCATGATCAAACAACAGTACGGACGAATCATCAATCTGGGCTCGATTGCTGGAGAAGTCGGTCTTCCGGGATATTGCGATTACTCTGCCGCCAAGGGAGGAGTCATCATGATGACCAAAACTCTCGCCATGGAAGTCGCAAAACATAAAATCACGGTCAACTGTGTGTCCCCGGGAATGGTGTCAGCCAACGACAAGAAAACTAATCCGACCCAGGGAACATGGATTGGAAGAACCGGAACCCGAACGGAAATTGCCGAGCTGATCCTTTTTCTCGCCTCCGATCATTCCGCCTTCATCACCGGAGTCGATTACACGATTGACGGCGGCAGAATTCTGGGCCCGAGATTCAGTGATTTTTAATTCTGTTGAGCCGCAAAATACGGCATTGATTTTGACCATGAAGCAACCGAATGTTTCGATGAAAGTTTCGGAAACCAAACCTTGGCATTAGTATTTTTTTCAGTTCAGTTTGGAAATATGATAGGAGAAAACAACATGGAATACGAGGAAATTTCGTTATGGGGGGAAACCCCATGTGAAGGCAGACTCCAGCGCTTTTACGGCAGAGATGAGATATCCCGCCCCGGTCTTTTAATTGTTCCAGGCGGTGGCTATGGGTGTGTCTGTAAGGCGACAGAGGGCGATCCGGTCGCTGAGCATTTTGCTGGGCTGGGCTTTCAGGTTTTTACACTGCATTATCGGGTCGCCCCGAATTGTTTTCCGGCTCCGCAATTGGATCTGGCCAGAGCGATCCGTCTGATTCGCCAGCACGCGACAACGTGGAAAGTGCTTCCCAATCAGCTGGCCATCTGCGGATTTTCTGCGGGGGGACATCTCTGTGCCTGTGCTGGCACCCTAACTGCAGAACTGCCGACGCAGGCGGGGGATGCCGCAGATGCGGAAAATGGGCGTCCAGATGCCCTGATCCTTTGTTATCCGGTCATTTCCTTCTGCCGCTTTGCCCACCGCGGCAGCGGTGAAAATCTGTTAGGCGATCGCTTCGATGAACTGGCCAAGCAACTTTCTCTGGAAAACCAGGTCGATGAGCACACCCCGCCGACCTTTCTCTGGCATACCGCAGAAGATGAGGGCGTCCCCTGCCAAAACAGCCTGATGTTTGCAGAGGCCATGCGGGAAAAAAAGCGACTCTGCGAACTGCATATTTTCCCCTCTGGTGGACATGGTATGCAGTTGGGTTATGGACGCAAGGATATTGCCCTCTGGCCAGAAATGGCCAAAAATTTCCTCAGTAGCAGCTGTGGCTTCACCTTCCCGTCGGAAATCACCCCACAGTGAACTTCTGTAAATAGTTCAGGTTCTTTTAGATGCACGTTCCCGTCCCCGCACTCCCTACACCATTCACAACTTACCTCGCAAGCGAAGCCTCAGCACCACAAATAACAAAGGGAATCACCATGTTTTACAAAGTCCTCTGCGCCTGCCTGCTGGCCTGTTTTATTGGCACGGCTTGCCGAACCGTGCCGATCTCCTCCAGAAAACAGCTTTTACTAACCAGTGAAAGCTACGAAAATGAATTGGGAGTGACCGCATATTCTGAATATAAAAAAGAATACCCGCGTTCGACAAACAAGACTTATATCGAATCCTTAAACCGGGTCGGTGAAGCGATCAGCAAGGTGGCCCAAAAGGACGATTACCAATGGGAATTCGTCGTTTTGGAAAGCAAAGATGCCAACGCCTTCTGCCTGCCTGGAGGAAAAGTCGCAGTCTACAGCGGGATCTTCCAGTTTACCGCCAATGAAGCCGAACTGGCGACCATTGTCTCACACGAAATCGCCCATGCCCTCGCACGCCATGGCGGCGAACGCATGAGCATGGCGCAGCTACAACAAATCGGCTCCCTGGGCCTCAAAAAGGCCGGTGCAGGAGTTGCCCTCGAAACGATTTATGGTCTAGGAACTGAATTCGGCGTCATGCTCCCCTTCAGCAGAAAACATGAACATGAAGCCGACAGCATTGGACTCATCCTCCTGGCACGAGCCGGATATCACCCCTCCGCCGCGATCAGCTTCTGGCAAAAATTCTCCGCTGGCAAAACGCCTTCCATAATTGAAAATTGGACTTCAACCCATCCGGGTGGCGCGGAACGCATCGCAAACCTCCAGAAGCTGCTCCCTCAGGCTCTTGAGGAATATGAAAAAGCCCCCAACAAATTCTTATTGGGGGCAGAT
>Ga0172378_10006973_pt1 | contig 10519 bp, 8 predicted proteins | sample GrowelOW332metaG_FD_119755 | JGI IMG/M metagenome (GOLD analysis project Ga0172378, IMG submission 119755) | Groundwater microbial communities from an aquifer near a municipal landfill in Southern Ontario, Canada - Pumphouse #3_1 metaG | ecosystem: Environmental > Aquatic > Deep subsurface >... | reverse complement strand
TAAAAAATATATTCTTTGATCAAAGCATTCGGTATAACAAAAACATTTGGCCTTATTCAGGTATTAAAAGGAGTTGATATTGAAATTCCTGAAGGGAAACTATACTCAATAGTCGGTCCCAGCGGAGCTGGAAAAACGACACTACTTCAGATACTTGGAACACTAAGTACTCCTGACAGCGGAGAAGTCCTAATGAAAGGAGAAAACCTTTTCTCCATGAAAGAAAAACAGCTTGCTGCATTCCGAAATCGGGAAATAGGATTTGTTTTTCAGTTTCATTATCTCTTACCCGAATTCAATGCGCTTGAAAACGTTTGTATACCTGCTTTTATAGCTAAAAAGAATAAAACACACACAATCGAAAGAGCCAAATTTTTACTTAAATCAGTAGGTCTTGAAGACCGTATGACACATAAGCCATCTGAGCTATCAGGAGGAGAAAGGCAACGTGTAGCAGTAGCCAGGGCCCTTATTAATCATCCATCAGTAATCCTTGCCGATGAACCATCCGGTAATCTGGATTCAAAAAACAAGAAAGAACTTCACGATCTTTTTTTCCATTTGAGAGATAAATTCGGACAGACACTTGTAATAGTAACCCACGACGAAGACTTTGCCCGTCAGTCAGATAAAATAATCCGGCTTAAAGACGGTAAAATAGATGAATAAATGAGCAGGGAAAATATTTCCTTAAAAGAATTGCTCGACAATAAAGCAGAAAAATACGACAGGCCTGTCTTTATAACGACAGATCCAATACAGATTCCAAAAAAATTTACAAAAAAAGAAGACATTGAAATCGCAGGTTTTCTGACATCAGTTATTGCATGGGGAAGACGTGACATGATAATTCGCAGTGCCAGTCGTCTAATGAGTATGATGGGAAATCAGCCCTACGAATTTATAATAAACGCTCAGGAAAAAGATCTGGAATCTTTTCTTTCATTTAAATACCGTACATTCAGCAGTTCAGACTGTATAACATATCTGCGTGCACTTAAAAATATTTATAAATTTCACGGAGGGCTGGAAGATGTTTTTACCCGGGGCTACCGGAAAGAAGGAACCATATTTTCCGCCATACAATATTTCAGATCACTGTTTTTTGAAATTATTCATGAACATCGCTGCGAAAAGCATTTATCAGATGTAACAAAAGGGTCAGCAGCAAAACGTATTAACATGTTTCTCAGGTGGATGGTCAGAAAAGATAAAAATGGTGTTGATTTTGGAATATGGAAAGACATATCTGCCTCATCTTTAATGATGCCGCTGGATGTTCATAGCGGAAGACAGTCAAGACGTTTAGGAATACTTACCCGTAAACAAAACGACTGGAAAGCTGTAGTGGAATTAACCTCCAATTTAAGGGAATATGATCCTGAAGATCCCATAAAATATGATTTCGCATTATTCGGAATGGGAGTATTTAATGATATTGACTAAAGAATAAGAAGTCCAGGAGTTACGTTCATGCTTTTATTCTTATCCACGTTTGTGAATTTCTACGTATTTATGTCTATGATGATTTTAGTAGAAAATATTCCTGCTTTTTATTCCCTTATTCTTAATTTAATTGTGTATCATTTAATAAATTTGATACGGATATATTTTTTTTACAATAGTCTTGTCTAAATTCCTTATTTTTGACAGTCTTTTATTAATTTAAGAAATATAGAAATGAGTAATAATATTCCTGAAACAGAAAATACAAAAAAGAATAACTTTATTCTGCAAATAGTAGAAGGAGATATCCGTGAAGGCAAAAACGACGGCAAAGTACACACACGGTTTCCGCCGGAGCCCAACGGATACCTTCATATAGGACATGCAAAATCAATTTGCCTGAATTTTGGTATAGCTCAGAAATTCAACGGCATTACAAACCTTAGATTCGACGACACAAATCCTTCAAAAGAAGATAACGAATACGTAGAATCAATTAAAAAAGACATAAAATGGCTGGGATTTTCATGGGGTGACAGGGAATATCATGCATCTGACTATTTTGATAAACTCTATGCATTTGCACAGAGACTTATTAAAGAAGGTAAAGCCTATGTAGATGATCAGGATGCTGAAACTATTAGCAGTCAGAAAGGAACACCTACAAAACCAGGAATGATAAGTCCGTACAGAGAGCGTTCTGCAGAAGAAAATTTAGATCTTTTTGCACGTATGAAAGACGGTGAATTTGACGAGGGTGAAAAAGTTTTAAGAGCCAAAATAGATATGTCTTCTTCAAATATGCATTTTCGTGATCCAATTATATACAGAATACTTAAAGCAAAGCACGAGAGAACAGGAGACAAATGGAAGGTTTATCCCATGTACGATTTTGCTCACGGACAATGCGACTACTGGGAAGGAATAACACATTCAGTCTGTACCCTCGAATTTGAAGTTCATCGTCCTCTGTACAACTGGTTTATTGATCAGTTAAAAGACGGAGAATACCGTCCCCGACAGATAGAATTTGCCCGTTTAAATCTTACCTACACGGTAATGAGCAAAAGAAAACTTTTGGAACTGGTAAAAGGTAATTACGTAAACGGGTGGGATGATCCTCGGATGCCGACAATTTCGGGATTGCGTCGCAGAGGATATACTCCCGAATCAATCCGTAATTTTTCAGAAAGAATCGGAGTAACCAAAGTAGACGGAACCATAGACGTAGCATTTTTAGAATACAGTCTTCGCGAAGATTTAAATAAAAAAGCAAATCGTGTAATGGGAGTACTTGATCCTTTAAAAGTAGTTATTACCAATTATCCCGAAGGACAAACAGAAGAAATAGAAGCAATTAATAATCCTGAAGATCCGGATGCAGGAACACATAAAGTAGCCTTTACAAAAGAACTTTATATCGAGCGCGGTGACTTCATGGAAGATCCACCACGGAAATTTTTTCGTCTCAGTTTGGGCAGGGAAGTACGTCTTCGTTATGCGTATTTTGTAACATGCACAGGTGTAAAGAAAGATGATAATGGAAATGTTACAGAGCTTGAATGCACATACGATCCTGCATCAAAAGGAGGTAATTCTCCTGACGGAAGAAAAGTAAAATCAACAATACACTGGGTGTCAGCCACTAAAAACATAAAAGCTGAAGTTCGTTTATACGACCGTCTTTTTACTGATGAAGATCCTGCAGGGCATAAGGATGTTGATTTTAAAGATTTTCTTAATCCAGAATCTCTTAAGGTATTGCCTGAATGCTATATCGAAAAATCAGTAACTAATTCAAAACCACTTGACATTTTTCAGTTCGAACGTTTGGGATATTTTAACGTTGATTCAGACAGTACCAAGGAGAAACTTATTTTTAACCGTACTGTCCAGTTAAGAGATACCTGGGCAAAAAAAACTACAAATAACAAACAACAAGCTATAAAAAAAAATAAATAAAAATCAAAAGTTGCTAGTTCCATGGAGGATTTGATTGCGCCATCTGAATTCTATGATAATACATATGTCCATAAACCTTACATTATAAAATACAAAGGGGTTGTTTATCATTTTTATTGTGCAGTGAATGAACAAAACGAAAGGGCTATTGCAGTGGCAACTTCAGTTGATTTAGGGGAAAGTACACTTTGTTACCCTAAACAGTAAAGTTGAAAGTATAATGTCCAAAATTTGGACAATAAAAAAATTATCTTTTTATTGTTATAAGCAGTGAAAAACTGGAATTTTAAAAATATTGATTTTTCGTTATTTCCTTTTTATGAAGGACATGATTTAGGTGTTTTCCTAAATGGAGAAAATCTTTCGGTAAAAATATGGGCTCCCGGAGCTAAGGAAATAAAATTTCTGGTGTACAGGCAGAGCATGATAGGAGAACCAATACGTATCGATTCTTTGACTCCCGGAGAGAAGGGTTGCTGGTCATTACAATTAAAAGGGAAATTTGCAGGATATTATTATAGTTTTCGTGTAAATAATAATGGATGGATGAACGAAGGCTGGATGAACGAAAATCCTGGAATATATGCCCGTGCCACAGGAGCAAACGGGCACAGGGGATTAATTTTTCATCCCGAAGAAACTTCTCCCGCAGGCTGGGATAAAGATAATCCTATTTCTAATGAAAACCCTTTAGATGCCATTTTATATGAATTGCATATAAGAGATTTTTCCATGTCTGAGAATTCAGGTATGGTAAATAAAGGGAAATATCTTGCATTCACAGAAGAAGGAACCCTTGGTCCGGAAGGTCAGACTACCGGTATAGACCACCTTAAAGAGCTGGGAATAACTCATGTTCATTTATTACCTGTCGCTGATTATCATTCCGGAGATCAGAGAGCACAAAAAGAAAGTTATAACTGGGGATATAATCCCGTCAATTACAATGTTCCGGAGGGGAGTTATGCAACAAATCCTGATGATACATCCAGAATAACAGAACTTAAGCAGTTGGTAATGTCTTTGCATAAGGCCAATATAGGTGTCGTTCTGGATGTAGTATACAATCATTCAGGTTACACAATCAGGTCATGGTTCAATCAGACCGTTCCCGGCTATTTTTATCGTCAGAATTCTGACGGAACATTCTCAAATGGCAGTGGCTGTGGAAATGAGATTGCCTCAGAAAGACCAATGGTAAAAAAATTCATCATAGATTCTGTATGTTACTGGGCAAAGGAATATCATATAGACGGATTTCGTTTCGATTTAATGGGTCTTCTGGACATTGAAACTATGAACGATATACGTGCTGCACTTGACAAATTACGTCCCGGAATACTTTTGTACGGCGAAGGATGGACAGCCGGAGAAAGTCCTGTGAATGAACGATTCCGTGCTGTAAAAAAAAATGTAGGACAGCTAAACGGAATCGCCTGCTTTAATGATGATTTCAGAAATGCAGTAAAAGGCAGTGATTTTATACGCAGAGAGAGAGGTTTTGTAAATGGAAGAATTTATAATGAAGAATCAATCAAATTTGGAATAACAGCGGCATGCTATCATCCGCAGATAGTATATCAATATGTTACAGGATCTTCATTTGCATGGGCCAGAGAACCGTATCAGGCCATAAATTATGTATCATGCCACGATAACTATACTTTATTCGATAAGCTAAAGATCAGCCGTACTGATGTTGGAATAGAAGACATTAAGAAAATGCAGAGACTGGCGGGAGCTCTTGTTTTTACATCTCAGGGAATACCATTTATACAGGGCGGAACAGAATTTTGCAGAACAAAAAATGAAAACGAAAATTCGTATCGTTCGCCCGATGTTATTAATCAGATAGACTGGTCACTAAAAAAAGAATACCGAAGTGTTTATGAATATTTCAGAGCGTTAATCCGGTTACGTAAAAATCTCCCCGGACTTAGAATTCGTTCGTCCGATGAAATCCGGAAATATCTTACTTTTCCTTCTTTTTATCATACAGGACTTGTTTCATACATTATTAAAGACTATCCTGCTGAAAAAAAATGGAAAACAATACAGCTAATCTATAATGCCAATGTAGAGCCGGTAAAGATAGAATTAACACATGAAACTACATGGATAGTACTTGCCGAAGGGGAGGATATCAGCTGCAGAGGAATACGTCGTTTTGAAGGTAACGAAATAACAGTACAGTCTATATCAATGACTATAGTCTGTACCGAAAAGGAATAAAAAAAGCACAATAATAATTCATAAAATAAGGAGTCTTTTATACGATGTAGCCGGCCTTTTGTATTTATGTATAACTATATCTTTCAATTGTGTTGCTAAAATACAAATAACTAACTGATATTATTATGGTTGATTTTTAGAACACTTCCTGTATTGTTTATAATACCTTGAAATTTATCTCTGTTTTGAAGCTTGCTCTTCAGTCCTATTGCAGGTTCATTAGCTTCATTTTTGACTAACGCAGTCAATGTTATTTTTTGTTCTACACATGCTGGTGAAATGACCAGAAGAATTATTAATAAAAGTAAGAAACGATTTGATAAATTATTTTTCTTCATTTAAAATAAAAATTTAATTTTCTTTAGTTCGATAAGAATCGTCATTCGTATTTACCAGAGAGGCATTATGCGTAAGGCAGAATATTTGTTTTTATTGAATTATTAAGTAATAATACATCACAATTGAATAACCGTCTAAAGTTTAACTGCACGTACGGTGGATGTGAGAGGTCAAAAATAAAAGTAGGAGAAACTACTTTTGGTTTCTCCTACTTTATTCGATTTCTTAAACCTCAATTCATTAAAGCCATTTCATTAGTACAAAATCCTGACGATGAGCCAGATACTTGTTTTTAGGGTACAATCTCAGTCCGTAATTATATATACCGGGAATTATAGGGCTAAGCTTTAGCTGATAAGTACAGATCGTTCCTTCCAGAATTCCGGCGATGAAAGAACTGTTTTTTCTCCATTTTTCATTACCTGCGTTATCCTGTTCCGAGATCACAATTTCCAAACCTACTTCTTCAGGCTGTAATCCTTTCAGATCTAAAACTACCTTAGACGAATATTCAATTCCTGTTTTCAGCACATTAGTAATACCATCTGCCATTTGAATCTCCTTCACCTCAATATTATTCCATGCCTTCTGTATCTTATTTTTCCATACCACAATATCCCGGGCAATCTGATAATTATTTTCTGTCAGTATCTTTTCTCTCTTTAACTGAGGTAAATAATAACGCTGCTGATAATCTCTCAGCATACGTGTAGTAGTGAAATCAGGAGCAACCTGTGCAATTGTATTTTTTATATATGTAACCCAGTCTTTAGAAATCCCATTTTTATCCTTATCATAATAAATAGGAATAATTTCCTCCTCAAGAATATTATAAATTTCTTCTGCATCAAGCTGATCCTGTAACTCACTATTGTCTATTGACTTGTTTTGAGGCAGAGCCCATCCTGATCCTTTTTTGTATCCTTCCACCCACCAGCCATCTAAAACGGAGAAATGAACGGTTCCGTTCATGGCCGCTTTCTCACCACTTGTGCCTGAGGCTTCCAGTGGACGTGTTGGAGTATTTAGCCACACATCAACTCCCTGAACAAGTTTTTTTGCCAGATTTATGTCATAGTTCTGAACGAATACAATTTTTCCTATAAACTCAGGTTTTTTGGAAATATCAATAATATACTTAATAAGATCCTGTCCTGCCTTATCAGCCGGATGAGCTTTTCCTGCAAAAATAAGTTGAACAGGACGATCGGGATTATTTAAAATCTTTGACAAACGCTCCGGATTTTTGAATAACAGAGTAGCTCTCTTATAAGTAGCAAAACGTCTTGCGAAACCTATAGTCAGTGCATTTGGATTTATAGCATTAATCACTTCAGTTATAAACTTAGGAGTTTCATGGCGTTTTAGCCAGGTCTCAGAAAATTGGGTTTTGATAAAATCAATCAATTTTATCTTCAGTCTCTTCTTAATATCCCAGACTTCCTCATTAGAAATAGTATAAATTTTGCTCCATAATTCTTTATTAAGCAAATTTTCCTCAAAATCATTTCCAAAATGTTTAACATAAAGTTCTTTCCATTCCTTTGCCGACCAGGTGGGATAATGAACCCCGTTGGTTACATATCCTATGTTCAGTTCATCAGATAAAAATCCATCATACAGATTTTTAAATATTTCCTTGGAAACCTCACCGTGAAGTTTGCTTACGCCGTTCATTCCCTGCGAAAGATGTGCAGCCAGATAGCTCATATTAAATCGATCCTCCTCCGGTTTTGACTTACCCAGCATAATAAAATCATTCCAGCTAAGATTCAGTTTATTTGCAAATGCATCCATATAATGACGAAATGTATTCTGCTGAAAAGAATCATGACCGGCAGGCACAGGTGTGTGAGTTGTAAATAAGGTAGAAGCACGTACAACTTCCTTAGCTTCTTCAAAATTCAATCCTTTATCCTTCATGAGATCGGCTATTCTTTCCAGACCTATCATAGCTGCATGTCCCTCATTACAATGATAAATATCCGAATGATACCCCATTTTTTCTAAAAGACGGATTCCTCCAAGCCCAAGAAGCATTTCCTGTTTAAGACGGTTTTCGTTGTCCCCTCCGTAAAGATGATGGGTAACCACACGGTCCTCGTCCCTGTTTTCGTCATAGTCTGCATCCATCAAAAATAATTTTACGGCACCGACATTGACTTCCCATGCACGTGCATGTAATATTCTTCCCGGATATTCAACTTCTACAGTTACCCAGTTACCATCCTTGTCAAATACCGGCTGAACAGGAATCTTAGTGAATATCTGAGCTTCATAATCAGCAATCTGGTCACCCTGTAGAGTAATAGTCTGTTTGAAATATCCAAAACGGTAAAGAAGTCCAACAGCCACCAGATTCACATTAGAGTCACTGGCTTCCTTAAGATAATCACCGGCCAGCATTCCCAGACCGCCTGAAAAGATTTTAAGACTGTCATCAAGTCCGTATTCCATACTAAAATAAGCAATCTGTGGACCTTCCGGGTTTTTACGTTTTTCCAGATAACTGTTCATCTGAGAATATACGTCTTCCATATTAGATATAAACGAAGAATTATTTTCCAATTTTTGAAATCGTTCATAATTCACCTCTCCCAACATGACAATGGGATTATGACAACTTTTTTTCCAAGAAACTTCATCTACCCTTTCAAATAAATCCTGTGCCTGATTATTCCATACCCACCATAAATTTTTGCTCAGTATTTTCAACGGCATCAATTTTTCAGGAATATTTGATTCTACATAAAACTTTTTCCAGTTTGGCATATCTTAATAGATTTTAATTTTTAATAAAACATATAATATATACTAATAACAAATTTCATCTTTTCAGGAAACTGTATTTAGAAACTTCAGTACTATGAAAATTATTTTTTTGCCTTTATATTTTTCTTTTTTCTTTTGTTATTTATTTGTGAACCATTTTTCTTTAATTGTGAAGTATTTTCCTTTATCTTTTTATCTTTTTCTTTCAGTAAAGGGGGCAAAGCTTTATCCTTTTGTTCCGTTTTATTTTCGGGCGCAAAAGTATCTAATCTCAATTTAAAATCATTTAATACATTCATATAATTAATAAAAGCGTCAAACGGGTTTTCATAAGGGTTATGAGAATTTTGAAAAGTACCTTCTGAAAATGTTTTTGTACACATATAACCAAAATGATCACTTTCCTGAAGGTAATTCCAGTCCCGGATCATATCGGGATCTTTCACCATTTTCATCTGGTTACTCAAGTCGTATAATTTATTGAAAGCCTCCTTCTGCATTTCATTTCCCATCAATTCCGTTAGATTTTTTTCTTCCTCACGTGAGGAAATTGTTTCAGGAACATTAACTGATGAAACTGACTTATATTCTTTTATAATTTCCGAAGGTGTCGCAAATTTTAAAGAATTTGAATTAAACACAAATTCGGGCAATTTTTTTATAAAATCAAAAATACCTGAAGATTCTGTCTGAGTGTAACCTAAAGTTTCATAATTAATAAACAAATTAAAGATTTCGGAATTTGAATCATCATCCATCCATTTAACATATTTATCAGCAGTCAGAGGATAATCACTCCAGCTTTTATTCGAAAAGCGAATTGACAGGTCATCACTTAATCCGGCATTTCTTAGAAATATCTTCAATTTTGGATTCAGTGCATTGTTATATAAAAAATTAGGAGATTTCCATTCCGTTTTTTCTTTCGGTCCCTCAGCCAGCATACCCTTAAAATTCAGATCAGCTACAATAGCTCCTGTCTTATCGTTGTAGATCAGGTCTGTATTCCTAAATACAGAAGGACGTTTTCCGAAAATATTTTCAATTATATCGTCATGCTTTTTAATTTGCCCGGCAAATAAATCCTTATCTATCAGAGACGATAGCGAATGAGAAAAAGTTTCAGATAAAAATTCCACCTGTCCTGTTTTTGCGAGCATTTTAAAAGAATCAAGAACATCAGGAGCATAAAGTTTAAATTGCTCAAGAGCTGTTCCGGTAATGGAAAAACTGATTTTAAATTTATTTTTATATTTTTTTATTAACTCCAGCAATATCTTATTGGCAGGGAGATAACAAAGATCCGAGATTCTGCGTATTGAGGTTTCGTTAGTATAATCATCATAATAATAATGTTCACTTCCTATATCGAAAAACCGATACTTTTTAAAGTGAAAAGGTTGATTGATCTCAAAACAAAGACAAATTGATTTCATATCTTTTTATTTAACAGTTTAAGATAAATGTTGCGGACATTTTTGGCTGAATTTGCCCATTTTAGCCGGTCTACTTCTTCTTTTCCTTCTTTCATAAATAAATTCCATATAGAAGGATAATTCAGAAGACCGTAAATAGCATCTGCCATAGCGAAAGTGTCCCAGTAATTAACTTTAAGAGCATATTTAAGGACCTCAGAAACTCCTGACTGGTATGAAATGATCACCGGCACATTAGATTGCATTGCTTCCAGAGGGACAATGCCAAAAGGTTCTGATACGGAAGGCATAACCAGAACATCAGTCATTTGAAGCATCTCCATCACCTCATC
>Ga0172378_10006971_pt1 | contig 10520 bp, 9 predicted proteins | sample GrowelOW332metaG_FD_119755 | JGI IMG/M metagenome (GOLD analysis project Ga0172378, IMG submission 119755) | Groundwater microbial communities from an aquifer near a municipal landfill in Southern Ontario, Canada - Pumphouse #3_1 metaG | ecosystem: Environmental > Aquatic > Deep subsurface >... | reverse complement strand
GTATTCATCCCAAAGAAACCCACAATTAAATTTAAGGGTAAAAATATTCCTGAAAGTAACGTCAGTACATAAATGGTTTTATTCATCTTTTCATTGCTGTTACTGACATAAAAGTTATACAAAGCGTCTAATTTTTCTAACGCATGCGCTGCTGTTCGGCTGGTTCTTTCTAAATGTTCCAATAAATCTTTAAAGTTAATCTCCAAAAAATCGTCTTGGATTTTATAATCTTTAATAAACATTTTCAAGGCTTCCATGGCTTTACTGATGACTCGATTGATTTTAATCAAACTGTTTTTGTAAAAAAACCACTGATGATTGAATCGTTTGATGTAGCGATGTTCATAAAATCCATCTTCAATGCGTTCAATTTTATTGTACAAATTATAGGTCATGTGCATGGCAATATTTATTTTATCGTTTAAAATGGAGTACAAGCCTTGAATATCATGCAAATCGGTAAACTCTTTTTTTATTTTATCGTACCAATAATACGATGTTTGGGTTACTACAAAAGCATAACTCTCATTTTTAAAGCTTTTTTGACTCTTATACGGCAATCGCATAATTAACACATCGTAGGCGTCATTTTTAATAAAAATGGAAGGGTGAATCTCATTTTCAATATCTTTTAAGTGGAACGGATTAAGATTAACATCAAACATCATTGCCCTTTGGTTGATTGGGATTTTTAAACAGATACATTGTTTTATTCTTCGATTATCTCTTCATTATATAATTCATAAAATTCACTTTGTTCAATCGCATTTTCATTGAAAAACTCTATTTTTTCTTCAGCACTTTCTAAATTTTTTAACTTCGCAATATGAAAAATGGCATCCCCTTCTTGAACCAGAGGAATTTCAGATTTTCCAATAATAATACCATCGTAAATCGCTTTGATTTCAAAACTTCTGTCACCTAAAGGCTCATCAATATATGCAATGATTTCATCTTCTTTGACTGTATCCCCTAAAGCTTTGATGGTACGAATCATTCCGCTATCGCTCGAACGAATCCATTGGCTTATTCGTGAAACAATGGGCGATTTGGTGTATTTTCTTTTTAATATATTGGGAAGCATATTATTCGCTCGCAATACATTTACAATGCCTTTAACCCCAATACGAATGCTTGTTTCATCAAAACGCAACGCTTCCCCTGCTTCATACAGTAAAATAGGAATACCTTGTTCTTGTGCCACAGCTCGTAAGGAACCATCTTTAAGTTCTGAATGCAAAATAACTGGCGCTTCAAACGCTTTTGCCAGATGAAAGGTAAACTCATTATCTATATTGGTTCTGACTTGCGGAAGATTTGATTTATGAATTGAAGCGGTGTGTAAATCGATGCCTAAATCGCATTTACTGACGATTTCATCAAAAAATATTTTGGCAACTCTACTGGCAAGTGAACCTTTGATACTTCCAGGAAAACTTCGATTTAAATCCCTTCTGTCGGGTAAATAGCGTGAAAGAGTCATAATGCCATACACATTGACAATGGGCACTAAAATAATCGTTCCTCGTAATTTTCCAATGATATTGAGTTTTCTAAATCGTCGAATAATTTCAATTCCATTTAACTCATCCCCATGAATCGCCGCACTGATAAATATAACAGGACCATTCTTTCTTCCTCGTATAACTCTTACAGGAAGTTGAGTAGGGGTATTGTAGAGCTTAGGAAGTTCTAAATTAATGGTAATATTACTTCCTCTTGGAACCTCAATACCTCCAAGAACGAATTTACTATTTGCTACCATTATGCTCCAATATTATCTTTTTTGATCTTTCTTTTTTGAGGATTAACCGCACATTTTGGTTTCACATTTTTTTCAATGTATCCCATGATTTTACTCGCAATATCAATACCGGTTGATTTTTCTATTCCTTCAAGTCCAGGAGAAGAGTTCACTTCCATAACCAATGGTCCTCGTTTTGAAGGAATCATATCAACCCCGCATACTCCAAGCCCCATGGCTTTTGCAGCGGCTAAAGCTGTCATTTTTTCTTTTCGGTTAAGTTTATACGCACTGGCACTTCCACCTTGATGTAAGTTTGATCTAAAATCACCTTCGGCTCCTTGTCGTTTCATGGCTCCTACAATTTCGCCACCAACAATAAACACACGAATATCGGCACCACCAGCTTCTTCGATATACTCTTGCACCAATAAATTAACATCCATGCCATAAAAAGCGTCCAAGACCGATTTTGCAGCTTTTTCACTGTCGACTAAAACCACTCCCACGCCTTGAGTTCCTTCTAAAATTTTTAAAACCAATGGAGCTCCACCACTTAATGCAATTACATCTTTCGCATTGGATTTATTAGAAGCAAAAACCGTTTTAGGCATATCCACACCATTTTTTGACAAAATTTGTAAACTTCGTAATTTATCTCGACTTCGTTTAATTGCCAAACTTCCTGTTACGGTAAAGACGTCCATCATTTCAAAGTGTCGCACCATGGCAGCTCCATAAAAAGTTCGGCTCGCCCCTACTCTTGGAATAATCGCATCAGGAGTTGGAAGTTCTTTTCCCAAATAGTTAATCTTTAATTCGTTTTTCATAATTTCAATACTGCATTTTAAATAATCAATAACACGAACTTCCCAACCTTTTTGTTGACCAGCTTCGACTAATCTTCGCGTTGAATATAAACTTGGATTTCTTGATAATACATACACTCTCATTTTTTGCCTTTGTATTTTATAGTTTTTTGGTCAGATAATCGCAAGAGACATCCACTAAAAATCTTTTACATAAAAATTGTCTTCCAATAAGCATTGGATATTTCATATCTGCACGGTTGGTTAAAGAAATAACACTTTTATACTGTTTTCCGAAAAAATCAAGTGTTACTTTAATTGAGGGTCTTAGTTGCATTTCACCGTTTGAGCTTTTAACTCTTTTGACTTTATAAAGAGGCATTTTCATCTGTTTTCCATGATACGAAGGATGCACTTCATCTAAAAGTTTAAAATGAACAAAGTTATTTTCATCTATAAAAATATCATCACAATGCAGTGCATTTGAATCGGCACCTGTGTCAATTTTTGCATCAATGTCATTTAATTCCAGTTCCACAATAGAAACAACTTCTCTTCTTCCAATCACTTTTTTAATGCTCATAGTTTGTCCTAAATTAAAAGATTATTATATCAAAAAGAATAGAATTTAGCCCACTGAAATAGAAATGTTTTGGGCTAAAACAGTCTGAAATAGGTAAAATTATGATTTATTGTATTAATTTAGAGGGGAAAAGTAATTAAGAAAATACGCCTAAGCGTAGTTTTATGGAGCGGGAGACGAGACTCGAACTCGCGACAATCTGCTTGGAAGGCAGAAGCTCTAGCCAACTGAGCTACTCCCGCATAAAACATATAAAATAGTTCTATATCTTTTACGTCGAAATTATATAGTTTTAATCTTAAATCCACTTTAATTTTAACAAAAAAGAAAAACCAGATTTTTCGCCATCTGCATCCATAAAATTAAATTATCTTGATTTTCTGAGATAAAATTGTCTGCAGTCAGCATTAAAATAACCATATTTTACAATGTGATAATCTGTTTTGACTCCCTTACTAATCCGAGAAATACGTAGTATTGTGAAATAGAAAGAAGGAAATTATAAAATTTTATGTCATTAAATGACACTGTTCAATTTTTTTTACCAATAATTTTGGTATAATTCCACCCTTGTTTTTATAAAACAAAATAAACATTATGTAAATAAAAAAGGATGCCATCCATGAAAAAGATTTTATTAGGTTCAGTAATTGCACTAGCAGTATTAACTGGTTGTACAGAAGAAAAAGCAGCAGCACCAGTTGCTACTGAAACAGCTCAAGAAGCTGCAGCTCCTGCAGTTCAAGCACCAGAAACTGCAAAAGAAGAAGCTCCAGTAGCTGTTGAAGAGAAAAAAGAAGAAGTAGCAACTCCAGTTGTAACTGAAGAAACAAAAGAAGAAGCTCCAGTAGCTACTGAAGAGAAAAAAGAAGAAACTAAATAGTTTTTTTTATCATTCCGTGCTAATATTTAGCACGGAATTTCTACCACTCCCTTACAATTTATCCCTTTTTTTAAGTTCTACTTATTATAAGTGTTTTAGTTTCTTCATTTTTTGTATGCCAATTATAAACAGTATTGAATATATTGCAGAAAAAATAAAGTTTGGGATATTCACCGCTTAAAATCTTTAAATAAATGGCAAATAAAAGTACTTAATAAAGTAACAACAATCTGAGATATCTCTATATTACTTGAATATGGATGCCTTCAAACTTTGGGTCAAATGTTCGATATGAAGTGATTATTTAAAACTAGACCAATAAAAAGTAAAGAAGTCCTTGATACGTCGCACTCGCAGCAATTCCAGCTGCAATTCCTGCAACGATGTCATCGCCCATTACGCCCCAACCACCTTCTACGTTTTTGTCAATTCGTCCTATAATGGAAGGTTTCCAAATGTCAAAAAGTCGGAAGTAGATAAAGGCTAAAGGAGCTAAGTAGAGCATATTGTCGTTATTGATACTGCAAATGCTTAGTGCCAACCACATACCTGCGAGTTCATCGATGACGATTTCTTTGCCATCGTGAGCGCCGACTTCTTTTTCATAGATATTGATTTGTTTAACGGCAATGACCGTGATTAAAATGGAGAGCATAAAAAGGTTTGAATCGGAGATAAACTGCAACAATCCCAATCCTAAAATAAGTGCCAACAAACTTCCTACAGTTCCAGGAGCAATGGGGCTAAGGCCGGTGTAAAAAAGTGTTAAAAATAGTTTTCGCATAGGGTTTCCTTATTTTTTCTTTTCAATATTGAGTTTTTTTCGTTTTTCCCACAATGATTTTCTTGAAATTCCTAACTTTTTAGACAATTCGGTGTCGGGATATTTGCCTTGAAAAGAGATAACCATGAGTTTAACGTAGTCGTTAATGGTCATAATATTATCGTTGATAACCACCACGTCATTTTTTTTGAGTTCGCCTTTGTGGTACGGGAAATCGAGTTCATTTTCCAGAGAGCAAATAATACATTTTTTATCTTCAATAAGCATATTAATAAGATCTTTAGAACTCTTTTTAAGGGTATGATAATCGGTTAAATAAAGAAGTTCTTTCCCGCTGTTTTGAATCTCTTTTTGCCAGTTGTCTTTGGATAACGAGATAAATTTAATGGTGGTATTGAGTTTAGCCGCAAAGTCAAACGCGATTTTATCCACACACATTTGTGAATTGGTTTCAATCAGTAATGGCAGTTCAAAATAGAGATTGGTTTTGGGCATATCCAAATCTCTGAAAATAAAGTCCAAATAACTTTTCATGGTGGTGAGTTCACGTTTAAGTTGTCGACAATCTCTGTAGTGATAAATCTTTCGTAACAACTCATCCATAATAAAAGGTTTAATAATATAATCTTTCGCACCACTTTTAATCGGATCAGTGACCGTTTCATCGCTAATATAGGAAACCAATAAAATAAAAATAGAATCGGGAAACTTTTTAATAATTTCATTGTTATTGACATTGGGCATTGAAGTTGAAAGCAAAACGATGTCGAAATTTTCGTGTAAAGGAACGGCATCGGCAGTTTCAACATAGACACACGAATGTCCATCATCTAAAAGTCGTGAGACCACTTTTTGTGCCAAATAGACTTCGTTTTCAATAATCAATATATTCATAGCGCTTTCCAATTATAATAATTTAACGTGGCACTGCTTTGTACAGCAATCCCTTCTTTTCTTCCAATAAATCCCAACTTTTCAGCGGTTGTTGCTTTGATATTGACAAACTGTTTTTCAATATTCAACACTTCCGCTAAAAGAGTTTTTATTTGCATTTTATAGGGATTAATTTTGGGTTGTTGCGCAATAATTGTAACATCCACATTGACAATCTCATATCCTACATTTTTTATAAATTCAACAATAGTGTTCAACAATTTTGTTGAATCGATGTTTTTATACTCTTCTTGTGTATCGGGGAAAAATTCTCCAATATCTCCAGCACCCGCAGCCCCTAAAAGAGCGTCAATCACAGAGTGAATTAAAACATCTCCATCGCTGTGGGCTTTAAAACCATACGGCACATCAATCAAAACTCCCCCTAAAACCATGGGTTTTCCCTCTTCAAAAGGGTGAATATCAAACCCTGTTCCCGTAAAATAGCTGTTTGCTGGCGCTTTTAAACAAGCAACCTCTTGTAAGTCTTTTTCAAAGGTGAGTTTCAAAGAGGCACAATCTCCCAAGACATACGTAACTTTTCCACCCATTGCTTTTATGGCAGAACTGTCATCTGTGTATTCAACTGCTGTACTTAATGCCAATTTTAGGGTATTTGTTGTGGATAACTGAGGAGTTTGTATGAGTTTAACTGCTTCTCTGTCAATTGTTTGATGCTCATACACAACCGTATCACTTACATTAACGTAAGGAACAATGCAATCGGCATTCCCTTTTTGCGCAATGATATTATCAATAACTTGAGCAGGAACGCAACTTCGAGCCACATCACTTATCATGACATAAGGCGTAGAAACATGTTCAAGTGCATTTTTCATGGATTGTTGTCGGGTGTTTCCACCTGCAACATAGGTTAAACTCTCATCAAAATTTGCCATATACGACAATTCATTGGAAGAAGAAACAACGATAATTTTAGAGAAAGAATAATACGAGGATAGTTTTTTTGTTACAAATAGCCACAAAGGAGTGTGTTCGATACGTAGCCACTGTTTTTTAGGTTTTAGTCCAAATCGTGAGGAATTTCCTGCACATAGCATTACCAGTGTAATGTCACTCAAAATCACTCCTTGTGTAAAAAAGTTACATATTTTAATGAAATAAAGCTTAATTTTCACTCATCCTAAAAGTTAATTCAAATTCTTTATCTTTTAATAATACAAAAAGAAACGCTTAAAACTAATAAACTCAATTTAGTTTTAATAATTAAGGTTTTCTAATTTTAATTCGCTATAATTTTTTAAAAATTTAATAGGATTTAGGTATGAGAAATTGGCTGGAAAATCATAAAAATGATGCAGTAAGAACACAAATGTATTATGCTAAAAAAGGCATAATAACACCCGATATGGAATATGTAGCAAAAATTGAAAAACTTGACGTTGAATTAGTCCGAAGTGAAATTGCTCGAGGAAGATTGATTATCCCTGCAAATGTTAACCACAAAAATCTAGTTCCTATGGCAATTGGAATTGCCTCAACGTGTAAAATCAATGCCAACATTGGATCATCGGCATTGGCCAGTGATATCAATGGCGAAGTTGAAAAAGTCGACGTTTGTTTAAAACATGGTGCGGATACGATTATGGATTTAAGTACAGGTGGTGACCTTGATTCTATTCGTGAAGCGGTAATTGCCCATTCAAGTGTTCCTGTTGGAACCGTGCCTATTTATCAAATCATCCACGATTGTGGGAATGACATCAACAATTTAACCATCGAAGCGATGCTTAAAACGTTGGAAAAACAAGCGCAACAAGGGGTGAGTTATTTTACCATTCACGCAGGATTTTTACTCCAATTCATGCCTCACGTGGCAAAACGAAAAATGGGAATTGTATCACGAGGAGGCTCTTTAATGGCATCTTGGATGATGCATTATCATAAAGAAAATCCTTTTTATGAAGCGTATGATGACATTTTAGATATTTGTAGAAAATACGATGTATCACTCTCTTTAGGGGACAGTTTACGACCCGGGTGTTTAGCTGATGCTAGCGATGAAGCCCAATTAAGTGAGCTAAAAATCTTAGGAGAATTAACCTTACGAGCATGGGAAAAAGATGTGCAAGTCATGATTGAAGGACCAGGACATGTGCCTTTAAATCAAGTTGAACGAAACATGAAAATTGAGCGGGAATATTGCCATGAAGCACCGTTTTATATCTTAGGACCACTTACGACGGATATTGCAGCAGGATATGATCATATCAGTTCAGCCATTGGTGCTGCAGTAGGAGGTTGGCATGGGGCTTCAATGTTGTGTTATGTAACCCCTAAGGAGCATTTGGGATTGCCTAATGCCAAAGATGTTCGAGAAGGTATTATTGCGTATAAAATTGCCGCACACAGTGCCGATATTGCACGAGGAAGAAAAGATGCCCGAGTACGAGACGATGAAATGTCCGATGCACGATACAGCTTTGATTGGAATCGACAATTTGAATTATGCTTAGATCCAGAACGAGCCAAAGAGTATCACGATGAAACGTTACCTCAAGATGTATTTAAAGAAGCAGAATTTTGTTCAATGTGTGGACCAAAATTTTGCTCGTATAAAATTACTCAACAAATTGTTGAAGCTCACCCAGTTACCATGGGAAATAAATAGTAAAAAAGCCTTGTGTATGCAAGGCTTTTTTTATTATAATATCTTTTTAGTAAAAATATTTTTACTAAATTTTAAAATGTTTAAATTTAAATGTTTAAATTAAGACAAAAATTATCCTATTTAAATTATAATACAAAAAATTAATACAAAGGAAGAAATATGGCAACAGTTTCTGATATTAAAAATGCCCTTCAATCGGTTTTATACCCAGGTTTTCAAAAATCAATTATGGATTTTGGTTTTGTTAAAGATGTCGAGTTGATTAACGAGCAAAGTTGTGCGATTCACTTAGAAATTACTTCAAGTGCCCCAGACGTTGAGAACAAATTAAAAGCGGATATTACAGCCTCTTTAAGTTCAATTGGATTGGTGAATATTGCCATTAATCTTAAAAAACCCGAAGCAGCAAAGCAACAAAGCAACTCAATGAGTGGAAAAAATGTCGCTCCTCAAATTAAAAATTTTGTTATGGTCAGTTCAGGAAAAGGGGAAGTGGGTAAATCTACTACTACCGTTAACTTAGCCGTAGCAGCTGCCATGCAAGGAAAACGAGTGGGAATTTTAGATGCCGATATTTATGGTCCCAATATTCCTCGTATGATGGGTTTACAAGGTCTTGAAGTTGAAGTCGTGGGAAATAAAGCCAAACCGTTTAAAGCGTATGGGGTGGATGTCATGTCAATGGGATCACTCATGGATGAAGGTCAAGCACTTATTTGGCGAGGGGCAATGATTATGAAAGCCATTGAACAACTTTTACGTGATATTTTATGGGAAGAGTTAGATATCTTATTTATCGATATGCCTCCGGGAACGGGTGATGCTCAATTAACACTGGCTCAAAGTGTTCCAGTTACTGCAGGGGTTAACGTAACAACTCCTCAACACGTTGCCTTAGATGATTCAAGAAGAAGCTTAGATATGTTTAAGAAACTTCATATTCCCATTGCAGGAATTATTGAAAATATGAGTGGATTTATTTGCCCTAATTGCGAAACCGAATCCGATATTTTTGGAAAAGGAACGTGCGAAGAATTGGCAAAAACCTACGGAACACAAGTATTAGCCAATATCCCCATTGAACCAGCTATCAGACTTGGTGGCGATGAAGGTAAACCCATTGTCTATTTTTATCCAGAGAGTATTTCAGCCAAACGATACATGCGAGCAGCTGAAAATATTATTGCACAAATCGATAAAGTTAATGCCAATGGAGGTGCCAGTAATGCAGAAATTCAACCCACAACTCCTCCCGGAGTGAGTGCTTGTTCAACCGCAGGTGCAGCAAAAACACAACACAATCATGAGCATAAAAGCGGTGGATGTGGTTGTAATTAAGAGTAAGTAGAAAGTAGTGAAAAGTGAGTGGAATAGAAAACTACTCACTTCTTACCACTCACCATTTACTAATCTGTGATACGATATAATTCCTAAAATTTTTTTAGGAATTATATGTACAAAAATATTGAAACTTCATTGGCTCATCTTCAAGAGTTTTCCTCTATTAAAGACCCTTATGCTTCTTCTCATTTTCCTATTTACAACACAGGAACCTTTGATTTAAAAAAACAAATTGCCAATAATAATGATAAAATTTATGACTACACAAGAAGTGATAATCCAACACGTGAAGTATTAGAAAACTTTTTTACCCATGCTGAAAATGCAGCAGGATGTGTTTGTACTCATACAGGTATTGCAGCGGTTGCACTTTTATTTGAAACGGTGTTAAAAGCCAATTCCCATATTTTGGTTGAAGCCGATTGTTATGGTGGAACATTTCGATTATTAAAGATTTTTAAAGAAAAATACAACATAACCGTGCATTTTGCCAATTTCTTAGAACACGAAACGTTAGCGAAAATTTTGAAAACTAATCGCATTGATTTAGTGTTATGTGAGTCACCTACGAATCCGGGGCTTAAAATTATTGATTTAAAAGCTGTGGCTGTTTTATGCAAACAACACAACGCTTTATTTGCAGTGGACAACTCTTTGGCAACGTTTATTTCACAAAAACCGCTCGATTTAGGGGCTGATTTTTCACTGTTTTCAACAACTAAATATATCAGTGGACACGGAAGTGTCGTTGCGGGTGCAATTGTGGCAAAAACACAAACACAAGCAAATGAGTTACACTACTATGCCAATG
>Ga0172378_10006970_pt1 | contig 10522 bp, 9 predicted proteins | sample GrowelOW332metaG_FD_119755 | JGI IMG/M metagenome (GOLD analysis project Ga0172378, IMG submission 119755) | Groundwater microbial communities from an aquifer near a municipal landfill in Southern Ontario, Canada - Pumphouse #3_1 metaG | ecosystem: Environmental > Aquatic > Deep subsurface >... | reverse complement strand
TCAAGATACATTAAACATTCCTTAGAGACCACTATCCATATTAATATTGCAGGCAGACACAAAGAGAAAACAGAAAAATAGACTAATAATATTATTCTTATTAATAAATATTTAATTAAATAACAATATATATAATAAAAATATAACTATCTTTGCTCGTAATGAAAAGATCGCGTTAGAAAAGTTAGCGCTTTTAATATCCGAAATATATTTAATTATGAACAAGCATTTTTTGGCGGAGCTCGATAAAGGTACTAAGAATGCCCTTATTAAAAAGAGAATTATCAATCATTATATCTATAATGGAAATTCAACCATTACTGATCTCTCTAAAGAAGTTGATCTTAGCGTACCTACTGTTACTAAGTTTATTAGTGAAATGTGCGAAGAGGGTTTTATTAATGATTACGGCAAACTGGAAACCAGCGGAGGCCGGCATCCAAACCTTTATGGATTGAATCCTAATTCCGGATACTTTATTGGAGTTGATATTAAACAATACGATGTTAATATTGGGCTGATTAATTTCAAAGGAGATATGGTTGAGCTTAAAATGAATATCCCTTATACTTTTGAGAACACAACAGAGTCGCTCAATAAGCTCTGCCAGCTAATTCTGAATTTCACTAAAAAGCTGCCTATTGAAAAAGAAAAAATTCTGAATATTAACGTAAACATATCGGGACGCGTTAATCCCGAATCGGGCTACAGCTACAGTATGTTTTATTTTGAAGAGCGTCCTTTGGCAGAAATTCTGGCAGAGAAATTATCTTTTAGAGTAACAATAGACAATGATACCCGTGCCATGACTTATGGCGAATATATGGTGGGAGGAGTAAACAGCGAAAAGAATATTATTTTTGTAAACATTAGCTGGGGACTTGGTATCGGAATTATAATTGACGGAAAAGTATACACCGGAAAATCAGGCTTTTCTGGAGAGTTTGGTCATACAAGCACATACGACAACGAAATTATCTGTCACTGCGGCAAGAAAGGATGTCTGGAAACAGAAGCTTCAGGGTCGGCAATGCACAGAATACTGATAGAGAGAATCAAAGGAGGCGCCAGCTCATCCCTTTCCGACAAAGTATTAAAGGGTGAAACAGTAACACTGAACGATATTCTGGATGCTGTAATGAAAGAAGATATGCTCTGTATTGATATTGTGGAAGAAGTTGGCCAGAAATTAGGAAAACAAATAGCCGGACTGATTAACATATTTAATCCCGAAATGGTTATTATCGGAGGCATAGTTTCGGTTACAGGTGACTATATAACCCAACCTATAAAAACGGCCATCCGCAAGTATTCTCTGAATTTAGTCAACAAAGATTCCATTATTATCACTTCCAAGCTAAAAGACAAAGCAGGTATAGTTGGAGCATGTATGATTGCCCGAAGCAGAATGTTCGAGAACTAAAAATTTTGATTCCATAAATGTATTGTGTATTTTTGCACCAACTATACACAATATATATGGAATTTACAGAAGATATCAAGGAAGCTTGCCGGATATTGAATGAAGGCGGAGTAATCCTTTACCCCACAGATACAATCTGGGGCATTGGCTGTGACGCTACTAATCCTGACGCAGTTCTCAAAGTGTACAACATTAAAAAGCGTATCGATAGCAAAGCGCTGATTATTTTGGTAGACACATCCGTAAAGGTCGACTTTTATGTAAGCGATGTACCAGAAGTGGCATGGGACTTAATTGATTTAGCTGAAAAACCTCTGACTATTATTTATGACGGAGCCCGCAACATGGCACCTAACCTTCTGGCAGAAGATGGAAGCGTGGGTATTCGTGTAACGAATGAGCAATTCTCCAGACAGTTGTGCCAGCGATTCCGTAAAGCAATTGTTTCCACCTCAGCAAATATTAGTGGGCAACCTTCTCCTGCTAACTTTAATGAAATAAGCGAAGAGATAAAATCAGCAGTAGACTATATTGTAAAATACAAACAGGACGACCATTCTCCTGCCAAACCTTCCAGCATCATTAAGCTGGGAAAAGGTGGAGTCATTAAGGTGATTCGGGAATAAGAAAGGACCCTTTAATGAATAAGAACCAAAGAAAACAGCTCATTAAGTATCTTTCAGGAGATTATATTGCAGCCAATATAATCTGGTTTCTTGTGAATATTTACCGATACGACTATATCGCATCTTCTCTTGGTTTTGCCAATTTAACCTCTTACCTGTTTTCAGGAACTGTATTAACCGGACAAGTAGTTATTCCTTTCTTTTGGCTGTTACTGTATTATTTCTCAGGATATTACAATACGCCAATGAGAAAGTCCAGGTTATTTGAACTCAATAAAACGTTAGTCTCTGTAGAAATCGGAGTACTTATTGTTTTTTTTGTGATAGTAGTAAACGACCTGCCAAGAGATTATCATGTCTATTACCAATTAATAGGTCTGCTTTTCCTCGGACAGTTTATTCTCACTTATGGCATACGGGCATTAATCACCCAAAACCTGACAAAGAAAATACACAATAGAAAAATTGGGTTTAATACACTTATAGTAGGAACAGGAGAACGTGCACTGAAACTTATGCGGGAACTTGATTCTCAGCCACAATCCCTGGGTTATCTCGTTAAAGGACTCATTAACCTCGGGAAAGAACCTTGTGCGATAAAAGACAAACAGGTGGGAAAATGGGATGATATTGAAAATATTATCCGGAAACAAGATATCGAAGAAATTATTGTTGCACCGGATTCCACAAATGAAAAAGAACTCTTTGAACTGCTAAACGATCTCTATCGGCACAATCTCCCAATCAAGGCTATTGCCAGCGAAAACAGCGTACTATCACGCAGTGTGAGAATGTCGTCCATATATGCTACTCCCATGATTGAAATAACCAGGGATAACATGTCTGAAGGAGAAAAGAATATAAAAAAGGTGCTCGACCGAATCGTTGCAGCTTTCGCCCTGCTTTTACTTTCTCCCATCTTTGCCTGGATAGCATGGAAGATAAAGAAAGGATCACCTGGAAATGTATTCTATTTTCAGGAAAGACTTGGTTACAGAGGAAAGCCATTCACCATAATTAAGTTCAGAACGATGAAAATGAATGCAGAAGGAGGAGGAGAACCACAGTTATCATGTGAAAATGACAATAGGATAACTGATATTGGAAAAGTGATGCGGAAATATCGCCTGGATGAGTTACCTCAGTTTTGGAACGTGCTGAAAGGTGAAATGTCCTTAGTGGGTCCGCGTCCTGAGAGAAAGTTTTTTGTAGATCAGATTGTATGTAAAGCCCCCTACTATTATCAAACCTTCTCAGTAAAGCCAGGTATAACATCCTGGGGGATGGTAAAATACGGATATGCCAATACGGTTGATAAAATGATTGAAAGGCTGCAATATGATTTAATCTATCTGGAAAACCGTTCCTTAAGCATAGATATAAAAATATTAATATATACAATTAGAACAATCTTTACCGGAAAAGGAATATAATAAAAAATATGAGAACAGAGAAGATCAGTTTATTACAACATTTTATTATTTGGCGTGAAACACATATAAAGGAAAAACAATTTATCCTTTTGCTAAGCTTTGTAGTAGGAGTCTGCACTGCTTGCGCTGCTTTAATACTAAAATTCCTAATCCATCTGATTCAGAATTTCCTGACAGACAACTTTAATGCTACAGAGGCCAACTACCTTTATCTGGTCTATCCGGTTGCTGGTATTTTATTAGCAGGTCTGTTTGTGCGTAATATAGTAAAAGATGACATTAGCCACGGTGTGACAAAAATCCTCTATGCCATTTCACGCAGACAAGGTAGAATCAGACGACACAACATCTGGTCATCAACCATAGCCAGTGCTATCACTATCGGATGTGGCGGATCTGTAGGAGCAGAGGCTCCGATTGTACTTACAGGTTCTGCTATTGGCTCCAATTTGGGAAGCGTATTCAAAATGGAACACAAAACATTAATGTTGCTTGTAGGATGCGGAGCCGCAGGAGCAGTAGCAGGGATCTTTAAAGCCCCAATAGCCGGACTAGTATTTACACTGGAAGTCTTAATGATTGACCTTACTATGGCCTCACTCCTTCCTCTGTTAATTGCCTCTGTAACAGCCGCAACAGTTTCTTATATCGTCACAGGCACTGAAGCGATGTTCAAGTTCAATCTTGATCAGCCTTTTGAAATGGAGCGCATTCCATACGTTATCCTTTTAGGGATATTCTGCGGACTTGTATCCTTATATTTTACACGGGCCATGAATTCTTTGGAAAATATATTCGGTAAGTTAGGGAGTCCATACAAGAAACTCGCATTCGGAGGTATTATGCTAAGCGTACTGATCTTTCTTTTTCCTCCTCTCTACGGTGAAGGTTATGACACAATCAATCTATTACTTAAGGGAGCAGCTTCCGGAGAATGGGAAAGTGTAATGAACAACTCTTTATTCTATGGATACAATCATCTTTTATTAGTCTACTTATTCCTCATTATTGTATTTAAAGTATTTGCGTCCAGTGCTACAAACGGCGGTGGAGGATGTGGTGGTATCTTTGCTCCTAGTTTATTTTTGGGATGTATAGCAGGATTCATCTTTTCTCATTTTTCTAATCAATTAGGGATTTCTATTGATCTGCCAGAAAAGAATTTTGCACTGATGGGAATGGCCGGAGTGATGTCTGGAGTAATGCACGCACCATTAACAGGAATCTTTCTTATCGCCGAGCTAACAGGAGGGTATGACCTTTTTCTGCCTTTAATGATTTGTTCTGTAAGCTCCTATCTTACTATCATTGTCTTTGAACCTCATAGTCTTTATTCCATGCGTTTGGCCAAAAAAGGACAACTCCTTACACACCATAAAGATAAAACAGTACTTACGCTGATGAAGATGGAGAATGTTGTTGAAACCGATTTCGAACAAGTTTCTCCGGAAATGGATTTGGCAGAGTTAGTGAAGGTTATTTCTCAGGCAAAAAGAAACCTATTCCCAGTAGTTGATAAACATGGAATTCTAAAAGGCGTTGTTTTACTGGATGACATACGAAAAATTATGTTCCGACAAGAACTTTATCATCGGTTCACTGTGAGTAAATTGATGATTACTGTTCCCGCCAAACTATTAGTAAGCGATTCCATGGAACAAGTTATGAATACGTTTGACAAAACCAACACATGGAATCTTCCCGTGGTTGATGAAGAAGGAAAGTACGTGGGATTCGTGTCTAAATCGAAGATATTCAACTCATACAGACAACTTCTGGTACACTTCTCAGAAGATTAACCTACTAATTAAAACACTTGAGTAATAAATTTAAAGTGAAAAAATGATGGAAAAGAAAGACCTGAGAATAGTATATATGGGAACGCCCGACTTTGCCGTGGAATCCCTTCGCTGCCTGGTTGAAGGCGGATATAATGTGGCGGGCGTAATAACAATGCCTGATAAACCTGCCGGACGAGGACATAAAATTCAGTTCTCTCCTGTAAAGCAATATGCCTTAGAGCAGAATCTACCTTTGTTACAACCCGAACGGTTAAAAGATGAATCTTTTATTGAAGCTCTTAAGGAATGGAAAGCCGATTTGCAAATTGTAGTTGCCTTCCGCATGTTACCCGAAGTAGTATGGGCCATGCCCCGGCTGGGTACATTTAACCTGCATGCCTCTCTTCTTCCGCAATACCGTGGAGCGGCTCCAATTAACTGGGCTGTAATTAACGGAGATAAGGAAACGGGTATTACAACTTTCTTCCTGCAGCAAGAAATAGACACGGGTAAAGTAATTCAGCAGGTACGTATTCCAATAGCCGACACGGACAATGTGGAAGTGGTACACGATAAACTAATGACACTGGGAGGAAAACTGGTTATTGAAACAGTAGATGCGATTCTTGAAAATCGTGTAAAACCTATTCCTCAGGAAGAGATGGCTCAACCAACAGAACTACGCCCGGCTCCAAAAATATTTAAAGAGACCTGCCGCATTAACTGGTCGGGAAGCTTGAAGCAGACTTATGACTTTATCCGTGGGCTCTCTCCCTACCCTGCCGCATGGACGGAACTTCACAACGAACAGGAAGCACCTGTTACAATGAAAATCTTTGAGACAGAAAAGATAGAGAAAGTTTCGGTTGTTGATCCGGGTACAATACAAACAGATGGCAAAACCTATCTGCACGTAGCTGTTGAAAAAGGATATCTATCAATTAAGTCCCTTCAGCTAGCTGGGAAAAAACGACTTCCCATTGATGAATTTCTCCGTGGATTCAAGTTTTCTGATGAAATGAAACTTCAATAAAAAGAAACTAAACTGCAATAAATTAAGAGAGTGCGTTAATTCATCAGAGGTTAACGCACTTTTTCTTGTTTTTATTTTGTGCTTACGTAAATATTATGTTTATTTGCATCAGTTAACATTATGCATTAACCACTAAAACAACAGCCTATTGATTAGACATTACTCTAAATTCTAAATAAAGACGTAATGAGAAATTTGAAAAAGATGTCCGATGAAGAATTGGTTGTCTTATATTCAAAAGGAGAAAATCAAGCTTTTGATACACTCCTTAATCGATATCAGAATAGGTTATATTCTTATATTCATTTCATCGTAAAAAACACAGAGCTAGCGGAAGACATCTTTCAGGAAACTTTCGTTAAGGCAATTATGACCATTAAGCAAGGACGATACACGGAAAATGGAAAATTTCCCGCGTGGCTCACTCGTATTGCTCATAACCTTATCATTGATAACTACCGCCAGGAACGAAATGAAAATATAATATCCAATGATAACAGCGAAATTGATTTGCTGAATGATATGAAGTTATCTGAAGGAACCATAGAAATGGACATTATCAATGAGCAGATTCATAATGATGTGAGGCATTTGGTAAGACTACTGCCGGATAATCAGCGGGAAGTAGTTTACATGCGCTTTTACCAGGACCTTAGCTTCAAAGAAATAGCCGACACAACAGGAGTTAGTATCAATACCGCTCTGGGAAGAATGCGCTATGCCATTCTTAATCTCCGCCGCATGGCAGAAGAAAAAGAAGTCATTCTTACTCTCGATTAAATTATTTATATCATAAGCATACTAAAGTTCTGTTTGCCACGTTCTTATAGAAAACAGAAAACAGTATGCCTATGAAATGTATTATTACTCAAACAACTACTCAGCAGAAAAAAAACAAGCAGTTTATTAAAAGTAAAGATGCCCTGCATCCAAGTAATGAAACACTAACCTTTCTAAAATTGTTTGCCCGCAATTATCACGTTGAACCGTTAATGCCCGAAGGTTTGCAAGGAATCATTCTGGGATGACCCGTTATCTATTTTAATTCTCCTGTACAAAAGAAAACAATCTTCTGTACAAAAGAATTAATTGTTTTGTACAGAAGAATGCATTCTTTTGTACAAGAAGATATTTATTGCCCGCCAGTTTTTAAAAGAAGCCCGAATAAGAACTCTTAGTTCATTTATTTTGTTTACTTTTGCAAAACGAACCATACAGTAAGAGAGTCATGAAACATAAAATATCCCCATCACTTCTAGCTGCCAATTTTGCTAATCTGGCAGAGGACATTGAGATGATAAACCAAAGCGAAGCCGACTGGTTGCATCTTGACATTATGGACGGTGTATTTGTTCCTAATATTTCATTTGGATTTCCAGTTATTAAAGCAGTCAGCAAACTCAGTAGAAAGCCGCTTGATGTACATTTGATGATTGTAAATCCCGAGAAATTTATTCCGGAAGTAAAGGCAACAGGCGCAAAAATCATGAATGTACATTATGAAGCCTGCCCGCACCTTCACCGGGTAATTCAACAAATTCGCGAAGCCGGAATGGAACCTGCCGTAACTATCAACCCATCTACTCCGGTCTTTCTTTTGAAAGATATTATTAAGGATGTATACATGGTTCTAATAATGAGTGTAAATCCTGGATTTGGCGGTCAGAAATTCATTGAACATTCAGTTGAAAAGGTTAAAGAACTCCGACAATTGATAGATGAAACCGGATCTAACGCATTGATTGAAGTGGATGGCGGTGTAAACAAAGAGACTGCTATTTTATTACTTGAAGCAGGTGCCAATGCACTGGTAGCCGGCAATTCCGTATTTGCGGCACCTTCGCCCAAAGAGATGATTCATCAGCTAAAAGCATTATAATCTTACTGTGCAGATGCCTTTACACCTGCACAAATATCCCTTTGTCCGATTTCTGGTTCCCCTGATATTCGGGATATATTTCAGCCATTCGTTTCTCCATGAAACAGGATGCAGCAAGATTGTCATAGGCATACTTTGCCTCATGTGTGCATTCTCCTTTATTCTTTATCACCTTTTCAGAAAACATACTTTCAGGTGGCTTACGGGAGTTTGCATTTATCTGCTGCTCTTCACTATCGGTGCGGGAATAACGGAATTGCATCTGTCATCCGCACACTACCAATGGCCTGCTGAAAAGAACGTTTACAAAGCTTTGCTCACTGACGATCCAAAAGAAAAAGAGCACAGCCTTTTATGCCCGGTAACAATAATGATAAGGCAGGATTCATTGGGTATTCACCCGATAGAGAAGAATGTTTTGCTTTACCTGACCAAGGATTCACTGAGCAAACAAATAAAACGAGGAGACAATATCCTGTTCTATGGTCAGATCAATGCGCCCCGCAACAATGGTAATCCCGAAGAGTTTGACTATGCTTCTTATCTCATTCATCAGGGAATTAGCGGAACAGCCTTTGCATATACGGGAAACTGGCAGTTGGCAGGGCACAATTCTTCGCGGACTTTGAAGCAAACTGCGCTGGATTACCGAAAACAGCTATTAGGAAAAATAAAGGACCTGGGATTTTCGGGCGATGAATATACTGTTCTTTCAGCTTTGGTGCTGGGATATCAGGATGAGCTGAGCGAAGAAATACGTGAAAGCTACTCCATCTCGGGAGCCAGCCACGTGCTTTCACTCTCGGGCCTGCACATAGGATTCCTTTATCTGCTGCTGGATTTTCTTCTTGGTTTTGCCAACAGAAAGAAAGGAACGCTTATTGCCAAGCAGTTAACCATCGTTCTTCTGCTGTGGGCATTTGCTTTTCTCACCGGACTGCTCTCTCCGGTTATCCGCTCCGTGATTATGTTTTCACTAATCGCCCTTTCCCAAATACGGAATAATCATCCGGTTACACTCAACACCTTGGCAGTAGCTGCTCTGCTTATGCTGGTTTATAATCCGTTCTACCTGTACGATGTCAGCTTTCAGCTCTCTTTCTCCGCAGTAGCAGGGATTGTGATTATCCAGCCGTGGCTTTATAACCTGGTAAAGGTGGAGAGCCGTATCGGTAAATATGTATGGGGACTGATGAGTGTATCCATTGCCGCACAAATTATTACCGCTCCCATTATTCTTTATTATTTCACCCGCTTTTCAACGCATTTTCTGCTGACTAATATCATTGTAATTCCTTTGGTATCAGTTATTATGTACCTGGCTGTTTTTACACTTTGTCTGGGTTTTATTCCACCCTTCCAAACCCTTCTTGCCTTTTTATTGAAGAATCTAATTATGCTATTAAACAGAACTGTTGTATTCGTTGAGCACCTTCCCTACTCTTCCATTGACAAAATTGGACTGACTTCCACCGACGTTACCATTTTTTATCTTATCCTTCTTTTTATAAGCCTCTGTTTCATCGCTAAAAAACGGTGGGCACTATTTGGTTTGCTGTCATGCATGCTAATTCTACTTATTTTTCATGCCGAAGCAAGATACAGGCAACAAAATATTAGCTCCATTGTTTTTTACAATGCCCGCAACTGTCCCACTGTTCATTTAATTGAATCGCAGAAAACCTCCTATCTCTTTTCGGCAGAAAAGGATAGCGTTTACCAAAAGCTGCGCTATGCCACCCAGCGTTTCTGGGATAAAAACAAGTTAAGCAGTCCGCTAATACTATCTTCCGAGTATCGTGGAAAAGGCATCTGGAGGCACAAAGACCTGCTTTGCTTTAAGGGTAAAACCATCTGCATGATTAAAGATGATACCTGGCGAAACAAAATATCCGATAAACCGTTATACATTGATTATTTATACATCTGCAAAGGATATAAAGGGAAACTGGTGTGGCTTATGCCCCTGTTTAATGTGCGGAAAGTGGTAATAGATGCTTCGCTAAGCGATTACCACAGGGAAGCATTTAAGAAAGAGTGCATACTTCTAGGAATGGACTTTGTTTCATTAGCCGAAAAAGGAGCTTACCAAATCGCTCTTTAATACAATTTAATTTGTACTTTTGCAACTCATTATGAAGAATAAACAATTATGTTGACAAAAGTAATAGACCAGGCAAATATTGATCTTTTCGGAGAGTGGCTTAAAGAAACAGAAAAAATAGTCATAGTAACACATATCTCTCCTGATGGAGACGCAATGGGTTCCTCTTTAGGACTTTATCATTTTCTTACTTCACAGGGAAAAACAGTAAATATAATTGTACCCAATGCATTCCCTGAATTT
>Ga0172378_10006969_pt1 | contig 10522 bp, 10 predicted proteins | sample GrowelOW332metaG_FD_119755 | JGI IMG/M metagenome (GOLD analysis project Ga0172378, IMG submission 119755) | Groundwater microbial communities from an aquifer near a municipal landfill in Southern Ontario, Canada - Pumphouse #3_1 metaG | ecosystem: Environmental > Aquatic > Deep subsurface >... | reverse complement strand
GTGTGAATCCGTATTCCTGGTTTGGTAATAAGATGAAGATGCAGACGGCTGTGCTGGAAGCATTTGATGAAGTAGCTAAAGATCAGGCTACTGTGGAAGAAATGAAGATGTGGCTGTTGAAACAAAAGCAGGCACAATCATGGGATTCTCCGGTTGCTACAGTAAATGCGGTTTATGCTTTACTGAATAGAGGAAATAATCTGCTGGATAATCCCGGCGATGTGAGAATTACTTTTGGTAAACAGGTAATGGAGACTTATTCTCCTGCTAAAACAACAGAACTATCTACCGGATATGTAAAGAAGTCATTTGAAGATGTTGCCACTATATCGACATTAAGTCAGATAAAGGTGGAGAAGCGTGACGCAGGCATTGCCTGGGGTGCCGTTTATGCACAATATCTGGAAGAGACGGATAAGGTGAAACAACAAGGTAAGGAGCTGAATGTATCGAAGGCTTTATATGTGGAACGTCTGGTGAACGGAGTGAAAGAACTGCAACCATTAAAAACCAAAACTACGTTAAAGGTCGGCGATAAGGTTGTTACCCGCATCACAATTCGGGTAGACCGCGATATGGACTTTGTACAGTTGAAAGATCAGCGCGCTGCTTGTTTCGAACCACTTGAATCGCTTTCCGGTTACCGATGGGGAGCAGGAACAGCATATTATGTGGCGGTGAAAGATGCTTCCACGAATTTCTTCTTTGATTCGCTGGTTAAAGGAACTTATGTGCTGGAACATTCATTCTTTGTAACAAGAGCAGGCAATTATTCATCCGGCATAGCCACTTTACAGTCAGCTTATGCGCCAGAGTTCGCCTCACATTCTTCATCGGAACGTGTTGTTGTGGAATAATACAATGTTTTTTAGCTAATTGAATTCTTGTATGTGAAGGAAAAAACTTAAATTTGTCAGCAAAAGTATGAATATAAATAAAATGATATACATGAAACGTTCGCTTTTGCTCGCTTGTTCTCTGTTTTTTCTTTCACTTACAGCTTGGTCTCAGGCACGAATCTCTACTAATGGAGATGTGTACGACTTTGGAATTATACCAAGAAATAAACCTGTAACGAAAGAATTTACAATAATCAATACGGGAAATCAGCCATTAGTAATATCCGAAGTTACCGCTTCTTGTGCCTGCACGGCAACGGGATGGACAAAGAAACCGATTGCTCCCGGTGATACAGGTTCTGTTCGTGCCACTTTTGATGCCAGGATAATGGGACGTTTTTATAAAACGGTTAATATCTACAGCAATGCCGCTAATAGAGTGAAGTATATCGGCATTAAAGGTGAAGTTGCCGTTGGTGTTACAAACTATAAAAATGAATTGCCTTACGAGATTGGAGCCATACGTTTGGATAAACGCTATATTGAATTTCCTCCGGCTAATAGTGGAGACATGCCTACGGCTGAAATCCAATTGGCAAATACATCGGATAAATCAATAGATGTTACTTTGATGCATTTACCTCCTTACTTAAAAGCTGAGGCTAAACCAACGATTTTGAATCGTGGACGGAAAGGGAAAATAATTCTGACGCTGGATACTAAGTTATTGAAAGATCTGGGGCTGACTCAGGCTCCTGTTTATCTGGCCCGTTATTCCGGTGATAAAGTTAGTCTGGATAACGAGATAGACATCTCTGCTATCTTACTTCCGGGATTCTCGAGAATGACGACTCTTCAAAAAGATCATGCTCCAAAGATCAAGCTGTCTTCAACTGATTTGGATATGGGAGAAATTCCTTTGAAAGGGAAAGCGTCACACACAATTATTATAACGAATACGGGGATAACCCGCCTTGAAATAAAAAAACTTCAGGTCTTTAACTCGGCAGTGAGTGTTAGCTTGGGTAAGAAATTCATTCAACCCGGGCAAACGACCAAACTGAAAGTTGATTTAAGCGGTAAGTGGCTGAAGAAAACCAAAGGCGAGAAAAAAATCCTAATGATTACCAATGATCCGACTAATCCTTTGGTGATGATTAATTTAAAGGTGAAAATAAAAGAATAATCTAAATAATGAAACATCTGGAGAATAGTGAAGAATACAAAGGCTTAACGGTTAATAAGGGGATTGAACAACCCTCTTCTGTTAATCCTTACCTGAAGTTGAAACGTATTCCCAAGAAACGCAGACTGTCAGTTAGTGAATGTGTAGAAGGCATTTTAAAGGGTGACATAACAGTTCTTAGCCAGGCAGTAACGCTGGTGGAAAGTGTTCGCCATGAACATCAGGCTACTGCTCAGGAGGTGATAGAAAAGTGTTTGCCCCATTCAGGAAATTCTATCCGTATTGGCATCAGTGGTGTGCCCGGCGCGGGAAAAAGTACGTCGATAGATGTATTTGGCTTGCATGTACTTCAAGAGGGAGGAAAGCTGGCTGTTCTTGCAATTGACCCAAGCAGCGAACGTTCCAAAGGAAGTATATTGGGAGATAAAACCCGCATGGAAAGATTATCTGTACATCCGGAATCCTTTATACGTCCTAGCCCTGCGGCTGGTTCGCTTGGTGGAGTGGCAAGAAAAACCAGAGAGACAATCATCCTCTGTGAAGCAGCTGGATTTGATAAGATATTTGTTGAAACAGTTGGAGTAGGACAGAGCGAAACAGCTGTTCACTCAATGGTCGATTTCTTTTTACTTATCCAGTTGGCAGGCACCGGAGATGAACTTCAGGGAATAAAGAGAGGAATAATGGAGATGGCCGACGGAATTGTTATAAACAAGGCTGATGGGAATAATATTGAAAAGGCGAAACTTGCACAGACACAGTTCCGCAATGCTCTTCATCTTTTCCCGGCACCCGATTCCGGCTGGACTCCTCAGGTTCTTACATATTCGGGCTTCTATGATATTGGTGTGAAAGAGATATGGGATATGATCTATGAATATATTGCTTTCGTGAAAGGAAACGGATATTTTGATCATCGACGCAATGAGCAATCCAAGTATTGGATGTACGAGTCAATAAATGAACATTTGCGAAATAGCTTTTATCATAATCCTGTTATCAAGGGCATGCTGGAAGAAAAAGAACGGCAGGTGCTAAATGCTGATCTTACCTCGTTTGTTGCAGCTAAAAAACTTCTTGATACTTATTTTGCCGAATTAAAGAAATAAGCTGCCTAACGAACAAGAGTCTCTTAATCGGATCTTGTGTTCTAGTTTAGAATAGGAATTAAATAAAAACAGGGTGCCAAAAAGTATTTGGCACCCTGTTTTTATTTATTATAAAAGAGAACAGGAGTTCTCTCTATTTTTTTAATCTGTGTTAGATGGAGAGTGTGCGAAGCACATTCACCAATTCCTTATTAATAGGCTTGTCGTTTTTGATTGCTTTTGAGAAAGGTACATAAACAATTTCATCGTTCTCTATACCAATCATCACATTTCGTTGCCCTTCCAGAATTGCTTCTATACTTGCCGCACCTAAACGGCTGGCCAATATACGGTCGTGTGCTGTTGGACTTCCGCCTCGTTGTAAATGTCCCAGGATGGTAACGCGAACATCATATTGAGGATATTCATTCTTCACGCGTTCCGCATAATGCATTGCTCCTCCTGTTATTTCACTTTCTGCAACAATAACAATACTACTGTTTTTGGATTTACGATAACCACTTTTGATGAATTCTTCCAACTGGTCAACTTCAGTACTAAATTCAGGGATGATTGCTGCTTCAGCTCCGGATGCAATAGCACCATTCAATGCAAGAAATCCGGCATCACGACCCATTACTTCAACGAAGAATAGTCTTTCATGTGAAGTTGCAGTATCTCTGATTTTATCAACAGCTTCAAGAATTGTATTTAAAGCAGTGTCATAGCCTATGGTAGTATCTGTTCCATATAAATCATTATCGATTGTTCCGGGAAGCCCGATGCATGGTACATCAAATTCCTGCGCAAATATACGCGCACCAGTCAAAGAACCGTCTCCTCCAATTACAACTAAGGCATCAATGCCTTCTTTTATCATTGTTTCATGAGCAATAACTCTTCCTTCAGGTGTCATAAACTCCTTGCAGCGGGCAGTTTTAAGGATAGTTCCTCCTAATTGAATGATATTGCTGACGTTCTGGCTCTTGAACTCCTGAATTTCGCCTGTAATTAAACCTTTATAGCCGCGGTAGATTCCTTTAACCTGTAATCCGTTGTAAATGGCTGCGCGGGTTACTGCGCGGATTGCAGCGTTCATACCTGGAGCGTCTCCTCCGGAAGTTAAAATTCCAATACATTTTACTGAACTCATACCTATTTTATTTTAAATTGTCGTTGCAAAGTTAAAAAAAACTGCGATTAATAAGTTTCGATTACCTTTAATTAATCTAAATATGGCAGCTTATAAATAAATTGAATGAATAATACCCTTCTAAGAGTTATTAATGATTTTGTTGATATACGTTTGCACCTCTTCCATTAACCATTTTGGGGTTGAGGTTGCTCCGCAGATACCAATAGAACTTACTCCCTGCAATAGCTGGGGATTTATTTCGCTGGAACTATCGATAAGATAGGAATTGGGGTTTACTTTACAGCATTCGTTGAACAGCACCTTTCCATTAGAGCTTTTTTTTCCGCTAACAAAAAAGATAAGATCATGTGAAGCCGCAAAGGTTCGTATGTGTGGCATACGATTAGCCACTTGTCTGCAAATAGAATCGTAGAATTCAAAAGAGGCATCAGGTGAAATGTGCTCTTTTATATATTCCACAATCTTTTTAAATTCATCCAACGATTTAGTTGTCTGAGAATAAAGACGAATGTTTTTGTTGAAATCCAGCTTTTTGACCTCTTCCAGCTTCTCTATAACGATGGCTTCTCCAGATGTTTGTCCCACCAATCCCAAAACTTCGGCATGTCCATTCTTACCGTAAATCACAATCTGTTTATCTGCGGTTTCCTGCACCCTGTATTGTTGCTTGATTCGCTGTTGCAATTTTAACACCACAGGACAAGTTGCATCAATGATTTCAATGTTATTCTTTTTGGCTATGGCATAGGTTTCAGGTGGTTCGCCGTGAGCTCTTAATAATACTTTAGCGTTATGAAGCAATTTAAATTCGTCATGGTTTATGGTTATTAGTCCCATTTCCTTCAGTCGCTCCACTTCTTTACTATTATGTACAATGTCTCCCAGGCAATAAAGAGTCTCTCCTTTTGCCAATTCTTCTTCCGCTTTTTTAATAGCAGTTACTACTCCAAAGCAGAAGCCGGAACCTTTGTCTATTTCTACCTTGATCATATCATTAGGATTGTTTGGTAGCTTTCTCGAATTGCTGCATCAACCATTCTTTTTGTTCAGCAATGGTCAGTAGGCTGTTGTCAAGTAAGATGGCATCCGATGCTCTTTTCAACGGACTTACCTCTCTGTGTTGATCTATATAATCGCGCTCCTTTACATTATTCAGAATCTCTTCAAATTTTACGTCTTGTCCTTTTTCCTGCAATTCATCATAACGGCGCAGTGCGCGAATATCTGCCGAAGCAGTTACATAAATTTTTAATTCAGCTTCCGGAAAAACAGTAGTTCCTATGTCACGTCCATCCATTACGATTCCTTTTTCCTTTCCCATTTCCTGTTGTAACGCAACCATTGCGGAGCGCACAAAGCCAATAGTGCTCACCGGACTTACTTTTGAAGAAACCTCCATTGTGCGGATCTGTTCTTCCACATTTTCACCGTTCAGATAAGTATTGGGCAATTGTGTTTCTTTATCCAGTTGGAAGGTGATATGAATATCCTTGATGCGACGTTCCAGTTCAGGTGTATTTATTTCATCACCCGAGAAAAGCCCGTTTTTAATACAGTAAAGAGTAACAGCACGATACATGGCGCCGCTGTCTATATAAATATAACCAATTTCTTTTGCCAAATCTTTTGCCATTGTGCTTTTTCCACAAGAAGAAAAACCGTCAATTGCTATTGTTATTTTTTTCATTTTTATTTCTGATTTTTTATAATGTCATTGCAAAATTAAATAGAAGTGAAGAGCTTGAAGTGTGGTATTTAGCATAAGAGGCTCCAATCTTCAGCTTTTTTATTTGAATACCTGCTCCCAAAGCCATGCCCGACCATCCACTTGATCCGTTAACTTTCATCTCGCTTGTTCGTTTACAGTTATATCCCAAAGAAACATAAGTTGTTTCGGTTGGAAGAAAATCAAGTCCGAGAATAAAGTGATTAAGGAGTACTTTACTAAATTTGTCTTTCTTTTCGGTTTCTGAAGTGCTGGACGAAGAGTCCCAATCGGTTAGATTATGCATTGTAACAGACAAGCGGAAAGGAGCATGAGAAAGTCGTCTGCTTACTCCAACCAGTAAGTCAAACGGTAAGCTTTCACGTACTTCATCAAAAGCCTTTATTTGTCCTCCCAGATTCCTTGCCACAATAGAGGCAGAGTAACCAGAATTCTCATTATAATAGTTTAATCCCAGATCCACACCGATGGCAAAAGATGAATATTTTTCATAAGTGGAATAAATCATTTTTGTGGTAATACCCCCACTCCAATAATCAGATAAGTTGTAGGAGTATATTCCTGTAAAAGCCATATCCTTTGCCGAGAAAGTGCCCAATTCAATATCTTCATTAGTTGTCTCTTTAAAGTTTCCGTAATTTACGTATTGTGCGGCAATTGCCCAGGTTGAACGTTCTCCCAATATACGTGAGTAGGCTGCACTTCCAACGTTTACTCCATCAATATAACTCATGTAATTTAAATTCAGGGTCTTGTCTGTAACACAAGAAAGCAATGCCGGATTGTGGATTGCCATTGTAATATCATCTTCAATAATAGACACATTATCACCTCCCAAAGCAGAAGCATGGGAAGAAAAGGGTAATTCCAAAAACTTAAATACACTCCCTCCACTTTGAGCCTGTGCGGCTAAAGATAAGAAAAGTGATAGTATAATTAGAAGATGCTGTTTCATTAATCGTTGTAAATTGCTGCCAAATATACATCATTTTTAAGAATCGGGGAGTTAAATCCCTGTGAATATTCGGACTTATAATTTTGTTTTATTTTTAATAACGTGAAAACAACTGTTTTAGGGTGCAAGAAGGATTAAAAAAATGAAAAGGGATGCTGTTTTAAGTAAAATGTTCTGATTACGGAGCATGAATCTTAAAAATAAATGCTATTTTTGCCAGACTGAGAAGTTTGTAAACAGGATATATTTGTATGGAATTGAAGAAGATGCCTAAATTAGATTTAGAAAGTAGGAGACCTGCCGGTTTGCTGACGGGGCTTACTATAGCATTAATACTTCTTTTTGGAGCTTTTCAGATTAAAATTCCGAAATCAGTTGCTGATAATAGAATGACAAATGTGGCAGTAGAAGAGGATATGATTCCTGCTACTGTACAAGAGGAGAGGCATGCACCTTTGCAGTCTAAATTAGAAAAAGAAAATTTGCCTTTGCCATCAACTGATAATTATGCACAGCAGGTTGAAGAAATGGATAATTCTTATACTGAAGAGGCCAGAACGGTTATCATTACTAGCCATTACTCCGTTAAGTTTACACAGCCGGAAGAACCCGAAAGAGAGGAAACTATACAATTGACAGAATATCAACCCGAGTTTCCTGGCGGTCAGGCTGCCTTACTTGAGTTTTTAAGAAGGAATGTAAATTACCCGGCAGCAGCTCAGGAAAGTGGTATTCAGGGACGAGTAATCGTTCAGTTTGCTGTGAATCGCGACGGATCGGTTAGTGATCCTGTTGTTTTACGCAGTGTAAGTCCTTTGTTAGACAGAGAAGCTGTTCGTGTTGTTTCTTCCATGCCAAGATGGCGACCCGGAATGCAGGGCGGAAGAACCGTAAGAGCCACTTATGCCATACCTGTTTCGTTTAAATTGAAGTTTTAATCAGGATCAATATCCTTAAAATTGATAGAGAAAATGGATACACAATCTAACATACTTGAAATAGTAAACAACTATATTTCCGAATTATCATACGCACATGCTCCAAAAAGTCTTTATGATCCAGTTGAATATGTCCTTTCTTTGGGAGGGAAGCGCATTCGTCCTGTTTTAATGCTGATGGCTTATAATCTTTATAAAGAAAATGTTGCGGAAATACTATCGCCGGCTGTAGGTCTGGAAATCTATCATAACTTCACTTTGCTTCACGATGATCTTATGGACAAAGCGGATATGCGAAGAAATAAGCCAACTGTACATAAGGTGTGGGATGATAATACGGCAATTCTTTCAGGTGATACCATGTTGATTCTGGCTTATCGTTATGTCTCGGATTGCCCTTCCGATTATTTGAAGGATGTGCTGGATACATTCACACAGGCTGCACTTGAGGTTTGTGAAGGACAGCAGTTTGATATGGATTTTGAACACCGTAACGATGTGAAAGAGGAAGAATATCTGGAGATGATTCGTTTAAAAACCTCTGTATTACTGGCTGCCGGTCTTAAAATGGGAGCCCAGCTTGCCGGTGCTTCCCCCGAAGATGCTCAGCATCTTTATGATTTTGGCGTTAATATAGGCATTGCGTTCCAGCTTAAGGACGATCTTTTGGATGTGTATGGTGATCCAAAGGTATTTGGAAAGAATATTGGCGGAGATATTCTTTGCAACAAAAAAACATATATGCTGATAAAAGCATTGGAAAGAGCAGATAAAGAGCAGGCCGCTGAGTTACAGACCTGGCTGGAAAAAGAAAACTTTGAGCCGACAGAGAAAATTGAAGCAGTAACTGCACTTTATAATCAGATTGGAGTGAAACTCGTCTGTGAAAGTAAGATGAGAGAATATTATGCTAAAGGATTGGATAGTCTTTCATTAATAAGCGCAGCTGAAGAGGACAAAAGGGAACTGAGGGCTGTGGCCGAACATTTAATGTACCGAGAAACGTAAACAGAACCTTTTTTAACCTTAAAATATGCCTTACAGACGATTACCTAATACAGATGAAGCACGAATCAGAGCTTTAAAGAAAGCAGTGGAGAAAGGAGAACATTATAATGATTATAATGAATTGGCCATTTCTCTGAAAACCTTGAATGAAGCAAAAACTTTTTTGGCTCGCTTTGAGCAAGCGCATGGTTATTATAAACAGTGTTTTAATAATCAGATATCTTCCAGCCTTAAGTATCAGCAAACGGTAAAGACTGCAAGACTTTATGTCTCTCATTTTATTCAGGTGTTGAACCTTGCGGTAGTTCGTTCCGAAATTAAGGAAGAACATAAAGCCCTTTATGGATTGGAGCTCAAAGATTATGCCGTGCCCGATTTAATCAATGAACCTTCCATCATTGATTGGGGTGCAAAGATTATGAAGGGAGAGAGAGAACGAACCCGGCAAGGTGGCGCTCCTATTTACAATCCCGCTATTGCCAAAGTCAGGGTACATTATGAAATTTTCAAGGAAGGATACGATAGGCAAAAGCATCTTCAATGGACTACAACCCGGAGTCTGGAAATGCTTGCCTCTTTACGCGATAAAGCCGATAAAATAATATTGGATACATGGAATCAGGTAGAGAAATCTTTTGAGAATCTATCGGGTGATGAACGAATGAATGAATGCCGCAACTACGGTGTGGTCTATTATTACAGAACAGGCGAAAAGAAGCCTCAATAGCTATTTAAATGAATTTTATTGATACACATTCCCATCTTTTTCTGGAAGAATTTGCTGAAGACCTCCCGCTTGTTATACAACGAGCGAAGGCTGCCGGCGTGAGTCGCATTTATATGCCCAATATTGATTGCTCCACCATTAAGCCATTGCTGGAAACAGTTGCCCGTTTTCCCGATTATTGTTTCCCGATGATTGGACTTCATCCAACTTCAGTTAATGCTGATTTTCGTGGGGAGTTAAGTACGATGAGAAAGATGCTGGAACAGCCAAATTCCTTTGTTGCAATAGGAGAGGTAGGCATGGACTTGTATTGGGACCAGACTTTCCTCCAGGAGCAAATGGATGCTTTTGATACGCAGGTGCAATGGGCGGCAGAATACAATTTGCCTTTAGTTATTCACAGTCGTGATTCTTTTGATGAGGTTTATCAGGTAATTAAGAGAAATGAAGAGAAAGAGCTAAGAGGTATTTTTCACAGTTTTACCGGAACCAAAGAGGAAGCTGATCAGCTTTTGCAGTTCGAAGGCTTTTATCTGGGTATTAACGGTGTGGTAACCTTTAAGAAATCAACCCTGCCCGAGGTGCTGAAGAGTGTTCCGTTGGATAGAATTGTTCTGGAAACAGATTCGCCCTATCTCACTCCGGTTCCTAACCGGGGAAAAAGGAATGAAAGTGCCAATGTGAAAGATACTCTCCTTAAATTGGCCGCTATTTATCAATGCCCGGCAGAAGAAGTTGCAGAAATAACTACTAGAAACGCTTCAAAGGTCTTTAATTAGAAACTTTTCCGGCTTAATTAGATGGCAAAAACAAAAAAAAGTATATCTTTGCACCCGCAATCACAATGGAGAAGTGCTCGAGTGGTTGAAGAGGCACGCCTGGAAAGCGTGTAAACCTCT
>Ga0172378_10006968_pt1 | contig 10523 bp, 8 predicted proteins | sample GrowelOW332metaG_FD_119755 | JGI IMG/M metagenome (GOLD analysis project Ga0172378, IMG submission 119755) | Groundwater microbial communities from an aquifer near a municipal landfill in Southern Ontario, Canada - Pumphouse #3_1 metaG | ecosystem: Environmental > Aquatic > Deep subsurface >... | reverse complement strand
TATATTTCCATAGGTCATAGCGTGATAGCTTGTATCTGTGGTCAATTGTAATATTGAACGATAAAGTCCTAATGCTTCATCATTTTTGTTTTCATATGCTGCAATCGTGCCCAAAATGGTCTTATATTTTAGAATATCAACACTACGAATTTTTTCAGCATCTCTTTTCCATGATCTAATTTTAAAGACACTAGATGTTTTTACTACATTCGTAAACATCGCATCAAAAATTTTCGTATCAGTAGTTTGTGGAGATATCATAGCTTGGTTTGTAGTCCATATTTTGTGCGCACGTATATTACCTTAGCTTTATGAAATTTGATAATTTTCAGAAAACTAGTCAGTTAAATACAATTATTATTTAAAATAGAATATTAAATAATAAATTACTATTTTTTTTACTAAATTTATTAAAAATTTATACCAAAAATTCTGCTATTTACCTAAAAATCAGGAGCCTCGCAATCTTATCAATCCCTTTAGGTATTTCTAAAATTAACATAATACCGCTTATGCAAAATCGGTTCTTATTCCTTTTTTAATTCAATAGCTTAACCAAATCATAAAAGCCCAATCTGCTTGGATTGGGCTTTTTACGTGAACTAGACCGTTCCACGCCTGTTTTTTTAATCAATCTTAAACATGATTGATTACCTCAAATACAAACTAAGTTTAGTTGTAACCTGCTTTTTCTAACAGTGGGTAAAGTTCTCTGAATCTCTCTGGCTGTAAAAGCATGTCAGCGATACGTATAGCAAACTGCTGATAGCTTTCTGTACCTTGTGAATATTTAGACATTTCAGGCATCTCAGACATTTTACTAGCAAAAAAGTGGCGTTGGGGATCACTCAATTTTATGAAAAATTCGGGATTTTTTAGATCTTTTTTTAGCTGTATTGATTTTTTATCTTTAGCTTCAAATTTCAACTCTAAATGTGTGAACTTTCTTCCTGTTTTTAGCAGTTGATATTTTATTGTAATAGGCGATTTTTCATTAAGCTCATCAATAGCTGTATCAATTACCCATCTTTTTAGATCTGCTGTTAGCGGATATTTATCATTTAACTCTAGCATATTACGCAAGTCATCAAGTTTTATTTTTCTATAGCCAGTGCTCTTAAATTGCATCATTAATTCATAGAATCTAATGCTATATCCACTGCTTACACCTGCAATATCTTGAAGAAAATATTGAGTAAAATTAGATGATAAATTACTTAAAAAAGGTAGCACAGATTTACTAAATCGTATTGCTGCTAAGACATAGTCTTCTGCGTAAGGGTCACTACCTGTTATTTCTCTAACAAAATCAGGATTAGCTAAAGCCCAATCACTATTGTATTTCATAACATCTTGAACCCATCTCGTCTTAAAAGTACCCATTTCAGTTGTAATTGTTATTGTTCGATTGAAAAGACGATCACATGCCTCTCTGATTTCTCTGCTTGCGTTCTTAGGATTAACACCTAGTTCAATGAATGATTCTCTAGTAACGCAGTACCCTACATCATCTGTTACTTCTTCACCTTTAGGCATATTTCCAAGAGCAGCTAAAATTAGTCGCTGTTCATTTAAGGAAAGATGATAGCTAGCTTCAATAATATTATTTGCTTTCACTACTAAAAGTTTGGTCAATTCTTATTAGTCCTTTTTAAATATGAGGTAAATATATATCCCTCATAGTTATGCGTCAATCCCTCATAGTTATGCGTCAATCCCTCATAGTTATGCGTCAATCCCTCATAGTTATGCGTCAATCCCTCATAGTTAAACCTCTCAAAGCCTTATCTGGAAAGGCTTTGATGAGGGTCTAAAAATATTAAAAAATATTAAAAAATATTAAAAAAGGAAAAAATCTAAAAAATACTTAAAAAATGATTGTTTAAAACCATCTGTTCGCGCCCATTCGGGACGCTCTGTTACTCTCGATCTTAAACAAATGGGAGCTTGTAATCAGAGGGAAAAATGCATGAGGTTAAATTGTGAAGTCGTCACTCGTAGACACTCGTTCGGTTTAATCCTTTCTATATTTAAAATAAAAAAAACAGCAAAACGAATTGACTATGAGTGACATAACAATAAATCGCTTATTCCCCTTTGTGATTACTGTAAAAGTGCAGCCAAATCAGATAACAGCCACTTTTTGCTGAATTTAATCAGTCGTAATTCTTGATGTAGTGTTTAAATCGCTCTATTTTGCGTTTTTAGCGTGTTTTCGCTCTTGGAGTATGGCAACCCCCCTCTTTGTGCCATTTTGACCATCTAGCGTCATCTGGTGCGATTTTAATGGCACTTAACATGCCGACCAATGTAGCAGGGTCGTGATGACCTAGATTGGCGATATCGAATAATGCACCTAATTCAATCAGTCTTTTAGTTCTTACTTTACGTTCTAAAGCCTTTTCCTTTGACCGTTCTGCATTGAGAAGATTCTGCATATCCTGTTTGGCTTTATTCGCTCGAATATTGGCTTTTTCAGTTCGGATTAAAGCGGATAATTTTTTATCTTCTGTGGCTGTCCGATCTGTTTTTTCATACAGTTCAATCAGCAATTCTTGGTACTTAGTTGGGCGAGATAGAGCCTTGAGAAAATCCAAATGTCCACTAGGTAAATCAATTGTGACTGCCATACAAAAACCACTCAAAGCCTCATTGCTGACCTAAGTTTAACATGAATCTGAAATCGTGCTAATATTCAGAATGCATACTTAGTAGTTTCTCTCTATCGAGTAGAAACCTAAGTACGGCAAGGGGAAAATCCCCCTGCACCCCCAAAAGCAAAAGCAAAAGCACAGGCAAAAGCGAACATGGCGAGCTATCATCTATCGGTAAAAGTTGGCGCAAAAGGCAAGGCTTTACCTCATGCCAGCTACATTGCTAGGGAGGGCGATTATAAGACGAGGCAAGGCGAAAAATTAGAAACCACAGCCCATGGAAATATGCCCGAATGGGCACAAAAAAATCCTAGTCTATTTTGGCAATGTGCTGATGAATATGAGCGAAAAAATGGCAGTACTTACCGAGAAATTGAGATTGCCCTACCAAGAGAATTAACGCCTGAACAACGCAAAGATCTTGTCAAAGAATTTGTAAAGCAAGAGTTAGGCAACAAACATGCCTACACATGGGCGATTCATACTCCAAAGGCAAGCATTGAGGGCGGAGAGCAGCCACACGCCCACATTATGTTTAGTGAACGCATACAAGACGGCATACATCGCAGTCCTGACCAATTCTTCAAACGCTATAACAGCAAACAGCCTGAGCGTGGCGGTTGTCAAAAATCAAATACAGCCAAGAGTGCAGAGCAGCGTAAGAATGAACTGGTGGCATTGCGTGAACGCTTTGCTAATTTGCAGAATGCTTACCTAGAAAAATATGGACATGAAAGCCGAGTAGATCATCGCAGCCTTGACGATCAAGGCATTGAGCGAAGTCCTGAAAAGCATTTAGGTTGGAAAGGAAGTCGAAATCCACAATTTAAAGCATTGGTTCTTGAATATAGAGAAGCGACACAAACCCTAGATACATACCTTAAATATTTACCTAAACACTTTGAACAACTTGATCAACAACAAGCGCAGCAAAAACCTCAATGGACAGAAGAACAGAAGCAACAATTTATTGATCAAACGCTCACAGAAGCTAATAAAATCTGTGCTGAATACAAAACCTTGTTTGAAAAACATCGTAGTCAGTATATTGAACAAATCATTCAAACAGAGCTGAACAGGTATAAAGCTCAAGGCGCTGATATTCGCAGCAAAATAGAAAAGCTTGATCAAAATAAGCCCATGTTATTTGGCCGGACAGAATGGTCAGAGCAGCGAGAATCGTTAGTTCAGGAATACAAGAAAATTAAATGGTTTCATGATCAAACTAAGACGCAGAAAAAAACAGAATATGTAGATGATCAGCGCTTTGGGCGTAAGCAAATCACTCAATACATTGAAAAAAATCATCCTGAGCTTAGTCGTGATTATGCTCAGGCAAAAGACCTTTTGACCAAAATAGCCCAGTTTAAACAAGAGCAATACTTACAAGAGAGGATGCAGCATAAAGAAAAATCAAAAAGTCGTGATGTTGAAAGATAGGTTTAGATGGGTTGTAAGAATTTAAAAAGCTTAATCAAGTCTCTATGTATTTTTTTAATGATAATCTCAGCCTATGTAGCATAGTCTAAATACTTAGAGTTTTGGACTAACAATGGCTATCTCGGTAGCCTACAACTAGCATGTCAATTTGATATAAAACCACATTTTTCAGGATTAACCTATGTCTGCAAAAAAAGGGCTATTCGAGCATTTTTATATTTGGTTTGTGATCTTCCTACTTGCTTCTTTAAATTTTTGGTTAGGCATCCCAAATGATAAAGTAAATATTTTTTATCTAGTATTGTCAAATCTACTGATATTATTATTTTTTTTATCATATTGGCTATATAAATTAGCCTCTAAAATTGAAAACGAGAGTTTTATAAATTTTTTAGATGTTCCTAGTGGTAAAATAAAATTTCCAAATATAATGAGTTTTTTGGGTGAACAGGCTTTAGGATCACTACTCGCTACTTTAACAATCGTTTATGGTCGACAAATATATAATGAAATAAATGAAATTATTGCTGCAATATTTTTATTCTTAATGTTATTGATTACAGTAACTATTACAACACTATCTATTTCAAGACTTTCATTACAGATGATCAATGTAAATTACGGTAAAAATAAGGAGATATTAGGAGTACTAAGTTTTTTCCTGATTAATTGTGTATTTCTATTAGGTGGATTAAAACTAGCTCCTCAACCGATGTAAAGCCCATTAGATATAATTTATATCTAATTCACTTTGTAACCAAGTTCTTTGAGGTATGGCAACAATCCCTTTTGTTGCTCTACATCCATTAGCATCTTGCGTAAACGTGCCACAAATGGCTTCATGTCCTCACCTATGTGTGCCAGAGATTGTACAGCAGGTAAGTCAGCCAACTTACTGCTAAACATATCTAACTGCTTTTCTGTCAGTTTATAGAAAATATCTACTGTGTTCTCATCACGATTTATATATTCATTTTTCAGTTTAGGCTTTTCTGTAATCATGAACTTAAACCCTATTACTGAACGTCCTTTTTTTATATTCTCATAGGTTAATTCTATATCAGTATTAGCATTAATCTCATCTAATGATGGTTTGATTACACGTTTTTTTAAATTACTTAAATCCTGATAAGACTCAGGCAAGCCAAATTCATCATTCATTTGATTTAACGACATTTCAAACTTACCAAGAAGCTGATGTTTTTTAGCTAAATGATAGAAGTCGAATGAATAATCCTTTTTTAAACTCAGTACGATGTTTTTCTTATACTTGGTGTAGGGATTTAATTTATCAAACTCCTTTAGCATCAAAAGAACTTCATCTGGAAAGCATATTGATACTGAACCCTCTTCATATCGAGCACGTATAACCCAGTTACAGTAGGTTTTGCGTCCTTTCTCATCCAAATAACAAAAGTATCTTTTAATTAAAGACCTACTAGCCTGAACCAATGATTTATATGCTGAGTGAACTTTAATATTACATTCTTGAGCAAAGTTTTCAGCAGTGATGACTATTGCATCTTGTTCTGTGGCATTAGTCGTTCTAGCAATTGGACTTGCAAGAATGAGTATTCTTTTTTCATCAACACTCATACTTTTAAAGCATTCTTGAATACTGTTTTGCATTACTACCCAAGATAAAGGATACGTTTTTTTAATTTGCTGATTCATAAGGTATTAACCAAACAATAAAAGTACTTTATATATGATGTACCTCAAAAATAACACATTGATTATTATTTAACTATTATTTTTGTACTTTTTTTAAAGAAGTACTTTAAAAGTATAGTACTTACTTGTCCTCTAAAAGTACTTTTTTAGTCCTCTAAAAGTACTTTTTAAAATGACATTTGTCCTCTAAAAGTACTTACTTGTCCTCTAAAAGTACTTTTTTAAACTCTAGAAACCTTATCCAATAAGGCTTTCAGAGCACCGAAAAGCTTTTAAAAGCTTATTAAAAGTATAAAAAGATATTTTTGTAAAAATTCAGTAGATATTATTAAAGAGTTCGCGCCCATTCGGGACGCTCTGTTACTCTCGATCTTAAACAAATGGGAGCTTGTAATCAGAGGGAAAAACGCATGAGGTTAAATTGTGAAGTCGTCACTCGTAGACACTCGTTCGGTTTAATCCTTTCTATATTTAAAATAAAAAAAACAGCAAAACGAATTGACTATGAATGACATAACAATAAATCGTTTATTTCCCTTTGTAATTACTGTAAAAGTGCGGCCAAATCAGATAACAGCCACTTTTTTTATGGATTTAAGCAATCGTGGTTCGTGATGTAGTGTTTAAATCGCTGTATTTTGCGTTTTTAGCGTGTTTTCGCTCTTGGAGTATAGCAACCCCTTGTTTGTGCCATTGTGACCATCTAGCGTCATCTGGTGCGATTTTAATGGCACTTAAGATACCGACCAATGTAGCAGGATCGTGATGACCTAAATTGGCGATATCAAATAAGGCACCTAATTCAATCAGTCTTTTGGTTCTCGCCTTACGTTCTAAAGCCTTCTGCTTTGTCTTTTCTGCATTGAAAAGATTCTGCATATCCTGTTTGGCTTTATTGGCTCGAATAGTGGCTTTTTCGGTTCGGATTAAAGCGGATAATTTTTTATCTTCTGTGGCTGTTCGATCTGTTTTTTCATACAGCTCAATCAGCAATTTTTGGTACTCAGTCGGGCGAGATAGAGCCTTGAGAAAATCCAAATGTCCACTAGGTAAATCAATTGTGACTGCCATACAAATACTGCTCAAAGCTTTATAACTGATCTGAGTTTAGCATGAATCTGAAACTGTGCTAATATTCAGAATGCGCACTTAGTAGTTTCTCTCTATCGAGTAGAAACCTAAGTACGGCAAGGGGAAAGTCCCCCTGCACCCCCAAAAGCAAAAGCACAGGCAAAAGCGAACATGGCGAGCTATCATCTATCGGTAAAAGTTGGAGCAAAAGGCAAGGCTTTACCTCATGCCAGTTACATTGCTAGGGAGGGCGATTATAAGACGAGGCAAGGCGAAAAATTAGAAGCCACAGAGCATGGAAATATGCCCGAATGGGCGAAAGAAAATCCTAGTCTATTTTGGCAATGTGCTGATGAATATGAGCGAAAAAATGGCAGTACCTACCGAGAAATTGAGATTGCCCTACCAAGAGAATTAAGTCCTGAACAACGCAAAAACCTTGTTAAAGACTTTGTAGAGCAAGAGCTAGGCAACAAACATGCCTACACATGGGCGATTCACACCCCAAAGGCAAGCATTGAGGGCGGAGAGCAGCCACACGCCCACATTATGTTTAGTGAACGCATACAAGACGGCATTAATCGCAGTCCTGACCAATTCTTCAAACGCTATAACAGCAAACAGCCTGAGCGTGGCGGTTGTCAAAAATCAAATATAGCTAAGAGTGTAGAACAGCGTAAGAATGAACTGGTGGCATTGCGTGAACGCTTTGCTAATTTGCAGAATGCTTACCTAGAAAAATATGGACATGAGAGCCGAGTAGATCATCGCAGCCTTGACGATCAAGGCATTGAGCGAACTCCTGAAAAGCATTTAGGTTGGAAAGGAAGTCGAAATCCACAATTTAAAGCATTGGTTCTTGAATATAGAGAAGCGACACAAACACTAGATACATACCTTAAATATTTACCTAAACACTTTGAACAACTTGATCAACAACAAGCGCAGCAAAAACATCAATGGACAGAAGAACAGAAAAAACAATTCATTGATCAAACGCTCACAGAAGCTAATAAAATCTGTGCTGAATACAAAACCTTGTTTGAAAAACATCGTACTCAGTATATTGACCAGATCATTCAAAAAGAGTTGAACACGTATGAAGCTCAATGCGCTGATATTCGCAGCAAAATAGAAAAACTTGATCAAAATAAGCCTATGCTATTTGGTCGAGCCGAGTGGTCAGAAAAGAGAGAAAATCTAGTTCAAGACTACAGGCAGATTCAAGCTTTGTATGACCAAACCAAGACGCAGAAAAAAACTGAATATTTATATGATCAACATTTTGGGCGTAAGCAGATCACTCAATATATTGAAAAAAATCATCCTGAGCTGAGTCGTGATTTTGCTCAGGCAAAAGACCTTTTGACCAGAGTAGCCGAGTTTAAACAAGAGCAGCACTTACAAGAGAGGATGGTGCATAAGGAAAAATCAAAAGGTCGTGATGTTGAAAGATAGTTTTAAATGGGGTCTAAAATAGTCAATTCGTATAGATGTATTATACTTATTTTATAAAACTTAATTAATTATCCCCCAAGTTAAAGCTAGCTTTTTTCTATAACGTGGACTCCTTTTTTTGAGCTGATTAAATGAAAGAAAAACTAAATCTTAATGAAATTTTCGAGAATATAGACATTAAATTAATCGAAAAAGGAATTCCAATTACACATAGATTTTTGGAAGCAACAACAGAAGTTAGTAATATGTTTAATGTACCAATATTAATTTACCCAAAAGGTAAAATAGATGATGGTTCTTTAGAATATTATCTCAGTTCATGTTTAGACAATTGGTATACGGCTAAATATGCAGATAAACGAAAATTAAATATCGATTTAGGTGCTTTTTATATAATTGTTAAACAAGATTTATGGAAATATAGAATTCCAAACTTCTTTGGCACTTGTAATTTTTTTATTGAAAAAGATTTATTAGATAAGGGCGATAATGATGAAACAAATATTCTAAGAATGTGTAAAGATATGACCCAGTTTTATGTTAATAATCTTAATGATACTGAGCAATTACATATATTCAAAGCATATGAGAATGCAATTGAGGTTTTTCAAATATTTAGAGGTTGGAGATCTGATGATGTACCAATGCTAGAAGCAATTCATGCAGATATGAACAATATATCTATCCAATTAGACAACACATTCCCCCATTATGGACAAGCATTGTTTTCACACTTACAAGTCGGTGAAAAAATAATAAAATCATGGCTATTAAAGTCTGAATTAACATTAAAAGATTTGAAAAAAGATTATAGTCATAATATCAATAAGTTGGCAAAAGCATTTAATGAAAGGTATAGAGAGCAATTAGATATTAATATTATTAACGGTTTAAAAAATGATCCTAATTTAAGATATGGCAAAGAAAAAGATTTTAATATTGACGATATTATTAAAGCACAAAATGCAATTTTCCATATTATATTAACTATAGGACACTCCCCGAGTAAGAAAGACCTATAGCTAAATCACTTCTTAGAGCTACCATAGATAATATATTAATTTTTATGAATCAATATCTTATACATTTAAAAATGTAGCTTAAAACTTCAATCTAGCTATATAACCTAATCATTCTAAAGTCATATAACTCGATTTTATGTTAAATAAATTAAAAGCTCTATCATAGAGCTTTTAGATTGGTGCATATGTGCTTAATTAACTAACTTAAGTTCATCTAAAATTTTTTGGCATGTAGCAATAGATTCATTAGCTGATTTCTCTGTCACAGTATCTGCTAGCTTATAGTCTGCAGTTACTCGTAAGATATGAAATCCTGCTAATCTAAAAGCTATGCCTTTAAGCTTGGGATTGGCTGGTCTTAGTTCTGTCAAAGTCTGTCTTAGAGATGAATGAGTCCCGCCTTTGTAAGCATTGACAGGAATTCCTAATGAATTTGCTTTTTCACTGACTTGGTGGAAAGCACAATAGTAGCTACGACTTATGACTTGCCGATAATCAATTTCAGAATTAGAATTATTTGAAATTATTTTTTTGGCAAAATTTAAAAATTCTATACTATCCACAATTATCCTAATTCGACGTTTTTGAAGTTTTCAGCCGTAAATATTATAGGATATTTAATCAGATCTTCATACTCATAACTATCTAATAAGTTTACCAATTCTTCATTAAGACCATCATTAAGCAACATTACTGTGTCTAAATCTAGATCGGTATTGAATAGTATAGTTGAGATTTGTTGGTCTTGAACCTCAACAAATCTATGAACATTATTCGTGCAGTATTTGAAAAAAACAGAAAAAGCGCTTTTCAAGATTTCTCTATATAAGTCTAAATTTAAATTATTATTTTCCATAATTTCTTGACGTGTTTCTTCAAGCTTCAAAAATTCAGCTTCAAAAAAACTTCTCTTATCTTTATCTAATGACTTCATATTTTTAAGCCTTTCATCATCTAGATAGTAGATTCGGCATAATTTAAAAAATGAGGAAAAATACGAAGCATCCTTGGTTAACTCAAATGCTTTCCAGTAAGAATCAATAGCTCCTAAATAATTTCCCATATGCCCTAATACATTGCCTATATTTCCATAGGTCATAGCGTGATAGCTTGTATCTGTGGTCAATTGTAATATTGAACGATAAAGTCCTAATGCTTCATCATTTTTGTTTTCATATGCTGCAATCGTGCCCAAAATGGTCTT
>Ga0172378_10006967_pt1 | contig 10525 bp, 8 predicted proteins | sample GrowelOW332metaG_FD_119755 | JGI IMG/M metagenome (GOLD analysis project Ga0172378, IMG submission 119755) | Groundwater microbial communities from an aquifer near a municipal landfill in Southern Ontario, Canada - Pumphouse #3_1 metaG | ecosystem: Environmental > Aquatic > Deep subsurface >... | reverse complement strand
CCGGTATAAGTCATATCAGGTGCAACAACTTTTACTTCTTTACCAATAGTAGTAGAATATTGGCGCCACAATTCAAGAATAGGTGCAAACCCATCCACTAAAACGCTTTCATAAAGTTCCTCTAAATTTTTCAATACCGATGCCAGTAACTCCACCCTATTGACTTTCTCCTTACTTACGTCTGCCAAGGAAATGGCCGATTCGCGTAGCTCTTCCGGCACTTTTTCCTTTGGCACACAAACATTTATTCCAATACCAATAATAATATAATTTATATGCCCAAATTCAGCACTCATTTCCGTTAAAATTCCAACTAGTTTCTTGCCTTCCAACAAAATATCGTTAGGCCATTTAATAACTGCCTTTACACCTGCATACTCATTAATACTACGAACTACAGCTACTGCGGCCAATAGTGTGCATTTAGATGCTTCATCAGGCATAAAAGGTGGTTTTAATATTACCGAAAACCACAAGCCTTCTCCAGCCGGACTAAACCAGCCTCGTGCTAAACGGCCTTTTCCTCCCGACTGTTCTTCAGCTACACAGGTAACTCCATTGTCACAACCTGCATTAGCTAAATTTTTTGCTACATTGTTGGTAGACGTAACGGATTCCTCATAATGTATTTGTCTTCCCAACCACTTAGTTGTAAGTTTAGCACTGATTTCTGCCGGCAGCATTTTATCCGGTACGCTAACGAGTACATAGCCTTTTTTGGGCAATGCATTTATAGCATAACCTTCCTTCTTGAGAATTTGTATATGTTTCCAAATGGCCGTTCTAGAAATTTTAAATTGTGTCGATAATTCCTCGCCTGAAATCGGCTCCGGGCTATTTTCCCTCAAAATACTTAGTATTTTTGTACGCACTTTAACAACTCCTTTTAACGTTATCCAAAGTATATCACTAGGTTAACCTACGGTCAATACATACTAAATAAAAATGAACATACCCAAGGGTATGTTCATTTTTGATTTAAAATTCAACATTATTGTACTGAAGGCACCGGTTCCGTTACAGGTTCTAAAACCTCTTTAGTCTCTTGTTCAGCAACAGGAACAGGTCCAATGGGAGCAGGCGTTCCAGGAGAAGGTGGATCTTGCTTTTTATCATCCTTTGGCAAAATTTTACCATACTCCATCAATTCCTTAACTTCGGCTCCTTCTAAGGTCTCACGTTCAATTAAAGCCTCTGCAATTAAATGTAATTTATCCAAATTGTCTGTTAATATCTTAACAGTGCCCTCATAGGCTTCCCCAATAAACTTGCGAATTTCATTATCAATTTGAGCAGCAACTTCTTCACTGTAATTATTTTCTTTGCCAATATCACGTCCCAAGAAAACTTGCTCTTGTCTGTGACCAAAGGCAACAGCGCCTAATGTTTCACTCATCCCGTATTCACAAGTCATCTGACGGGCCAACTCTGTAGCTCTTTGTAAATCATTACTAGCACCACTAGAGATTTCATGCAGCACTAATTCCTCCGCGACACGTCCACCTAAAAGCAGCTTTAATTCATCTAATAATTCACTACGGGTTGCATAATAACGGTCTTCCTTAGGTAAACTCAAGGTATAGCCGCCAGCTCTACCACGAGGAATAATAGTTACTTTATGTACAGGATCAGTGTGGTCTAATAGCATTCCAACCAAAGCATGCCCGCCTTCATGATAAGCAGTCAATTTCTTTTCATTATCGCTAATAACTCTGCTCTTGCGTTCAGGTCCCATCATAACACGTTCTGCCGCTTCTTCCATTTCGCTCATCATAATAGTTTTTTTGTTACGGCGAGCAGCAAGAAGAGCTCCTTCATTTACTAAATTGCTTAAATCTGCGCCTGTGAAACCAGGTGTACGACGAGCTAATACGCCTAAGTCTACATTTTTATCAACAGGTTTTCCTTTAATATGTACTTTCAATATTTCTTGGCGGCCCTTAATATCCGGACGGTCAACAACAATTTGTCTATCAAAACGACCCGGACGAAGCAATGCCGGATCCAAAATATCAGGACGATTGGTAGCAGCAATCATAATTATACCCTCATTTGCTCCAAAGCCATCCATCTCTACCAATAATTGATTTAAAGTCTGCTCGCGTTCATCATGACCACCGCCAAGACCTGCTCCTCTTTGACGCCCCACAGCATCTATTTCATCAATAAATACTATACAGGGAGCACTTTTCTTTGCTTGTTCAAATAAATCACGAACACGTGAAGCGCCTACGCCCACAAACATTTCCACGAAATCTGAACCACTGATACTGAAAAAAGGAACGCCTGCCTCGCCTGCAACAGCTTTGGCTAATAAGGTTTTTCCTGTACCCGGAGGGCCAAAAAGTAACACACCCTTAGGAATACGGGCTCCCAAATCATTAAACTTCTTGGGAGATTTCAAAAACTCCACTACTTCTTCCAACTCTTGTTTCGCTTCATCGGCTCCTGCAACATCCTTGAAAGAAATTTTAACTTTTTCATCTCCATACATTTTAGCCCGACTCTTGCCAAAGGACATGACACGATTCCCGCCGCCCTGGCTTTGATTCATTAGCAAAAACCACAGTCCTACTATTAGCAACATTGGCAATAAAGAAGACAACAAAGTAGACCACCAAGGTGGCTGCGGTGGCAACTGTGCTCTAATTTCTACATCGCGCGCACGCAAAGTGTCTATTAATTTAGGATCATTAGGCGCAATAGTAGAAAAATCCGCCCCTGATTTTAATTTGCCCGTTATAACGTTATCAACAATTGTTACTGATTTAACGTCATCTTGCTGTACTTGTTTCATGAAATTAGTATACGTAATATCGGTTTTAGTAACTGTAGTTGCAGAATAATAGTCTATTACCCAAATTGCAACGACAATTATCAGCAAATAAAAACTAACATTTCTAAAAAATTTGCTCACTTTATAACTCCTTTTATTTACATTTTTCTATTCTATAATATTACACCAAAGAATAAAATTGCACAAGTAAGCTTTTTACTTACCATAAACTTCTTGTTTTAGAATACCAATATAAGGAAGTGTTCGATATTCCTCATCATAATCAAGACCAAACCCCACTACAAATTCATCCGGAATAATAAAACCACTATAGTCAGGAAGCATCTTTACTAAGCGCCTCTCTTTTTTATCCAGCATTGTTGCTATTTTTACAGAGTTAACATTACGCGCAATAAAAAACTCTCTTACTGCATTTAACGTTTGACCTGTATCAACAATATCATCAAGAAGCAGTACGTCTTTACCTGCAATATTTTTAGTCGTATCAAAAGATATTTTCACATTGCCGCTGCTATTAGTCCCGCTGCCATAAGAAGATACTCTAATAAAGTCTATTTGTGTAGGTAAATCAATGGCCTGGGTAAGCTCTGTCATAAAATAAACAGCACCTTTTAAAATTCCTATAACCAACAATTCTTTGCCGGCATAATCTTTAGTGATTTCCGCGCCCATTTCTTTAATGCGTTTTTTTAATGGCTCCTCTGCAATTAGGACTTCCCTAATATTATTGTTCATTTTCAAACTTCTCCTTTGATTGTTTTATCTTATTGTCTTTGCAAAGAGTAGCAGTTCTTTCTACCCGCAATTTGTTTTTTGCATAGAAAGCCTTAACCTTTGGCAAATCTAAGCTCTTACCGCTTGTACGCTTAACTACAAGTGCTACCACTGCCTTCACATGCTCATAGTTAAATTCACCAGCATTTATATTTACCATTATCAAACGCACAACTCTCATTTTCAAAGCATCCGGCAGCTGCAAAAACTCTGGGCCTGCAACCAGCTCATAGGCCTTGTCCATTTTCTTGCCATAGTTCTTTAAATATTCTTGTGCTTGCTTATCCAAACATTCTTCATCCATAGCTGCTAGCGTCGCAACTTGTGCCAAACTCTTTTTAATTTGAGGATTCACTTCTGTCAATAATGGTAGAAGTGTTTTGCGTATCCAATTTCTTTTATACTCCACATCGTCATTGGTACTATCCTGACAAAAGATAATATTATTTTCTGCGCAATATTGTTCCATATCTTGCCTTGTAGCAGATAAAAATGGTCTTATTAAAAACCCGTTGTTTGACAACATGCCCCTAAGTCCACGGGTACCAGCTCCACGCAACAAATTAAGTAATACAGTTTCTGCCTGGTCATCTCGATGATGTGCTAAAAAAATTGCTCTTGCCGCTATTTCCTGCCGGTAGCTTTCCAAGGCTGCATAACGCAATTTGCGTGCGGCCTCTTCAATTGACAGTCCTGCATCAAGCACCAATTGGCGAACGTTTACATCTGCCTGCCTATGGATTATTTCTCTCTCCTGACAAAAATCAGCTACTAACCTTGCGTCTCTTTGAGCTTCTAGACCACGCAAATGATGTTGTACATGCATAACACATACAACAAAGCTCATTTCCTTACTCAAATGCCACAACGTATCAGTTAAGGCTAAAGAATCAGCTCCGCCTGAACAGGCGACAACAATAGTCGCACCTGGTTGCAAAACTTTGCATGCTCGCAGCATTTTATAAAGTTTTTCCGTTAGTGGACTCACGCTGTTTTCACCTCAAAATAAAAAAGGCACTCCAACTGGAAGCGCCTCTCATCAGTTAATTTAATCTCCCCTACGGGCACCGCGACCACCACGTTTAGATTCTGTATTTCTTTTCAAATCCAACAGTCTGTCATCGCTATCTTTTAAAAATCTCGACATCTTATCCTCAAAGGTTGCAATCGGGATTACCTTAGGTGCAGACGATACTGGACGTCTTTCCATTGGTCTTCTTTGTGGTACTTCCGGTGCAGGCATCAATGCTTTTAAAGACAAGCCTATTTTACCTCGCTCATCAACGCTAACCACTTTGACTGTAACTTTTTGTTTGTCTTTCAGGAACTCATGAACATCTTTAACATACACATTGGACACTTCCGATATGTGTATAAGACCCACTTTTCCTTCAGGTAATTGCACAAATGCACCAAAATTGGTAATACCTGTAACTTCACCTTCAACTACTGTGCCTATTTCCAAAGCCATATATTGAAAATATCCCCCTTACATATAAGTTCTTTCTAGATTCAATTATACCTTTGCCATGAACCTAGTGTCAAGCTTTTACTGTTTTTGCTTAGTAACTTTTTCTTGTTTTTGTGGCAGAACATCTGTTGCTTTTTTACAATCTGTTTTGCCTTTTTCTTTATCTTCAATAATAAACAAGGGAATTTCTCCCTTACGTACCATATTATGTTCTTCTCTAGCCAACTTTTCAATATACTTTAAATCTTCTAATTTTTTTTCTTCTTGCTCCAAGTTTGCTTGTTCTTGCTCTAGCTTCTCAATCTTTTCTTGTGTGCGTAAAGTTTCTTGATGAACCTTATAAATACCATATCCCTGACGCCCCACTGCTACAAGAAAAAGTACACAAATCACAAACAGAACTATTTTAAAATATTTAAAGGCTTTTCTGCCTTTTTGCATTCTGTTCATCCACCCTTCCTAGTCTCACAGTGATATTATAACATTTTTCCCTATACTCCACCAATAAAAATAAAGCAACCTGAAAAAACATCAGGTTGCTTTACCGACGAAGGATTATTTTTTGTTAACTGCGTCTTTAAATGCTTTACCAGCTTTAAATGCCGGTACAGTAGCTTTTGCAATTTTAATTGTTTCCCCAGTACGTGGGTTCTTGCCATTACGTGCTTTGCGAATGCGGTGCTCATAAGTACCAAATCCAATTAACTGTACCTTTTGCTTTTTAGCAACAGTTTCTTTAACCGCATCAATAAAAGCATTTACTGCTTTTTCAGAGTCCTTTTTGGTTAAACCTGCTTTTGTAGCTACTGCTGCAATCAATTCACTTTTGTTCACAATAAAATCCCCCTTGAATTATTATTTGTACAAAGCTAAAACCCTGTACACACTTGCCCTACTTGCTCTTATTCGCTACTACTTCTGTTTTTCCTGCTGATTTTTTTATATTTTAATTTTTTTTTCGTTTTTTTTTGCAGCTTCCCACAAATTATTCATGTCCTTTTGGCTTAAATCAGCCCATTTCTTTCCCGTAGCCGCTATTTGGTCTTCCATGTAATTAAACCTTTTACAGAATCTATTATTTGCTAGATTTAAGGCTGTCTCTGGCTCTAGGCCTAAATGCTTAGCATAGTTTGCTAACGCTAAAAAAGTATCTCCCAGCTCCCATTCTATATGTTCTATATCGTTTTCCTCTATGGCCTCTTGTAATTCCAACATTTCTTCTTGCACTTTTTCCCAAACATCTTTTTTATGCTCCCAATCGAAACCCACTTTTGCAGCTTTTGACTGCAGCTTATAAGCTCGCATTAATGCCGGCAAACCTTTAGCGACACCATCTAATACACGTTTTCTTTCTTTTTTTTCTTGCGCCTTTATAGCATCCCAATTACGTATAACTTCACCCGCGTCGGCAACTTCGATTGTTCCATAAACGTGGGGGTGTCTGTGTATTAACTTTGCCACAATATCATCAATTACATCCTGCATAGTAAAAGCACCGGTTTCTTCTGCCAGACGAGCATGAAAAACAACCTGTAGAAGCACATCCCCCAATTCCTCACGCATACCCTTAACATCCTTGTCGTCAATAGCCTCCAGCAGCTCATAAACCTCTTCTACAATGCCTTTACGTATGCTGCTATGTGTTTGCACCTGATCCCAAGGACAGCCTCCCGGCGCCCGTAATGTCTTAACGACTTGTTCTAAAGGCTTAACATCCATAACTCCCACACTTTTTATAGCCGGCACATATAACGTTGTTAAATGATCAATATGTTTTTGACGATCTAATTCAAAAAGAGGTATTTTAAAAAACTCTTCATCCTCCAGGCCTAAATTACGCAGGAATAAAACCTCAATGTCATCCGGTAATGCCTCCATTAAATTGATTTTCAGCTCAGAAGCCACAAGCTTGCTATAAACTTGAGTTACAATCAAGGGATATTTACCTGCATCTGCCAGAGCAACACTATCTTGAGCATCAATAACCCTAACCCCGTCAATAGGATCTATACCTACTTTGTTATATATTAAATCCAAAAAACTCATAGATGGCAAAATATTCAAAACAAAACCCTGGCTAACAGCTTTTTCCCGTAAAAGAACCACAGTCCTTTCAGCAACCAAAGGGCTTCCCGGAACAGCATACACAACATTTTTATCCTGTGCTTCTCGCAAAACATAACTAGAAATTTTATCATAAATATGTTCAAAATCAGAATTTTCTTCATAAAAATGGTCACAAGTAACAAAACTAATCTCCTCAGAGATGAGCATAGATACGCTTGGATGAATGCTAGTTCGCAAAATAACCTCTTTTGCTTTTTTCATAACCTCTACCGTTTCCATGGAAATATGTCCTGCCTTGCCAGGCCCTAAGCCAACTATTGTAACTGTACCTTTTTTCATATATTTTCCCTCCATACTTTAATGGATTTTAATATTCTTACCAGTTTGCCACCTAATAAGGGTATTTTCAGTAGTTCAGCTTCACTAAACTCTCCTAAAAAAAGCAAAATGATTACATAAACAAACATAGCTAAAGTCATGTTTAAAATTGCAGAAACCACAAGGCTAACTGAAAAGGTTGAAACATAATCATGAAATATTCTTGTAGTAATCCCCATAATTACAGCCGCCAGTGTTATTTTAAGAAAAGGTAAAGTAGGAAAGCGAAAATTTGTGTAGCGAATTAAAAAGAAAATATTTAGCAAAGCCGCCACAGCAAAATTTATATCAGAAGCCCAAGCTGCTCCCACAATATTATAAGCAGGTATAGCTGTTAATTGCCAGACGAAAAATACCTTTACTACCGCACTAAAAAGCATATTGAGCATAGGCGTTATTGTCATTCCTACACCCTGTAATATTCCCGTTGAAACTTGATGCATTCCCAACAAAAATATTGAAGGTGATAGATTTGCAATCGCAGGTCCTGCTTTAGCTGTTCCATAAAGCAACAAGGAAATTGGCTCTGACAACGCCCACATTCCAATAGTGGCAGGCAGCGTTAGCATAAAGCACAACCGCATGGCCATAAGACTCTTGGACCGCACCATATCCACATTTCCCAAAATCTGTGCCTCGGAAATCGCCGGAACTACTGACGCGGCTAAAGAAACCGTAGGGATTGTTCCCATCATTACCAAAGGTAGTGCCATCCCAGCCAAATACCCAAAAGCAGTAGTTGCCTGTACTACACTAAACCCAGCTGCTTCAAGCCTGCTGGGTACGATAAGTATATCAATGCCGGTAACAACCGGTAACATCAAACTAGCGCAAGAAACCGGCAATGCTAATACAATTAAGCTTTTAGCAATACTTTTTATAGATTCTTTCTTAGCATCAACTTGATACCGCAGCTTTTCTTTTAGCTTTTTATGCTCTTTACGGTAAAACCAGCTTAAAACAATAAGCCCGGTAATAGAACCCGGTACAGCTCCAAAAGCTGCTCCTGCTGCCGCATATTCCAGTCCATAGGGTAACAACCAATATGCCAAAACCAGCATAACTACTACCCGAACAAACTGTTCAATTATTTGAGATATTGCCGGCGGCGTCATCATTTGATAACCTTGAAAATACCCCCGGAAACTAGCTAAAATTGTAGCAAAAAATACTGCCGGTATTAGTGCCAAAATAGAATAATAAGCTCTTGCGTCACGAATTATATTAGCATTTATCAGCCAGCCGGCAATAAAATATAAAGCCAGCGCAAAAACCATACCTGTGGCAACCATTAGCCATAAGGAAATACGAAATACCCTGCCTGCCCCAATATAATCATTTTTAGCTATTCTTTGGGCCACTAGAATAGAAATAGCTATAGGAATACCCGCGGCGGAAATAGAAATCATTAACAAATAAATAGGATAAGCTATTTGATAAAGGCCTATCCCTTCCCCGCCTAAAAGCCTGGACAAAAGAATACGATTTACCGAGCCAATGATTTTCACCATAAGTCCCGCTATGGTCAATATTAACGCACCGCGTAAAAACTTATCTTTGACCAATTCGTACTCCACCTTTCAACAAAGCCTTGATTTTTGACCTATATATTATTTGAAACCAATAATTAATTATAACATATTAACTAAGGCTTTCTCTAACCACTCTATGGACTGTTTTTCTATATTAGCTTTCTTTATTAATAGCTGGGCATGGAGCCCATTTTTAAATTGGGCGCCCGGAGAATATTCTTGAACCAATTTCATTATTTCTTCTGGTTTAGCCAAACTTTTTTCATCAAAGTTAATACGCACTTCATTTTGTTTGACTGAAATACCTCTTATTCTCAGTAAGCGGCACAAACTGCGCAAAACAGCTACCCTCCAAAGATTAATAACTTCTACCGGTGGTTCTCCAAAACGGTCTATAATTTCATCCAACAAATCTTCCCTGTCCTCATAAACTAATTCGCTGCAACGTCTATAAATTTCCATCTTGTAGCGAGGCTTTTCTATATAATTATCCGGTATATAAGCATCCACTGTAATTTCTAACACAGGATCAGGTTCCGGCAATGCATCTTCAACACCGTTTTTCAAAGAGTTAATGGTTCTTTCCAGCAAGCTGCAATAAGCCGCAAAACCAATGCCGGCAATGTGTCCATGCTGCTGGGCTCCCAATAAATTACCGGCACCACGAATTTCCAAATCGCGCATGGCAATTTTAAAGCCCGCGCCCAATTCCGTGAAATCACGAATAGCCTGTAACCTCTTTTGGGCAATTTCACTAAGCACTTTTTGTTTCTTATAAACAAAATATGCATAGGCCAAACGAGAAGAACGCCCTACCCTTCCACGCATTTGGTACAGTTGTGATAAGCCGAAGTTCTCAGCTCCATCAATTATAATAGTATTAGCCAAAGGTACATCTAGCCCATTTTCAATAATCGTGGTGCACAAAAGTAAATCAAACTGCCCCTCATAAAAGCCAATCATAGCATCTTCTAAAATATCTTCGGACATTTGACCATGAGCAATCCTAATAGAAATACCCGGTACTAAAGCATGTATTTTTTGGGCTATGGCCTCTAAACCCTTTACCCTGTTATGTACATAATATATTTTACCACCGCGCCTAATTTCACGTTCTAAGGCTTCTTTAATCATCTCGTCATTGTATTCGGCAACATAAGTTTCTACGGGTAACCGTTCTTCCGGTGGGGTTTCTATAACGCTCATATCTTTACCCTTTACCAAAGCTAAGTGCAAAGTACGGGGTATGGGTGTCGCAGATAAGGTTAATACATCTACCCCGGTAGTCCATCTTTTCATTTTCTCTTTTTGTGCCACACCAAACCGTTGTTCCTCGTCTATAATTAAAAGGCCCAAATCCGGGAACTGAATATCCCTTTGTAATATTCTATGAGTACCAATAAGGATATCTACCTGTCCATCTTCCATTTTGGCCAATATCTGCTTTTGTTCGCCTAAAGTACGGAAACGACTTAACATATCTACCCTTACGCCAAAAGGCTCCAT
>Ga0172378_10006966_pt1 | contig 10526 bp, 9 predicted proteins | sample GrowelOW332metaG_FD_119755 | JGI IMG/M metagenome (GOLD analysis project Ga0172378, IMG submission 119755) | Groundwater microbial communities from an aquifer near a municipal landfill in Southern Ontario, Canada - Pumphouse #3_1 metaG | ecosystem: Environmental > Aquatic > Deep subsurface >... | reverse complement strand
ATGGCGGCAAGCAGGAACGGCGAGTACTGCTGCGAGTCATCGGCGAGCGCCCCCCGGGTTACTTGCGCTCCCGCTGTTTCAGCCATTATGAGCAAGGACGCTGGAGCAACCCCATAGAGTCGATGCCGATCCCACTGCAGATTAGCGAACAGGAAGGACTGCTCGCCTTAAGCCAGTACCGTCGGCAAGACTTGCTGGACATACGCTATGCCAAATGGGACATCTACTACGCTGGCGGATTGTATTCGCCACAATTCCCTGTCCCTTCGCCATTTGCCGGCATCGACCTAGCAGCAAAATCCTTGACTGCCAGCGATAACGGCCAGATAAAAGCTGAAAAATGGAAACGCGAGGCCGGCTACACCGCCTATACGCCCTTCGACCGGGATGCCCTAGCGTCTTTCGATTTGCCGCAGGACAATAACTTGGTCGCTGAACAATACCTGACCATACCAGATACTATCCGACCGGCCTTAAAAAAATTCTGCCAGGAGCTCCCCGGCTGGGCAGGAACAAGCTCAGACCCAGAGCGACTTTTGTTGTTGGCGCGATTTTTCCAGGAGAATTTTGTCTATCGTCTGGGACCCTTCAAAGATGAAAATCCGTCGTCGGCATCAAAGACCAACACCACCAGTCTGCGTCGACGGCTCCGCCGCGCCTATCAAGCCTCCGCCAAACAAGGTCGGCGACAGCTCACCGGCGGGAATGGCGACCCGGTGCTGCATTTTCTAGAAAAAACACGTGCCGGGCACTGCGAGTTATTCGCTTCTGCCGCCGTGCTGTTATTACGGCAAAACGGCATCCCTGCCCGCTACGTCACCGGCTTTATCTGCGTTGAGCGCCACCCCAGCGGCAGCTATTTTGTCGCTCGGCAAGGCCACGCCCACGCCTGGGTCGAGGCGTATGACCGCCAACGTCAGCGTTGGCTGAGCATCGACCCGACACCAACGGATGGACTGCGGCGCTATGACCATGAATGGACCGCACTAGCCGCATTCCTCGACCGCCTACAGCATCTCTGGAGCAAGACCCTAGCCGATGTCCAGCGCGGCTTTATGGCTATGGCGGTAGTCTCGTCGCTGCAACTACTGTGGCGGCTTTTCTGGAATCCACTAGGGGTGAGTGGTGTACTGGTACTCGCATTCTTTCAATACCGTTACTGGCGAAAGAAGCGCCAGCACAGGCTCTTGCCCTTAACACCGCGACAGCTCCGTCTGGCCAAGAACTATGCGGCTTTCGCACGGCGCTGGGAAAAACGCCTGCAGTTGTCACCTCAGCCAAACCGCACTGCTCAGGAGCTGCTAGGCCTAGCTGCTGAGAGCGGCAAACTCCAGCCAGCTGAATTACAGAGTATGGCAGAATATATTGCCAAATACGAACGACAGCGTTTTGGCGAGTAATGACCACGCGCTGGCAGAAATATTGTCTTCCGCACGCCTGACGCTCTTACGCCTGACGCTACCAAGCAAAAATGGCACCTGCCTGAACCAGCGGTCTGATTATCAGTAAACGCTATTCCTTAATCCAGGTCTGCTCTGGTGGCAGTTGCTCCTGATTAAGCTGCTCAGGCCAGAACCGGCTGCGGATACCTGGCGCATACAAGATGCGCAAATCTGTTTTCAGCACTTGATGATACGGGCCCGAATGACCTGCCAGACGGAACATCCGTTGCGCCTCGCCTTCATTGCGAGCCAAGACAAACAGCTGCATCTGCGCCAAGTGCTGCTGCTGCCAAAAACCCTCTGGTGCCACATTTGTCGCCAAGACCGCCTGGAGTGGCAGTTCTGCGAGATGCCAATAGAAGCGGAAACTGGTCGCGTCAAATTCATTGACCAACACCAAGCTACCCGGCGCCAGGTGTTTCTCCTTCAGAAAAGACACCACTTCACGATTATCCGAAGCACCGCGGTAATATTGTTGCAGCAGATTCTGCGGTGATTTACCGTCAGCTATTTGCCGGCGAGTCAAAGAACTGCAATAATTCTCCAGCAAGCAACCGGTCAACAAAATCACCACTGCGGGATAGATGATCCTCGCTTGGCGCAACTGCTTCTGCCGTTGCGCGGCCCAGACCGCTGCCAAAGTAAAGGACGGCAGGAAGACCAGGAACACGCGTGGGAAAGGCGCCCGCCCGCCAATCCGCAAGAATAGCAGTCCGAGGATTGGCAAACAGCAGCACAACAACAATTGCCGGTCCAGACTGCCCAAGCAACCGACTGTAATTTTTCCTCTCCAGCGCGTTCCTAGGAAACCGCCCAGCAACGGCAGGGCAAAAAAGCCGAGATGCCCGAGGATGCCCAGCGCTACTGCGCCGGCCGCCTGCCAAGAGCTCATCCAGCCGCCGGCATCTTGGCTGGCCCGCTGGAATTGCTCCCAGATAGTCAGGTAGTATGCGCCGCCCAGTAGTGCGGCCAGCAAACAAGGTGCAGCCGCTACCAGCGCCCGCCAGCAGGACTTCCCGACGGTGCGCTGTTGCCAGAACACAAACAACGCCAAGCTAGGCGCCAGCATTGCTGCGCTCGGCATCACCAGTGGCAGGAGGAAGCAGGCCATACAAGCCAGCATCTGCCCGCGCCGCCACTGCCCGAACAATATTTCCAGGACTCCGGACATTGCGACCGTGGCTAGGAATATCGCCAATGAGTATCCTCTGATTTGATAAGCGAAGGCTCCGAACACGGGGCTGATCGCCAGCATCACCCCGGCTAATGCCGCCCATCGTCGTCCCAGGAAATGCCGCCAATGCAGCACCACCACGCTCAGCGTCGCCAACGCAAAAAACAGCGACGGCCAGCGCAAAATATGGGCCGTGAAGTTAAAATTCAGGAATCGCACCCACCACCAATAGACGGCACTATTGAGGAAATGGTTATTAGCCATTATATAGTTACGGAAAATGCCTAAGAAGGTCGATTCTTCATTGCCGATGGCGAAGTACTGCATCGTTAGCACCTCGTCAAACCACAGCTCTGCCATACTCCACGGCGTCACCCGCAACAGGAAAAGTGCACCCACCAGCAGCCACCAAGCGCGGCTGTCATCTTCACGCAGCATTTTTCTTGTCAGTAAGGGGTTGTTTTTGGACATTGGGGTATTTACACTCTTGTAGGTTGCGGCTACAGGACTTTCTCAGAATTGAAAATTCTGCCCTGTCAGCTGAGAAGATTGAATTTTATGATATGCCAGAAAGCCGCGAGGCCGTCCCTCCAGCCGATTTTCTTGCCCTGCCCATAGCGCCGAGGGCGGTATTCGATGGGCACTTCGTAAATACGGCAGTGCCTCTTGGCCAGCTTGGCAGAAATCTCCGGCTCGAAACCGAAGCGATTACTGGACAACTTCAAGGATTTGAAGATATCTGCCCGGACCATCTTATAGCAAGTCTCCATATCTGTCAAGTGCAAATTGGCTACCAAGTTAAAAAATCCGGTAATCAACTTATTGCCATAGAAATGCCAGAATGAATCCACCAAGGTGGTGCTGCCAGAATAACGACTCCCATATACCGCATCTGCCTTATCGCTTTCGATAAACTGCAACATATTAGGGAATTCGGTCGGGGAATATTCCAAATCGGCATCCTGCACCACGACCACGTCACCAGAGACCAGGCTCTGCCCGGTACGGATGGCCGCGCCCTTGCCTTGATTGATCTGATGGTGGACAATCAGCAAATCCTCGGCCGGCGGCAAGGCCTGCAGACGTTCGCGGGTACCATCCTGTGAGCAGTCATTGACCACAATAATCTGCAATTGTGGTACTCCGCACTGCCGGACTTGCTCAATGACTCCGGTTATGGTCGACTCTTCATTATACACCGGAATTATTACTGAAAGACGCATAGTTCTTTCCTTTTTTCGGCAAAGTTCTATAGTGAAAACAACCGTCTGGCTAGTCCCCTAAGGGGCAGCCCCACCAGTTCAGCCTCCCTGCCAGACACGCTGCGGATATTTGCCCAAGCCACAAAGAATTTCGTGGGAGATGGTATTGGCCCGTGCCGCCAACTCATCGGCCATAATGCTGTCCTCGCCTTGACAGCCCAGAAGGACAGCTTCCTCTCCGGCCGCCACGCCAGGCACCTCGGTCACATCCACCATCATCATCCCCATACAAATACGGCCTAAGATCGGCACCCGTTGCCCGCGCAACAGCACCGCAGTAACGTTGGTCAGGCAGCGTGGATAGCCATCGGCATAGCCGAACGGAATCACCGCCAACCGACTAGCACGCGACAATTGCTGCAAACAGCTATAGGAGACACACGCTCCTGCAGGGACAGACTTGACTGACGAGACACGGCACTTCAAGCTCATAGCCGGAAGCAGTTTCCCGGCAAAAGCCGGCATTTCAGTATAGCCGTACAAGCCGATCCCCGGTCTAGCGAATGGCAGTTCCGGCACCAGGTCATTGAGGATGCCCTCGGTAGCGCAGAGGTGATTCTCCCGACAACTATCGGGCAACTGACGCAATACTCGTCGGAAGGCGGCTACTTGCTGGCGAGTAACTGGATGCTCTGGCTGGGTTGAGATGGCCAAGTGGGAGAAGCAGCCACAGACATCGAGATTCGGCAGTGCTTGCAAAGCCGCCAAAGCTCCGGGCACTTCTTCAGGCAGGAAGCCCAAGCGGCTCATACCGGTATCAACTTTCAAGTGCAAGCGCCAAGTCAGACCGTGTGCCTGGCCATATTCTGAGAGCAAGCGGGCATTATCGAGGCTCCAGCACGCGGAAGTCAGCGACAGCGGTGCGACTCGCGCAATTTCTTCGGGCAGAATCCCTTGCAGGACCCATATCGAGCCCCGGAAGCCCGCTTGCCGCAAGGCGCAGGCTTCGCCAGCGGTGAAGACTGCCAGCAGATCAGCGCCGGCTTTTTGCAAAGCCAAGCCGGTTTGCGGCAGTCCGTGCCCATAAGCATCGGATTTGACTACTGCTGCCATCCGGCAGCTGGGGCGCAGAGAGACAAAAAATTGCCAATTAGCGACGATATTATCGAGGGTGATCTCTATTGTTGCGGGCCACATATTGCTCAGACTCTCCTAGCTGGTTGCGATAAAGTGATAGCGCTGGGGCTGAGGCCGAAATGCTTCTTGAAGACTTTGGAAAAATATCCGCTGTCTTCATAGCCGACCTGATAAGCGACCTGGGATATATTCAACCGCCCCTCGCTCAACAAGATCTTAGCGCGTTCCATACGGACCATAGTCAGATATTCCGGCAGAGAAAAACCGCTTTCTTCATTGAAAATCCGGGACAAATGGTATTGGCTAACCCCTAGGAAGGAGGCTAGGTCGTCAAGTGTGATTTGCTGCTGGTAATGGTGGTTGATATAACTTTTCACCTCGGCAATCAGCCAGTGCTTCTTCTTGTCAGCAGCAGATAATTGCTCAGCAGAAGAGACAGCTTTGTCCAGCCCGGCCACAATCTTCATTACCGACAATAATACGGTATGAAATATGGACTGACACAGCAGCTGGTCGTAATCGGTATCGCGATTACCGCCTAAGTACAATCCCTCCAGCGCCTGCCGGATTTTACCGCGCTGCTCGTCATTCTGGACATGGATAATTGGCCCCGGCAACCGGGCGAAGAATTGTTCTTCTGCGTCGTTCCAGGAAAACGAAGCCATGAAGACCTCGAATTCTCGGCTAGGGTCGAACTTATCACAATGACAGGTGTGGGCAGGGATGATGACGACATCGCCTGGGCCGGCGTCATAGCCTTGATCCGTAAACTCCAGCCGCAACTTACCGTGCCGTATGAAATGGAATTCACAGACACGGTCTTCGTGGAAATGCGTCCGCCAAAACAGATCGAACAAGCGCACGCCAAAGGAATGCAAAATTGGCAATTGAGCGAAACATTCATCCATAAGACTCTGAACCTGAAAGTAGTGCCTGAGGCGCATCACTTGCCACTGGCCAGCAACCCCGTAATTGTAGATAATATATCATTTGCCCGAGAAATTACTCGGTACCATCCTAAAATTGGCAAAAAACACCCTCCGACTAGGGGGTGTTTTTTGCTCACATACTCTTGTTTAGTATTCCTGCAAGGTTATATTATTACATCCTAGCAAACAAACTCCAGAAGATATGGCAGTATGCTTGCCGACATTTGTCAAGAGTGAGGCAATCGCTGCTCTGGCCGCCGCATTCTGTCCCTGATTTCACTTATGAAAGGCAATGAATGAAGATTCCTCTCGACCTGCAGCTAAAATTAGATTATGCCCTCGAAAAGCTGATTGCCCGGCACACCGAACTCTCCAAGTCAGCTGACTATCATCTGGGTGGGGCTTGTGCGCCTCGTCCGGCCGGTTATATCGATAACGACCCGCTGGTGGGCAAACTTAACCATAACTGGTACGAACAAATACAGCCGGCGAATCAGCCGGTCGATGCCATCATCAGCCAGATTCTAGCCCAAGCGCCACGAGTTCCCGCCGACAGGCTGGCCCAACTGAAAGGAAGCGACGTCTGGGTCTGGGGCGGGCCGACGCCATACTGGGGTGGCTCGATGGCCGACGAGACGCTGGTCCGCGGCGCGGATTTTTTCCAGGCCCAAAATGTAGTATATGTCTATGGTCCGACAAGCACTAAGATGCTCTCTCTGCACAGCAAATACCAGAAGATGCTCTGCCAAGTCAACAGCAATTGCCGCACGCCAGGCGCATTAGCCAACAGCGAGGAAGAGAATGCCGAATTACTGAGCCGCCTATCCCTGCAATATCCAAATATCGTCGGCGCAATGTGTGATGACTTCTGCACCTCGTTCCGCTACGCTCTTTTACCGGAGCGATTTGAGAAGATCTACCGCGGTGTCAAAAAATACAACAATGCCCTCAAGGTCTATGCTGTAATTTACGTACACGAGTTGGGGCGTATCCACTTCCGACTAGTGCAAGAATTTATCGATGTGGTAAATCTCTGGCACTGGCATAAGGAAGAAATCCTCAACATCGATGAGAACCTCGAGAAATGCGAGAAGAATTTCCCTGGCAAGCCTATCATTATGGGCATCTTCCTGCACGAGTACGGCCGCAGCGATATCGGCACACCACCAGATTTGCTCTGCTACCAGCTGGAAAAAGCGCGCGAGTTCTTGGCTCAGAAGCGCATCGAGGGCATCATCATCCTCGGCGACCGCGAGATCAAGAAGTGGCCCGCCTCCGCCAATGCAGTCAAGGACTATCTTGCCAACCAGCCTTACCGCAACTCCTGACACTTACTCGAAACAAGCAGGACCGCCGCTGTAACCGAGCATAAAAAGCTCCTTCGCCACCGGCGAGCCTTGAACAACACTACGACGCGACAAAAAACCGCATTAAATTCAACTACTGGACAAATTGCCCAGTAACTGAATTTAATGCGGTCTAAATGGTGGGCGACACAGAACTCGAATCTGTGACCTCTACCGTGTCGAGGTAGCGCTCTAACCAACTGAGCTAGTCGCCCTTGTTCGTATCATTAAGATATAGCCAAAAAAGGAATTTACAAATCGGGAATTGACAAATCGCTATTTTTTTCGCGGTCTAGCAGCTGGGATACGCGGTGCAGCCAATTCTTCTTCGCTCATAACCTGGAAGAAAATATCGTGCAACATCCCCAACATAAAGGCACGCGCCTCCAAATTGATTCGCACATCAGCAAAGGAATCGCCAATATCATTCCAGAACGCTTCCACGTTACCACCCTGGACTTCCATCGTGTTGCTACGCGAAATCTTGTTGATCAACTCACGCTCATCACAAGAGAGCTTCTCCCAGAAATCAGGCAGCGTCCCCTCGATACTCAGGCTACGGTCGTCTTCATAGTTCAACTTCTTAACTAGGCTGTTGAAATTACGCCGGATAGTCGGACTCATCTTCATCGCCGCACCAACCTTGGGCCAGTCAATCCGGGATAGCAACAAGTCAGCAAAATTACGACAGACGGTTACTTCAGCCAAGGCGACATCGCGTTCACGCTCTGCTTGAGTCTTTAGCTTTTCGGCAGTCACCGCATCGGACATATAACCGCGATTCTGCAGCCGTTGCTCTTCATACTTGCTCTGCCAAGTGCTTAGCTCCTTGGTAAGACGAGCGTTGTCATTCTGATAACGTAAAATATCACGGTTCAACTCTTCCCGTAAGACATTCTCCCGCTCCAGTAAATTCTGGTCATTATCCTGTAGACGCTGATTCAAGCGCTTGACTTCCGCCTGGGAGCCCTCAAACTTCCGTTGCAGACTCTCTATCTCTGCCTTTTGCTGGCGACTGTTCTTCTTTAATTCTTGTAGTTCGCTGGAATCAGTCTTGGCTTTTTTACGCAAGCGCTCGAGTTCATTATCACCTTGGCTGGCCTTGCGACGTAGCTCGTCTGCCTCACTCTCCAAAGCCGCAATCTTTTCCAGCAACTGGCTATTACCCTGCTGGTCATCCAGAATCTTCTCCGACTGTTCAGGAGTGAATTTCAAGGGGCTAAAGCAAAGCAAAATCTTCCAAGCTTCCAAATCGGAGATCTGAAAAAACTCGGCCAGCTTCTCGTCGGTCAAGACATAATCATCCTCCGTCAGCCCTTGTTCTTCCCGCCAACTCTTATAGCCCTCGGAATGAAAATAGTCTTCGAGACTCTTATGCAGCTGCTGATGGACTGGATACCAAGATGCGAACACACCATTGCTGATTACTTCCGTAAAGCTGTTCTTCTCAGCTTCACGGAAAATCAGCCTCTGCGCGCGTTCACGCCGTTGCGGCTCCAGGCGATAACCGCCAGCAGTGCACAGCTTCAGCAAGGGGGCATTGGCCTGCACATAGGCCTTTAGGCTAGCCCATGGCAATTCACTTAGCATCTTGGTAAATACCTCAGCCAGATCAATGCCCTGGATTTTCTCGTTATTGCCCAACATCCAGAAGATACTCCTTCTTCAACATTTCTTTCGCAGAAACAACAAATGCGGCAGTCATTTGCCGACGTAATGAAAGTTCAACTTTCTGATAGGCCATACCTAAGCCCATCGCCAATTCTTCCTTCCCATCCGATTGGGCCTTCTTAATAGCCTCTAAACATAATATCGTGGCTTCCCGCCAACGCAGATCTTGACACAACAACGCAACCCGACTCATAGTGTCATCGTGAGGAACCTCAGTGGCAACTGGCACGGGTTGCTCACTCTGCTGCTGCTGCTGCTGTTGTTGTTGCTGTTGCTGTTGCTGTTGCAGCAACAGTTTTTGCTCCTTTGATTTTAGGCGACGCTTAGCCTTCTTACCTAAAAGGACAGTCTCTGTATCGAACTCTACCAATTGATTTTTCTTGGCCATGGAGCAAAAAACAACCCGTATCTGCGTGTAAAAACAATATTTCTCACCAAACCAACCCATCTCAAGCAGCTGAGCTGATCTGGTGACTCCCGGCAATCGCCGGCGATAAATTTGGAGGCGTGGACCGGATTCGGACCGGTGAATGGAGGTTTTGCAGACCTCTGCCTTACCACTTGGCTACCACGCCATTTTAGTGCGTCTGTTTAATATATGTCAGTTTTTGTATTTTTCCAGTCAAGACACAAAAAAACTGCCTAGATTCAGTTTTTTGCGTGGCATAGAAGTTTTGCCGGTATATGTGGCTGTAACGCCGTCGGCTCGCCGACCGTGGGTCAGTTTTCAATTGTTTTCAGGTACATAGACACCAGCCAAAAAGGTATCATGGAATGTTTTGTCCGTAGATTACGTAGATTTTAATGATTTCTAGGGGAGGTTTTCAAAAATGAGCGTTGCATTTTACGCAAAAGCTGTGTTTTTGCGGATGCTACACAGAATGTCATTTACCGGTTGGGATTTTCTTCACTGTGCTTCTCCTCTTTCTTATCTTCTGCATTTTTTTGCTTTTTTCGCGGGTAAAATTTTCACAGCTTTTGGGACGGGCTCCATATAGCGATATAAATCATCCACATAAGCATTGTTGGCAGCCGGATTCCTGAAGCAGTCAAGTCTCAAATGGCATAAAATGGAGCCTCGTGACCGATTATGCCGGATTGAGACTTGACTGCGAAAGGGTTCCAGCTATAAGTCGAGCGTTTTTCACAAAACGGCGAAGAACCGTAATCTTAGCTGGTAATTCAGATAAAAGTGATTATATTATTGTAGCATTGGTTTATAACGCTAATGATTTGGTTTTTACGAGCAGGGTTTAAATTTCAGGATCCAGGCAACATGCCTGCGATAAATAAAATTTCTGACAGCCCTGTTTTTTGGAGAAATTTGTTTTTTGTTTTCTGCCGTTGACGTCTTTTTGACGATCCTTTATGCCTATAGAATGCGCCGGCGCAGTCAATAGTATAATGGCTTTGCCAACAGACCTATGCCAGAGTTGGTTTAGAAACAAGTAGTGGCTGGTTGCCTACTCTGACAGATTTTGCTGCTGGTCAGCAGCAGTTATGAGCTTGTTCCTAAAAACCATCTTAATCGTGAAGTCTGTATTAATAACGATGGCTACCAATCTTGCCAATAGTTGGGATTGGTAGCAGAATCAAATCAAGCACAAGGAAAAGTATATGTCATT
>Ga0172378_10006964_pt1 | contig 10526 bp, 17 predicted proteins | sample GrowelOW332metaG_FD_119755 | JGI IMG/M metagenome (GOLD analysis project Ga0172378, IMG submission 119755) | Groundwater microbial communities from an aquifer near a municipal landfill in Southern Ontario, Canada - Pumphouse #3_1 metaG | ecosystem: Environmental > Aquatic > Deep subsurface >... | reverse complement strand
CGCAGAAGGAAGGATGTTAGCTGCAATTAAGCTGCTAAAGCGTAATTATTGTTGTTAAAACTGATCTTCAAATAGTTTAATCAAATTTTCTTTACAAACTTCATCTATAGCTTTAGTTTGTTTCGGTGTAAGACTAAGATACATTTTTTTAAGTCCTCTCTTCTCTATTTCATGTTGTTCTATGGTATCAAGAAGATTTTCAATAGCTCTCATGTCTTTATCTTGTTTTACCCCGCGCTTTGGCCATATTAACAATTTATGTAATACATAGGCATGTGGAGTTGGCACATTTACAAGACATCTACCAAGCAATAGCTGGATTTGAGAATCAATTAACATATCCACGTTACGTAACCCCTCGATTTTAATCCCCAAGGAATGTGAAACATATGGTTCCGTTTGTCCTGCACCTAATTCTCTCGCTAAAAATTCTACTTCTAATGTCTCATGGAAAAACTTTGTAACACCTGTTACTCTATCTACCTCATATATTAAACCTTGCTCTTCCAAGACCTTTTTAATATCGACTTTTTCTTGTGGATACCCCAGGTTCATAATTAACAAATCTACATCTCGAGTTCGTAGATTAGCGCGGAAATTATCTAGATAGGAAATCTGATACACATATTCAGCCCAACTACCAATCAACAGAAGGTGTTTAAGAACACCTAAATTTTCAAGTATACTAATAATATTATTAAATAATTCTTTTTCATTACTCATGCTTAATTGCCTTTGAAATTATCTTGAAATCTTTATTTATTTCCATTAAAACTTTTTCATACTTTCTTCTTTGTTGTATTTGAAAATGCATTTCGCTAAGTGCTCTCTCATCGAGTTTTAAATATTTGCTTTTAACTTTATTACCATCACGAACAAACAGATAAGGATACTTTTGTCCGTTAATACGTTTATATTGAATACTACCCTTCGGAAGCATAGCAATTTTTTCTCGGTAGACTCTTTCCATTTGCTGGAGCCGTTCAAGTTCTTCCTTCAAAACATCTTTGATCATTGGTAATCCCTCCTAAAGATAGTTTAACCAACAAAGGGTAAAATACAATAGTTTGTTAGTTAAATTCTACTACTATTAGTCTATAAACAAATTTAAAGAATGTTACAACTCTCATTGTTTTAACCAACTAATTTTAATTTTACAAGTTTTGTTGGTTAAATTTATTTATAGTTTAACCAACAAATAATAAAAATACAACATATATTTGTGAAAAATTATAAAAAAATAAAGCTTCAAATATACCATCACATAGAATAGCAGCCTAAAAGATAGTACAATCTCAATGAATACGGTTTGTTTAATTTCTATAAGCTACTAAAAATGAATTCAGATCTATACTTCAGAAGATATAGTCCTTTTAATAAAAGTCTAACTATTTCTCGTTGAGTTGTAAAATGGTCCCTCAATCGCCTTACTAAAAATATTTGCATAATATTTAATGCCATAAAGATCAAATAAAGCACCTTTTCTACTGTATTTTCCCCGTGCACAAAGCAATGATCTAAGCCACATTCACGTTTCAAGTTATTGAAAATCGAGTTCTTTAAAACTTTTTTCCTCAGTAAAAAGTAAAAAGGTAAAATCATTATAACTTGACTTGTACTGTAAGTTGGGTTAATTCTTCCGTCAGACAGTTTAGTTAAACCACGTTCAAAGTGGTAGGAATTTTTCATATAACGAAAAAGTGCAAAAAACATCCCACTACAGTGATGCCTATTTTACCTAATATATTCGAAAAGCCCAGTATTACTGAGCTTTTTATTGTATCAATTGTTGAGTTTAATTATGGTGGAGGCGAGGCGTTACGTCTTGAAACCACAATAAGTCGCGAAAATCTCAAATCTGTAGCTAAATGAACTGCAAAGTCTAATTCCTACCCAAGAATTTATTTATACTCTCGGTCTTCTTCAGCTTGTTCTCTAATTTTTCCCTACTTTGTTTATTCCCATGTTTAAGTCCAAAAATCTTTCTGTAATATTAATTTATAAAAATCTCAAAATGGTCTAATTGGCTTTTCTGAAGTTGCAATCAAAGATAACTGCATTGCGTAATTCTTTTATTAAAAAAATAATTTTCCCTACAATTCGTCCATTTTGAATATGAGAAGAATTATGCACCTTTAAATCTTGAGCAATAGTTATTCTAGATGCATCTTCAACTTGACTTACAATAATATTTCGTTATTTTGCCATTGCAGAGGATCAAAATCTCAATTAATCAACAATTAGTCAAGAAGAAATTACTACTACAAGTTCAAACAAATGCCTCATTTCCGGGGATTTTAAATTTAAATTCTATTTTTTCTTACTGTTCAGTCAACTGACGGTCAAGTAAAACTTATGCCCAAAAAGGCCAACAGTTTAAACTCTGTATGTATTTTTCCATTCTTTTATTGAAAATTCCATTTACTTTTAGGATTATCTCCTATTTATCAGATTCCCCTAGAAATAGATATACTTCCCCCTACCCCATTTTTAGCTTCCTATTAAATTGCTCAATTACTATGAGCTGCTAAAAAGCAATTCAGAACTATACTTCAGCAAATATAGTCCTTTTAGTAAAAGCCTTACAATTTCTCGTTGATTTGAAATATGGTTTTTCAGTCGTCTAAATAAAAACAATTGCATTATGTTGGATGCAATAACTATCAAATAGAGCACAGCTTCTACCGCCTTACCACCATGAAGAAAGCAATGCTCTAATCCACATACACTTTTCAAGTTGTTGAAAATCCAGTTTTCAATATCCCAACGTGCTTTTATTATTTTGAACAATGTCTTGAGTGCCATATCCATACAAGTGGTTACTATCATAATCTGTGTGCGCTGCTTGTTCTTATGTTTAATAGCAAATTTTACAAAACGCAATGGTTGCTCCACGTTGTCCATAGTAAATATTGACTCATAAACTTCAATTTTTTCAAATCCTTTTTTATCTTCCCAAGCATCTACCGTCTCCAACTTATTGACCTTCTTTTATACTAAACGCAAGCTCTTGTTATTATTATTTTTAGCTCTGACCACTGCCTCGATCCCAAGACTTTTGCAGTGATTAATCCAAATGGAATTACAGGCAAGTGCATCATAAACTACAACATCAATTAGGTGTTTATAACTCTTCACGATGGTTGAAATCAGCCTTTTACCGACATTCAACTCTCCTTCATCCTTTGAAGCAACATCTTGTCCGGGCTTGTACATCTCAAAACCAATAACCAATTTGGGACCAACCCCTACCATTGACATGACAGCTCCACTATGGAAACAATTAATCTTGTTCCCTTTGGTATTTTTCAAACATTCTGAACAGCTTTTCTTATTGCTCCCGAAGAATTTTGTTCCATCTATTGCAACCACTGTATATCCGTCAATTGTCCCATTTTCAAAAGCCTTATTCTCGACTGCCGTTTTAACTATATGTTGATTTATTTGGTTTAGTCCGTAGAGATCAATGACTTTAAGTGTATCTCTGATTGCATCAACCTGCGGTAGATTTGTTCCTCGAGGAAATAGTTTACTAAACTCATGATTCTTTATCATCAAATTTAGTTCATTAAAGCTCTTTATCCTAAAAAAAAGCCAAAAAGCGCAGGTAGAATAACTTGCGCTGTACTGTAGGTTGGATTCGCTCTTTTCTCAGACAGTTTATTCAAACCACGCTCAACGTGATAGACGTTCTTTATATAACTTACTAATTTTACGAAGTAATTTTTGCGCATTTCGTCCTCTCTTGCCCTCTGATTTTAACAAAAAGAGAGGACTGACAAAAGCTATGAAAAACTCCAAATTTGATACACTTGTGACATCGGTAAAAATACCCGTAAAAGCAATGGGTTGACTATAGTAGCGGCTAAAGTGCTGGCTATGGTCTGCATAGCTGTTCTCTCATTAACTGTTTTACCACTGGACGTACTGCCAAAGAAAAAGCTGTAGGTGCTGTTCCAAAGAGTGTTTTAAGGGCCGGCTCTTGATTGGAACAGCCTTGATAATATTGGTATTTTTATGGTTTAATCCTCCTATAAATGGGCATGAAAAAAGCACCTGTAATAAGCAGATGCTTTTAATTGATTAAGAAACGTCTAATTTGTGCTAATAGTTAACTCAACTTTTATACATTCATTACATTCCATATCTTTATTTATTTCAATTACCCTACAAGAAATTGTTATCTTATCCACCATTAATTGACAGATTATTTTTGAATAATATCGTGGTACATAACCAATTAATGTACCTGATTCATTCAATATTTTTATGGCATATTTATCAAATTCATTTTCTGGTTCAGACGCAAGATAAAGTTCTTCATTTAAATTTATATCAACAGACTTTTCGCAGTCTTCCCCTTCACAACCAAGATGGTATCTTGATCCCGCTACGAAAAATTTTCTCACTACTTTTCCTTTTTCAAAATCAAATATTGGATCAATAAACTCTAAGTTATCAATAGGTAATCTTGCACCACTTCTCTTTAAAAGTTCATAGGAATTATATTCTGTCAGCCCATATTTGTTAAGGATAGTTTCAATGCCTTTTCTTTTCGGATCAGGTAATCTACTAACAAATACAGAAAACAAATTTTCATTTTCATATACCTTTTCGATATTAGGAAATGCAATGAGCAATTCAAATCCGACTGTTATGGCCGCATTAACCTCATAACCATATGAAAATTCAAATTGTCCATTTTTTGATAGCTCACCAATAATATATCTACTTCTTGTTTTTGGTTGTTTCCAAATAAGAAGTAGATAATCTCTACCTTCTTTAATAGACATTTTACGCCTCCTCTCTGCCAATTATTTTTCCCATTATTTTAACTTTTTCGGTCAAAAACACTTTTATCAACTTTTTTCTTTTTTCACTCAACAAGTTTTCAGAGTAACCTTTTAATAATCTTTCTATTTCTCCAGGAGAAATTTTTAATATAATTTGTTCAATAAAATCTTTTACATCATCATAATATTGCTTACTTAAATATGTTACAACTTCTTCATGCGTTGGCCTTTTTTTTTCTTTTTCATTTATTCTTACGATTGACTTTGATTTAGTCCGAACAATTGAATTTAATCTATTTAAATCATTTCCTAAATAGTTTTCTAGATTTTGCTCTAATATATAGCAGCACAAAGATGAACTATTATCATATAAAGGGGAAAATTTATATATTCCGTCTCCTTTTTTAATAATCGCCCAGTTATTCTGATGGCGATCTGAATTACCTATCAAACAATCAAAAATTAGCATTTTAACTAAATCTTTTATTAACCCATATCCCTCAATAGCTTTAATTAACATACGTATTGAGTAGTACTCATTTAAAGAAGCATCATACATTTCCTCTGCACTGTAATTTGGAAAATATTGATTGATAAGCCCTATTCCTTCAATAAGTTCCTCATTATCTTTATTAATTAAATAACTCATTGAGCCTTTGCGATTTTCATAAGTTCCTATCTCAACATATGCACAAGGTAATTCTAGTAACGTTCCTAAATCTGAAGCTAACTTTTCAGATACGTGATCTTTGGTTTCAAAATCTTTTTTAAACTTAAAAAGCCCTATTTGACCATTGGAAGGATCTTTCAACCATATTTTTTCACTTCTTCCACTACCTTCATTTGCCCCATCATAGACTTCCCAATCGCTAAAGTCCTTAAACATTCACTCCTCCAAAAAACAGCAAAAGCATAATACTTAACGTTAGTTTATCATATTTATTTGTCCAATCCAATATAATCTTTTTAAAGACTTACAATACTAATATTCCTCTCTCATCAAAAACACTTGTCTTATTCTCATTCCTTATAGCCCTATCCAGCACCATTATCAAAGCAACAGCACCGTCAATACGCTCGGTGCTTTTTTCTTTATCCGGTTTAATGTTGCCTGCTGGATCTGTTTTTACAATAATATTATCCATCATCCATCTTAAAACAGGATTCCCTCCATGTGCTATTTTTCTTTCAAGCACCAGCTTCATCACCTCCTTTGATGGCAGTGACATGTCTTTGTACCCTTGGCCAAATGGTACAACGGTGAATCCCATGCCTTCAAGGTTTTGGACCATTTACACAGCTCCCCAGCGGTCAAAGGCAATTTTTTTAATATTGTACTTTGTCCCAAGTTCTTCTATAAAAGCTTCAATAAAACCATAATGAACAACATTGCCTTCTGTGGTTTTAATATATCCTTGCTTTTCCCAGACAACATAGCGAACATGATCTTGTCTTACCCTTATATTTAAGTTTTCTTCCGGTATCCAAAAGAAAGGAAGAACTATATAATTCTCTTCATTAGTTCTTGGCGGGAATAACAGAACAAATGCTGTAATGTCCGTTGTGCTGGAAAGACTAGCCCACCATAACACTCTCTGCCCTTTAGTTCATCCATGTTTAGAGGAAAGGCACATTCATCCCATATATGCATTTGCATCCAGCGAACAGATTGTTTTACCCAAATGCAGAGCCTTAGTTGCTTAAACAAATTTTCCTCTGCAGCGTTCTGCCTGGCGTTTTCTCAGGCAATCTGCATTTTTTCAATATCCACAGTTACCCCTAAGCTTGGGTTGGCCTTTTTCCAAACTTCCGAGGAGGTCCAGTCATCATTTTCATCTGCGGCATAAATGGTAGGATAAAATGTGTAATCGACCTTTCTGCCTTCGAAAATATCAACGACCTTCTGGTGTAGTTCATAACCAGCAATTTAGCCTCTGTCTAAATTTTACAATCTCTTATTTTAAATCTAAATTACTATGTAAATTTTCCTTTCCATTTAACTATTTTTTATTAAAATAGAATACACCTTCCCCTACCCCAAATCACATATCCTTATTCAATTATTTAATTTCTATGAACTACTAAAAATCAATTCATAGCTATACTTCAAAAGATATAGTTTTTTTAATAAAAGTCTCACTATTTCTCGTTGAGTTGTAAACAAATTCCTAAGCCGCCTGACTAAAAACAATTGCATTATATTAGAAGCAATAAATATTAAATAGAGCACTGCTTCTACTGCATTTCCTCCATACACAAAACAATGCTCTAAGCCACATTCAGTTTTTAAATTATTAAAAATCGAGTTCTCAATATCCCACCGTTCTCTCATTATTTAAACAAGATCTGAAGCGCCATATTCATACAAGTCGTGATTAACATAATCTGTGTGCGCTTCTTGTCGTTATGTTTAATGGCAAATTTAACATAACGCAATGGTTGCTCCACATTGTCCATAATAAAAGTTGTCTCAAATACTTCAACTTTCTCAAATCCCTTTTCCTTCTCCCATACCTCCACTACCTCTGTCTTATTTACTATCTTTTTTGCCTGCCTCAAACTCTTATTATAGTTGTTCTTCGCTCTGACTATTGCATCAATACCCAAGTTCTTACAGTGGTTTATTCAGATGGAATTACAGGCCAGAGCATCATAAACTACAACATCAGTTAATTTTCTATGATCTTTCACAACGCTTGAGACAAGCCGTTTTCCTAAGCTCAACTCACCTTCATCTTTTGAAATAGAATCTTGTCCTGGCTTGTACATTTCAAAACCAATCACCAGTTTTGGACCAATCCCCACTGTTGACATGACAGCGCCACTATGGAAACTATGAATCATTTCACCTTTGTTGATTTTCAAACATTCAGAGCAGCTTTTCTTATTGCTTCCGAATAATTTTGTTCCATCTATAGCAACCACCGTATATCCATCGATTGTTCCCTTTTCAAAAACCTTATTCTCTACTGCAGTTTTCACTATGTGTTGATTTAGTTTTCTTAGTTCGTTTATATCGATTACTTTTAATGTATCTCTTATGGCATCAATCTAAGGCTGTTTTTTTCCTCGCGGAAACAGTTTACTAAATTCATGATTCTTTATCATCAAATTCAGTTCATTAAAGCTCTTTATCCTAAGCAAAAAGCCAAAAAGCGCAGGTAGAATAACTTGCGCTGTACTGTAGGTTGGATTCGTTCTTTTGTCAGACAGTTTATTCAAGCCACGCTCAACGTGATAGCCATTCTTTATATAACTTACTAATTTAACAAAGTAATTTTTGCGCATTTCGTCCTCTCTTTCCCTCTGATTTTAACAAAAAGAGAGGCCTGACAAAAACTATAAAAAACTCCGAATTTGATACACTTGTGACATCGGTAAAAATACCCGTAAAAGCAATGGGTTGACTGTAGTAGAGGCTAAAGTGCTGAGTCCATTAAGGATCCCTCCTACTAAACTAATTCTATATCCTCTTCAATTAACATATATTCAATAAAACTGTCTTTACAATCACATTCTCTGTTACAGTTACAAAAACTATTATTAATGATGGTAGTTAATTCTTCTTTATTCTTTTTAAGCTTTTCTTTTAATCTTTTTAATTCTCCAAAAGTTATATATACACAAACCCAACAAAAGATTGTTATTAAAAGCAAAAAGCCATAAATAGATAAAAATTCGCCTGCAAGAAGTAATGCAGTAATTTTATTAAATTTAAGTACCAGAATTAAAGAAAATAATAACCCAAAGCCTGTGAGTATATATACCCCTTTTTGATATTTAGCTAATTCAGTATAAAGTTTTATTACAAAATTACACTTTATCTTAGCTGATAAACTAAGCCTTTCCCAAAGATAAGAGTCCATCTTTTCTGGTTTTTTAGGTAATTTACCCATTTTTTATCACCTCTTTATTTATGAACCATATTTATCTATACAAACTTGTCCAATAATTTATACCTTGCGCAAACGATAATTATAGTTTAAAAAATAAAAACAAGAAGTTTTACCCCAGCAATTTAGCTTCTACTGTAATTTCGTAGTACCTTTATATAACTTACAATTTATTTATAAATAATCCTCCCATTTATTAGATTTCCCTTAAAAATAGAAGGCCCTCCCCCTACTTCCAAATAATATTTCCTCTTTAAATCCCTAAATATTTATGAGCTGCTAAAATCAATTCAACTTGATACTTCAGCCGCTATGGTCCTTTTAATAAAAGCTTTAATGAACTAAACTCATGATTTTGTATCATCATATTTAGTTCATTAAAGCTTTTTATCCTAAGCAAAAAGCTAAAATTATAGCACAGGCGTTATAACTTGACATGTGCTGTAATTTACTAATTTTGCAAAGTAGTTTTTTCTCATTTCGTCCTCTCTTTCCCTCTGATTTTAACAAAAAGAGAAGCCTGGCAAAAGCTATGAAAGACTCCGAATTTGATACACTTGTAACATCGGTAAAAATACCCGTAAAAGCAATGGTTTGACTGTAGTAGAGGCTAAAGTGCTGCCTCCGAAGAGATAAAAAAACAGGAATGGATACAAATATTTGATCAAGAGTTCAGAAGGATTCCAATTCCAAGTTCATTATTAAAGTTTATAAAAGTAAAATTATCAAAATTAAATATTACTTCTGAACAAGTTATTTTAACTATTAATCAAAACGAAGAGCTGGTTGATATAAATATTTTAAACAAAAAAAAAATTCTTTAATATTTGAAAGAAATAAAGAATCAATAAGCCAATATATTATCTTTGACTTAAATGAATCTCTTTTTTCCGACATAATGAATGAGAATAGAAAAACAATTAACTATATTATAATGGAAGGAATAATTAGAACTATATTTAAATTAGAAGGATTTTCTGTTACAGATGCTTTCCAAAAAGCAATTACTACTTTAAATAATAATCATTTTTATAGTTTGGTTGAAAAGAAAAAAATATTAAAGTAGTGAATTCTATAATTAACTATATAAAATTGTTAAGTGATTGGAATATTGATTATACAAATACAAGCAAAAAAACCTAAACTCTAGTTTTGAAATAGATCAACCGTTTGTTTTGGCTATAATGGTAAGTGAATTTATTAAACTTAAGGATATTAAGAAAGAAAATAAAAAAGATTTTTTTTCTGATCTATCTAACCTTATTGATAAATACTCAAACGTTGCTTCTGAGAATGAGACGAACTTTGAAATTTATTAAATAAATAATAATAATCCTGCAATAAAAAACAGCACCTTTAATGGGTGCTGTTTTTATGTTTTTCAAGGGTCAATATACCAAAAATAAGCTTAAAATACCTTTAACACAAAAACGCCTCTAAACCCTTATGTATCAAAGGTTTTAAAGTTTAAATGCAAAATCATAAAATCGTTTAAAACGTACTACAATCATCTAAAATTAAGCTGGTTATATAATCTTACTCTAGCCAAATTAGAACGGTTTAAAATGTGTTTAAAAGGGATATTATTATTTTTATTGTACTGATATTTATTATATGAGGCCACCTATTCAATTTACTGATAGGCAATACCGTCAGCTTTTAGTCTTTTTAGGCTAGTAAAAGCACATTATGGATGTGATCATCTATTCAGCTGATTTAGTTAATGCACTCTTTTTGAGTATCAAATCCCGTATAATGCAATCACATTATATGCTCTAGTTTGGCTTTCATCGATGATGACCCCCTATATGCAAAGGAACTGAAAGCTCACCCTTCAGTT
>Ga0172378_10006963_pt1 | contig 10526 bp, 12 predicted proteins | sample GrowelOW332metaG_FD_119755 | JGI IMG/M metagenome (GOLD analysis project Ga0172378, IMG submission 119755) | Groundwater microbial communities from an aquifer near a municipal landfill in Southern Ontario, Canada - Pumphouse #3_1 metaG | ecosystem: Environmental > Aquatic > Deep subsurface >... | reverse complement strand
TATAGCTCTTGAATCTTCAATAAAACTTGCCTTATCTAAATCAATTACTAAAAACTTTGTCATAGTTTGATTAACTACAACATATGTACCAAGTCTAATTTTTCCTTCAAGATGTTGTTGAATGATCTCATTTGAAATAGGAATATAATCATTGCCTTTGAAAGTATAAGTTGATGGAGAATATCCTTTTTTTAATCCATCTTTACTAATCCAATATTTTGCAAAAACATCACTTCTACCAATGAAAAGAGATTTAAAAAGTTCAATTTTTTGTTCTTTTGAAAAAGGTGATAACTTTTCTATCTCTCTTTTTGTTTGTAAAATCTCATTATCTAAATTAATTTTTTGAGATTCTAAATGTTGTAATTTGTGGCGAAGTTCTGGAAGAGTCATTTTTAATCTTCATCACCTAAATCATTTTTTGGATTTTCTAAGGATTGTTTCATTTGTTGTTGAAACTTCCATCTTTTATTTTCTGAACAAATATCATTGATATATCCAATAGTATTATGTTTAGAGTTATTCACACCAAAAATTTCTTGCAAATTTGATACTAGATTACGAAAACATTCAAACTCTTCTTTTTTACCATCATTATGGTCATATTCAAGTTCTTGAATTACAATTTTCTTTTCAATACTATCTTCATATTCTGCTGGAATTGTTATAATATAACCATTTGTCGCTGTTTCAATTTCTATTTTCATAAATCCTCTAATTTAGAATTATACTTTATATTTAGAATAGCCTTTTTCATAATTAATCTACTTAATTTTAATATTCTAAACAATTATAATAAATTAAAGTTCAATTTATTTAATTCTTTGACTTTTACAATAAAATTTGATACAATTTGAGTACAGAAAAGCTTGTTCTGAGTATAAAACCATCGGAGTTCGTTTTGAACGTTAAGCTAGAGATTGCAATTTTGCAAAGCATTGGCAAACACCCGTAGATTGTAGCAGTTTTTGGTCTGCTACTTTTTTTATTCTTCTATAAATAAAGTTTTTAGTTCTAATCTTTTATCCACATTTATTTTTAACTTTACCAATTTTATTGTGTTATTTGAGTACTTTTTATAAAATTCTAAACTTATTAATGTTGAGTTTGTTTTTTTATCTTTAGTTATACTTTTTTGAACTCTATCAAATTTTTGAATGATTATAGGGATTTCACAAATATAAGGTAAATCATTAGGATGTCCTTTCTTAACATGTCTAATACTATGACTTGTAATTATACATTTAAATTCATCCATATTAAAATGAAGTATTTCTTTGATTCTTTTTACTGTTTTAAAAGGAATATCAAATACTACTTCATTGTTATATTGTTTATCTTGGATTGATTTTTGTACAAGTTCACATATTTGTTCTTTTATTTCAGTCACTAAATACCTTATGTTTCTTTCTTTCGTATTGTATCATTATAAGAATTACACATTTATCAAATTTTTTAGTTTTTAACTTATATGAGTGTTAAAAGTTTTTTTTTACTGTGATATTTCCTAATTAGTTATTGAAACTTAATTTAATATTAATAATATGCACGAGAGAGCCAAGATAAAAATATTTAAAAGCAGTATTTAAAAAATTATTTTTTAACATCTATTTTCCGACACCTTTCCTTTAAATCAAAAAATTCTTTAAAAAATACCAAAATAATATACGACAAACACTATCGAATTGTATTGTGGTAGGAAAACTATATCAAAGAGGTTTTTTGTACATTAATAGGTTATAGAGTTTGACCTAATAATCAAGATTATAATTCTTAAGAATAAATTATTCTAGAAAAGTATTACATTATGCAATATATTTAAAACTAACTTTTTAAATATAGTAAAATTACATAGTTACTCTTATAAATAACTATAATAGATAATTATTAATTAATATAAAACTATTATAGTTATATATCTATTGACAAATCATATTATAATAGGTTATACTTGCGAATATAATATCTATTATAGATAAGATTAAGAATTTAATAAGGAAAATATTATGATAAACCATGATTTAAAAGCAGCAGTTGATGAATTAAAAAGAAAAAAAGCAGCAGAAAAAAAATCATCATCAACAAAGAGAGTTTTTATTTTACTTCTTATTGTTTCATTAGCTATTTATTTTTTGTAAAAGAAAAATTAGTTGAGAAATATGAAAGATTAAAAAATCTATATGATAAGGTAAACCAGTGTCAACAGAATTAACAATATTTTTAATATTGTATGTAATGGCAATAGCAATTGCCATATTTTTTATTCAAAAGAATGAAAAACTAAAAGATAAAATCAATAAATTTTTTTAACTAAACTAAGGAGTTAATTTATGCAATACCCAAATACAATAATTGAATTAGATGTTTATTTTACAGAAGAAAATAAAAAAAGATTTCTAAAGCTTATGAATAAAAACTTTAATATTGATGAGAGAGATATAGATATTTATAAAGCAAATGATTATGCAAAAGATAGTGATTTTTCTTCAGAAATTTATGATCAAGTATTTAGAATTTTAGAAAAAGAAAATTGATTTTTTTTAATTGGAGTATAAATAAACATGTTATCAAAAAAAGACATAGTATTTTTACAAAGTGATGCAAGTTATAGTGAAAAAAATAAATTTGCAAATATTAGTGTGTATGATACTTATCAAAATAAATTTTATAGTAACGATATTTTTAAAATAAAAAATTCAACTCAAGCAGAGTTTTATGCTTTAATTTTTTCAATAAAAATTGCAAACAAAAACAAATATAAAAATGTAATATTTGTATATGATTGCAATAGTTTGGATATAGAATCTCTAACACAATTTTGTAAAACCAAATGTGGCTTTTATAGCTTTCAATTTCTTTGGTTACCAAGAACTTTTCTTTTACAAACTGATGAATTAGCAAGAACAAATTTAAAACAATTAATCAAAAAATATGATTTTAATTTAACCGATGAAGAACTAATAATAACATATAAAAAATCTGATTCTAAAAGAATATTACTATCAGTTTTTAACTATTTAGATGATACTTTTATAAATGAAAAAAAAGCAATTGAAATATATTTAGAAAATAAATACTCTTTATTAAGATTACAAAAAATCAGAATACAGAACCAAGATATTTTTAGATTTATTTATCATACGATTGATACAGATGAAAAGCAAAAGTTCTATGCTTTTTTTTCAACCATAATGCCAACAATTGAAAATTCGCCGACCTTTTTAAAGCAGCCCAAAAAGATTTTTTTAGCTGAAATTTTGAGAGATATTCTGAGTAAATTGAGATTAAAGAAGGATATATTGAAATCTAAATAGAATTATTATTGATATTTTTTTTCCGATGATTCTCCGGTATATCGTAATTCGGTTTTGACAAAAGTAGTCAATTTTTAACTAATAAAAATTATACCTTTAAGAAAGAGTGTATTTAAATCGTCTAGAAATGAAAATAAATCTTTTTCAATAGAATGTAAGTATTTCTTTTACTTTTGTCTTGTAGTTTTAGTAGTAGAATCTAAAATGTGTAATATCATAAATAGAAAACGAATTTCAAATACCTTTTTTATTTTATTAGATATGAAAAGTTTTTGCTATGATAATCAAAATTTAAACAAAATTTTTTTAACTATTTTTGTATATTTTTCCAACATTATGATATTTCTCATAAGTATAAATAAATATTTATGAGATGTTGCTTTTATTTTTTTATCATCTTCCTTTTTAAATCTTTTTACAATCAAAGTAATTCTGATAGGAAAAATCCTATCCCATCCAAACTTAGATTTGTTGTCAATATTTTATATCTGTCCTATTTAAAACTACCTCTACCCTATTTCTATATGAAATTAAAGTTTATCAAAACTAATTTTTTACTGCTGACAGTTGTGTAGCAATTTTTAATTTATTATGCATATATTTATCTGGATTTGTTTTTATTGCTCAAAATATTGTTTCTCAAGCTTTAATCTCTTGAAGTTTCTCTAGATAGATAAGTTAGTTCATTTAAATCATTGTTCTTTACATGCTCATCAAACTCATGATTTAACATTTTAACTGAAACAGCATGTTCTCTTGTAAGTGTAATCAGAAATTTGTTTTCTTTATATATATAGATGTTAAAGTATATGTAAATGTAAATGTAGTATAATACGTCAACTTTAACTTTTTTAAAAATTTGATCTTTTTTTACAAGAAAGATTTTTTACTCATGTCTTAATCCAAAGACATATATCTTGTTTTTTCAATTCAAAAGTGAATAATACAAGCTACGGTTAGAAATTAGTTTTCAACTGTATTTTCTGAAAAAAACCATAAAAACAACAGAGATTGTTACGGCATTCTATTAACTTTTAATAGGATAATTATGTCGAAGCAAATAAAAATAACTTGTGAAGTTATAACAAAAATGAGTGAAAATATTAGGGCAAAAAAACTAAAATTTTTTGCAAAAGTGACTGAAGAAATAAGTTTAGAGATACTCAAAATTAAGAAAAGAAATTTCCAGAAATTGAGAAATATAAATATGTATAAAGATGCTACTAATGAGCTAATTGAGTTAGCTTCTCTGATTCTAGCGATTGATGAATATATGAAAACAATAAGTGAAGTTAGTCAACAGGCAATTAATTTAAAAGATAAAAATAGAGCAAAGAAGAACACTAAAAGTGATTTTTTGGCTGAAAATTGGTCTAAAGTAAAAGAATTAAAAAATGATATAGGATATAGTTTTAGGAATATTTCAGAATATTTTAAGAAATATCATAGATTTTCTATTGCTCATACAACAATTCAGAACAAATGGAAAAAATTGGAAAACTAAAATTTATTTTAAGATAAGCTGATTCTAAAGCCATTAATAAATATATGTTTTAATACATTAAAATAAATATTTTATAATTTGTCATTTGATTTAGAATCAAGTTTAACTTATAAAAACTTATTATGAGTTCTTTAAAAATGCCATTTAAAGTAATTTTTGTGATTAGCTTGTATTACAATTAACTTAGACTTTAGGAAATAATTCAGGAATAATCTCTGAAGCAAAGTGAGAATTAAATCTAATTCTAATTGGACTTTTAGGTTCAATAGAGCTTATATATTCTCTTTTTTCTAACTCTTTTACAATTTTTATTGCTGTTGGTTTACTAACATTAATAATATCTTTTACACTATTTCTTGGTATTTCTCCATGAATCAATAAAGCTAAAAATATCTGTTGGGAATGTTTTGGTAAAGGTTCTATATTTGGATACATATTTCTTTGAGAAAATTCCACATAATTGCTTATTCTTGATGCAATTAAATCTATTCTTATTACACTTGCCATATATCTAACTTGATCAAGTGCAACATCAAGCATAAAATCTAAAAACTCTTTTAGTGCTTTTAAAGATAAGTTACCTCTACCATCATCATATCCACCTCTATAAGGTTCATCTGCAACTGCTAAAGCTTTTTTATAATCTTTCACATTTCTAGCTAAGCCCCTTGAAAGATTCCATAAACCATAACCTTCTAAATCGATCTTTTGAAGTATATAATCTAAATATAATCTTGAAATACGACCATTCCCATCATAAAAAGGGTGAATATAAACCAAACGATGATGAGAACATAATGTATAAATTAATTTTATGGTTTGACTTTCTATTTTACATTGATTATATAAAGTTTCAAATTCATTAAAATAAGCAATTAATTCTTCAGGATTTGGTGCAATATGATTTCCGACTTTTACAAAACTTTCTCTTAATTTACCTGGTATCATCTCAATTTCTAAATTCTTATGTTTTATTTTTAAAAAACTATCCATTTCTTCTTTTGAATAAAACTTTTTATGTATATCTAGTATAGTCTCCAAAGAGTATAATTTTGTTGCACTATCTTCCAAAACTTTTTTTTCTAAATCTTTTTGTATCTCTATATGTATCAATGATAATTGTTGTAAATTTTTTTTCTTTTTATCTTCAAAAAACTCTTTTTTCATAGCTTTTTCAATATCAATAGGATGAGTACCTTCTGATTCTATTCTATTTGAATAATAACTATTAGTAATTCGTAATAACTCTTTAATTGCATCAATAAAATATTTATTATGTCCACCTGTTAATTTTGCACTTTCAATTACAACAGCTTCTGCTTTCTTTAATATATTAATATCAAGTTTTATCTCAGTTGTTGAGGGTATTACAGGAGTAATATACATATATTTCCTTTAAATAATTTTACCTAGTTTTTGACCTATGAATTTACTTCTAAATTATACAATAAGATATCATAAAATCAATACTAATAGGATTAATAAATATTAATAATGAATTTCTAAATAATATTTATTTTACCTATAGTTTTACTATTTAGAAGATTTTAGAGGGAGAAAGCTTATTACTGTAGATATTTATTTATATGTTTAATAATGTTAATTAGCTTGTTCACTCTTTGTAAATTTGTATGTTTTTTTTAAAAAATGAACATGATTTAGAAAGCCCTAAAATAGAGCTTTTATATAGATCTTATAAAAAATAGAAACAGAAAAAAATAAATGAGTCTATTAAATTTTTTTATTCAAAAATATTGAACAAAAAAGTATGATATATTTTTAGTAATTTTAACTTTTTTATTAATTGGGTAGATTAACAATCTATCAAGGTTTTCCATTATTTTTTTAAACGAAAAAGACTTTACGAGGTCTTATTTAGAAATATTGTTTAAAAAGAGCTCAAATGCAAGAGTTTGTAAATGCAGAATGACTTAACACTTAATGCCACAGATAGAGGCTGAACCTATCAAGAAAATCAAAATATTATATATTAAAGGCCAAAAAATGCGTGGAAGCGTATATTATCAATCCAGTCAATTAGTAAAGCAAATCTTTGTTGAGGGTGCAAAAAAACAAGATAGAGTTAATCCAAACCATCAACATTATCAACTAATTGCTTCATATAAAACAATGGAGAGTTATAGAAATATTTGGAATAACTTTTTTAACTATTTATTGGAGCATTGGAAAATAAAAGATTTTGAAAAAATTAGTTCAGAGCATATTGCAGCTTATATGGATTATAAAATAGAATACTATCCTTCAAAACAATATTTAGAAAAGATTAGTGCATCATTATGTAAGTTAGAAATAGCTTTAAAACTATTTGCCAAAAATATTCATGGAGTTGAAAGAGATTATGATTTCTCAATTCGTCAAACAATTTTAGATAATGCAAGAGATTTAAAATTAGTTGCTTCCAATTATCATAATCGTGCTTATTCAAATCCTAAGCTTTTAATTTCAAATTTAAGGGATGATTATCATAGATTAGCAGCAATAGTTCAATATGAGGGTGGTGCAAGAATTGAAGGTGTTGCCCTTATTAAACCTGAACAATTAATGGGTACTAAAATCGATCCTATTACAAATAATGAAGTTGGAGTAATTGTTACAAAAGAAAAAGGTGGAAAAGTTGGCGAGGTATTAATAAACCTTGATACGTATAAAAAATTAGAATCATACTTTCAAGAACATGATAAATTTAAGATCAATAGACAAGCTTATTACAATGATATAAAACAATCAGCAATTACTTCAAATGAGAATCAAGAAGCAAGTCATGGTCTTCGTTGGAACTTTGCTAAAAGAAGAATGTTTGAATATGGGAAAGCGGAATTTAAATATGAAGAGTGTTTACAACAAGTTAGTCATGAGATGAAGCATAATCGTGCAAGTATAACCAAGCATTATTTAGCCTAAAAACTCAAATAAGTTAATATTTTTAGTTATACTTCCAAAAAAATATCAATAATTTATATTTATTAAAAACTTTTAGCAAAGGAAGAAAATTTGTTAGCATTTACATTTAATGGTGATGGAGTAAAAACTTGTAAATGTTGTGAAAAAAAAATGTCTTCAAAAGGTGGATTATATGAAGGTGTTTGTTCATCTACTTGCTCATCCCAACAATTAGAATATAATTCAATACCAATAAGCTTACTTTTTATAAAAAGAATATATACCCATATAAATGATGAAAAAATAAGAGAAGAAGAGATTGAAAAGTTTATTAAAATTAATAAACTAAATAAAGATATGACAAAACATAAAATAACAAGAATTTCTAAATATTTTTTATCAAATGAACTTGATAAATTGGAAATTATAAGAAATTTGATTTATCATATAAACCATAAAGGAGAGTGATTTACTCTTCTTTTTTTATATCATAAGTAGCAATTTAATCTGATTATTTATATCACTTTTACAACTTTCAAGTGTATTAATATCAAGTTCAAGTTCTTTTGCTTTTTGTTCAAATGTTTTTACAATTTTGCAACAACTATCAATGATTTTTATAGCTGTTGCAGTTTTTATACCTTGCGCTTTTGCTATTTTTAGTACATCATTTCTTGTGATATTTGAATCTTTTCCACAAACAGTTGTAGTGTGTGATTTCATTAATCCTTTTGAGTATGTAATATCATAAGCAGGAGACAAACTCCACTTTCCATTTTTATCCATTAAATAAGCAAAATTCTTTGCGTGATCATCAAAATTTAAACAAAGAATATTTAATATCATTCTTTTGAAAAGTTCTTCTATATTTTCTTGAGATTTACATACATTTCTAGTAAGCATAAATAGATATTCATAAGATGTGGCTTTTAAAATTGAAATATCAAGATGCATCAATCCAGCTGCTGTACACATATGTATTTTTTCATCATTATCATCTCTATCAAATCTTTTTACTAAAAGATGTTTAGCATCACCTTCGTTGATTAATTGAAATTCTGAAGTATTTATACCTACTTCTTTTGCCATAGACATAAATAGATATTCTAGTTTTGTCAAACCAATACTTCCAACTCCTTCATAAATTTCATCAAATTTAATAATTGCTCTTATATAACCTTGATGAAGCTCTTTTTTATTTAATCTAATCTCTTTTGTATCGTAGTTATATTGAACAAGCATTTTAGGTCTTCCACCACCAATTGGAGAAACACTTTGTCTAATATTCATTAAGCTTTCAATTGAAGAATCATCACTTTGTATTCCTTGCTTCATCTCTTCATATGCTTCTTTTGCATTGATTGCAATATCAGAAGTTACAGCAGTGTCATCTTCTTTTGGAACATATTCAATTGCTCCCATACCCCTATCACCGATAAAAGCTAATTTATGTAAAAGTGTTACTTCAAAAGGTTTAAGACCTTGCTTCTCAAAATATCTGTCAATAAAAGGCATCCCATGTTTATCAGGAAGTGAATCAAAGAATACTCCAGCAATTCCTTTATAAAGATTTATATGATCAGGATTTGTATAAGCATCTTTTGTTTTTGAAGTATGAAGTTTAATTGGAGATATTTCTAAGCCTTCTAATTTAAACTTCTTATCATATTCAAAATAGATAACTCCTTGATGTTCAATCATTGTTCCTATTCTTTTACCATAAATATATGCGTTTATCTCTTCCATGAAATCAACCTTTTCTTACTCTTTTTTTCTCTTTATGCTTTTTTTCATTTCTGATTTCATCAATTGAAGTAAATTTTTCTTGCATAATTAGATTTTCTAATTTAGGTGTCATATCAAGAGCAATCATTATATTTACAATATTTTCAAATTTTGTGCTTTTTGTACTCATAAAATTTGCATAAGCTTTTGAAGACATACCCGCTGCTTTATATAAATCAACTTGAGTCATATTTTTCCTAACTCTTTGTTTTTCTATAACATCAACAAACTTTTCCATAATATCAAATTGAGTCATAAATTCAATCATAATTTACCTTTTTGGTGTAAGTAAAATATCTTTAATGGAGTTATTTTATCTTTTAAAATAAATTATATCATAAGTATTAGAAACTTTTTTATAAATAGTATATTTCTTGAAGTTTTAAAAGAATCTATCATTAATTACAAATATATGATCAGATATTACTCTTCATTTTTCTTTGCTGAAAAGAAAGCAATTCTAATAATGCCTAATAAAATAGGTATTAATAAAATGAATCTACTAACTAGTATTGTTGCGATAGCTTTTCTTTTAAACTATAGCTACTTCTTCTCTAAAGTTTTTGCAACTTTTGAAAGCTCTTTCATTAAATAATCATATTTTCTAGATTTCTCATAGTGTTCTAAAAATGGTGTAATCCATTTTGGAACAGGTATTATTTTATCATTTGTTTTAAATCCCCAATTATTAATTGTTGAATAAGGTATATCAGCAATTATTGAAAAATCCTTAATTGATATATTTAACTCTTTTAATTTTGCGTTAAACTCTTCTTTTGTCATAAAAATATCCATTATTATTTATATTAGTAATTATTATAACATATGATTGCTATATCAGATAATTTTTGATTAAAAGACAACTTGTTTAAGTAAAACATATCAATATTTAACTATATTTGAAAATTTTGATTGAAATTTGACCCACTTTTTTGATTAAAAATGACCCACCTGCAGATTAAAATTGTACCATTATTTTTTGTTATTTTAATCTTTTAAATTTTGTTTATTTTTTGATTTTG
>Ga0172378_10006962_pt1 | contig 10526 bp, 6 predicted proteins | sample GrowelOW332metaG_FD_119755 | JGI IMG/M metagenome (GOLD analysis project Ga0172378, IMG submission 119755) | Groundwater microbial communities from an aquifer near a municipal landfill in Southern Ontario, Canada - Pumphouse #3_1 metaG | ecosystem: Environmental > Aquatic > Deep subsurface >... | reverse complement strand
TTTGCTAAATTTATAACGAAAGAATTATTTATAAGAAAGAGAAAGCCATTGTAATTCCATATGATGAAAACCCTTGCCTGCTCGACGACTAATTTTAGTTTTTTTATAATATACTAAAACGCCATTAATGGGATCTATAATCATATTATAATTTTCATCCCCATAATTAGGGTTTAAAGGGCTCACATTTAAAGAAACAAGGACATTATTTTTTTTCTCTTTGATAATATCCTCTATGCTTTTTTGATCTACGATTTGGGCTTTTCCTTTAAAAAGTTGCATATCGTTTTTTATATCAATATCATTTAGGCCTAAATCCTTTTTATTGAAAAATATAATCTGATTAGGATCATTATCTAGATTAGTAGAATACATCATCATTCCAGTAAATGCTACTATTTTATCGTCTAAAATTTTCTCTATGTGATTTTGTATTATCTTGATATACGAAGGTAAAAAATCATAAATAATGCCGCTATTATCTGCTTCATCTTGCATAGGTAGAGAAATGATGGTAGGCATATTGTTAAGATTTTGAGAAATCTGTTTAGATTCATCATAGAATAATCCTTTTCTCGAGCCACCTTTAACGAGCGTAATATATTCTAAAATAGATCCATTGTTACTAGCAGTACTTTTATTATATTTTACTAAAAAATAATAAGATGTGTCAGAAGCTAATTTTCTGAAATCTTCTTGTGAACAAAATTCATATTTAGAAATAGTCCAATTTTTCTTTATAGCATTTTTAAGTGATAAATCTAACATAGAATTATGACTATTTAAGACGACCATAGTCGTTTTATTTTTAAAATCTTTTATAGTATCACTTTTATTATTGAATTTTATTTGAGCTTGACTTGGAAAACTTATTAAAACTAGAAAAGCTATAATTATAGTATTAAAAAATATCTTCATGATATACAAATTTATAATTAATTAATTAAATAAACTAAAATATATTAGATTCCTAATAATATGCAAAAATAACAAAAAATGATTATTAAATTTTTATATTTGTAATTATGGAACAATTTATAGTATCTGCCAGGAAATATAGACCTGATAATTTTGAATCTTTAGTAGGCCAATCAAACATTGCCAAAACTTTAAAAAATGCTATTATTAGTGGTAAATTAGCTCATGCATACCTATTTTGTGGACCCAGAGGTGTCGGTAAGACATCTACGGCTAGGATATTCGCGAAATCAATAAATTGTCTTCATCCTTCTTCTGATATGGAACCATGTGGAAAATGCGAATCTTGTTTATCATTTCAAGAGGGAAGATCTTTTAGTATACATGAACTGGATGCAGCATCAAATAATTCTGTTGAAGATATTAGAAATCTAACAGAAATGGTACGTATTCCTCCTGCCATAGGAAAATATAGTGTTTATATAATCGATGAGGTCCATATGCTTTCTTCAGCAGCATTTAATGCTTTTCTTAAAACTCTTGAAGAGCCACCTGCTCATGCCATTTTTATATTGGCGACGACAGAAAAGCATAAGATATTACCGACTATTTTGTCACGTTGTCAGACTTATGATTTCAATAGAATATCTGTACAAGATATTTCTACAGCTATACAGAAAATTGCAGATAAGGAGGATGTAAATATTGAACAAGATGCTCTTTATGTATTGGCTGAAAAAGCAGATGGAGCTATGAGGGATGCTTTGACTTTATTTGATCAAATGGTAGCTTTCTGTGGAAGGGATGTCACATATGAAAGTGTGATAAAAAATTTGAATGTGCTTGATTATGAATATTATTTTAAACTTACTGATATGTTTCTCGCTAGGGATTATAGTGGTCCATTAGTTCTTTTTGATGAGATTTTATCTAAAGGGTTTGATGCTATGCATTTCATTGCTGGATTGAGTAATCATTTTCGTAATTTATTGGTGAGTAAGCAAAAGAGTACGAGTTCATTATTTGCATTATCGCCCTCTTTATCAGAGAGATATAAGTCTCAAGCTGTTAATGTAGATATTTCTTTTATTTTTAAGGCTTTATCTATTACGACGGATTGTGAATCAAAATATAAACAGTCTGGTAATCAGAGACTTTTAATAGAGTTTTCATTGATGAAGTTGTCTTTTATTCAACCTAAAGATATGAAAGTTTTACATGTGTCAGAGCTGTCTTCTAGTCAGCCGGTTATTGTAGCCCCTGTTGTTACTTCTAATCCAGTTATTACTAATCCTGTTGTTACTACTAATGTATCTACATCATCAGCAGAAGCAGCAACGAAGGTTGCAGCTACAATCTCGGCAGCATTGCCTAAGAAAGAATCTACGATTGAAAAGTCAGTAGCGATGCCTGTTCCTTCTGCTACTGAAAATATACCGCAAGAACCTCGCTTGGAGTTACATATTGCCGCGAATAATAAAGAAAAGGCTAAGGAAGTTCATCGTTTGCCAGGTGTGTCTATTCGTGCTGAGCATAATGAAGTGATGAGAAAGGGTAAAAAGATGGAAGTGGAAAAGAAGAAGCAGGAGTTGATGGAGCCTATTTCGGAGGAGCAGTTTAAAGATGCTTGGACTGAGTTCGCTAAAAAGGAGCAGGGGACTAGACATAGTTTGGCTGCTGCTATGCTTCAATATAATTATACTTTTTCTCAAGAGAGTTTTGAGGTGAAGTTTAACGTGAGTAATGAGGCTCAAAGGAAGTGGCTTGAGAAGAATTGTAAGCTGTCTTTAGTTAAATATTTAAGAGAAAAATTAAAAAATAATAAAATTTGCATAGATATTGTAGTAATTAAGCCTGCCGAGACTGAAAGTAATTATCATACTCCTACTCAGGCGGCGAAAATATTGTTAGAAAAGAATAGTGAAATACAAAATTTGCAGAAGGATTTAAATTTAGATATTAGTTAGTATGCGTTTATATAGTGAAAATTTAATAAAGAAATATGGAGCTAGAACTGTCGTTAAAGGCGTTTCTATAGATGTCCAGCAGGGTGAAATCGTAGGATTGTTGGGACCTAATGGTGCTGGTAAAACTACGAGTTTTTACATGATTACTGGATTGATTAAGCCTAATGCAGGAAAAATATTTCTTGATGATAGAGATATTACAGAACTTCCTATGTATAAAAGGGCTCAACTCGGTTTGGGTTATTTGGCTCAGGAGGCTTCTGTTTTTAGACGTATGTCTGTCGAAAATAATATTATGTCTGTGATGGAATTAACTAATATGGCTAAAGCGCAGAGAAAAGAGCGTTTGGAGTCACTTATTCAAGAATTTGGACTGCAGAAGGTACGTAAAAGTATGGGTATACAGCTTTCTGGTGGTGAGAGGAGGAGATGCGAGATAGCACGTACATTGGCTATTAATCCTAAGTTTATTTTACTTGATGAACCTTTTGCTGGTGTGGATCCTATAGCTGTTGAGGATATTCAACATATTATAGCACGTTTGAAACTTAAAAATATAGGTGTTATAATTACTGACCATAATGTTCATGAGACTTTGGCTATTACAGATCGTGCTTATTTACTTTATGAAGGTAGTATATTGGAGAGCGGAACGGCTGAGGAGTTAGCTGCTAATCCTGAGGTTAGACGTAAGTATCTTGGACAGAATTTTGAATTAAGAAAGGCTGTTATGCGTGATAAATCTAAAGATGAAAAATAGATTCTAATCTTGAGGGATAGTATAAAGTGCTACGTCTTTCTTCGTAATTTTTCCATTAGCTAAAATTATAAGTCTTTCAACTACATTACGAAGTTCACGAATATTTCCACTCCATTTGTATTGTTGAAGGGCTGTTATAGCGTCGTCATCAATTATCATTAGTGGTTTACCAGATTCTTGACTAATCTCTTTTATAAAATGATGTACTAGTAATGGGATATCGTCTTTTCTTTCAGCTAATGCTGGTACGTGAATAGGAATAACACTTAGTCTATGATAAAGATCTTCACGGAAGTTTTCTTTTTCTATTTCTTCTTTAAGATTTTTATTAGTAGCAGCGATGACTCTTACATCTACATCGATGTCTCTATCACTACCTACACGTGTAATTTTATTTTCTTGCAGAACTCGAAGTACTTTAGCTTGAGCAGCGAGACTCATATCACCTATCTCATCGAGAAATAGTGTGCCGCCTATTGCTTGTTCAAATTTACCTTTATGCTGCTTTATAGCAGAAGTAAAAGATCCTTTTTCATGGCCGAAAAGTTCACTCTCGATAAGTTCACTAGGAATAGCTGCACAGTTTACTTCTACAAATGGCATCTTTGCTCTATCACTTTTTTCGTGTAACCATCTAGCTACTAATTCTTTACCTGTACCATTGGAACCCGTAATTAAAACTCTTGCATCTGTTTGAGCTACTCGGTCGATCATTTCTTTTACCTTAGTAATAGCTTCAGATGTGCCAACTATTTCAGGAACATTTGACGAAGTTTTCTTTTTTAAAATTTTAGTTTGTTTAACTAATTCTGTTTTATCGGTGGCATTTTTAAGAGTAATTAAAATTCTATTCAAATCCAGTGGTTTTTGAATAAAATCAAAAGCCCCTTTTTTGATACAATCGACAGCTGTATCGATTGAACCATGTCCTGAGATCATAATTATCGCAGCCTCGCAGCCTCCTTCTATAAGTTTTGATAAAACTTCGACACCATCCATATTAGGCATTTTGATATCACAAAAAATGGCACTGAAATTTTCAGCAATGCCTAATTTTAATCCTTCTTCACCGTCTGCAGCTAGAGAAATTTCATGTCCCTCAAATTCTAATATTTCTTTTAGAGTATTACGAATACTCCTTTCATCATCAATTATTAATATTTTCATATTACGTTCCAATCTTTAGTATACAAAGATAGTTATTTTTTGTATTTTTGTCACGATATGAAGACGACAAAAATAATAATCGCCATAGATGGGCATTCTTCCACTGGGAAAAGCTCTTTCGCTAAACGTGTAGCCGCTATGGAAGGTTACATATATATCGATACAGGAGCTCTCTATCGAGCTTCTACATTATTTGCTATGCGAAATAATTTAATTAAGGATGATAATACGATTGAAGAAAATATTTTAAAAGAAAAATTAAAAGATATAAATCTTTCTTTTAAAATTAATTCTAAAAGTGGTCAATGTGAAACATATATAAATGATGAAAATGTAGAAACTCTTCTTAGGTCAATGGTGGTTTCTGACAAAGTTAGTTATATGGCTGCAGTACCGACTATTCGAGATTATGTAAATGTTGTTCTTCGTCGTATAGGTGCTGATAAAGGTGTAGTGATGGACGGACGTGATATAGGCACAGTAGTTTTTCCAAATGCAGAGTTGAAAATTTTTATGACAGCAGATCCTAAGATTAGGGCAATGCGTCGTTTAAAAGAAATGAAAGCTAAAGGAGAAGATGCTAACTTTGAAGAAGTTTTAAAAAATATTAATGATAGAGATTTTATAGATAGTAATAGGTCTAAAGACCCACTTCGTAGAGCTTCTGAATCTATTTTATTAGACAATAGTAATATGTCTTTAGAAGAAGAACTTGTTTGGATAAAACCATATATTGAATCGGCTAAGCAGCTTGTATCTAAAAAAATCAAAAAGGTAGTGATCGATGAATATTCAGGTTGTTGTCCTGGAGTAGAGCATACTATAGAAAGGGCAGAGGGCGAATTGAGTAAATATCATACTTTATTTTCATTGGGTGCTATTGTTCATAATGATGTAGAATTGAAGCGATTAGCAGCCCAAGGTCTTGATACTATTGATTATAGTAAATATCATAAACTTTCTAACAAAAAAGTTTTAATTCGTGCTCATGGAGAGCCTCCTACTACGTATGAGTATGCGAAAACGCATAATCTTGATTTAGTAGATTGTACTTGTCCTGTAGTATTAAAATTACAAAAGAAGATTTTAGAGACTTATAATAAAATTAAACCTCATGGAGGTCAAATAGTTATTTTTGGCAAAATAGGTCATGCTGAGGTCAATGGATTAGTAGGCCAAGTTAATTCTGATGCTTTCGTAATAGAACATTATTCTGAATTATATGAGGATAAATTCAAAAAAAGAATTGATTTGTCAAAACCGATAGCTATATTTTCTCAAACTACTAAATCTACACAAGAATATAATAAAATTTGTTCTGAGTTAAAAAAAATGGTTATAAATGATAACCTTCAGATTTTTAATACTATTTGTCATAGAGTATCTGGAAGGCATGATTCTTTAATCAAATTTGCTCATGAAATGTCAGTTATTATTTTCGTATGTGGAAAGGAAAGTTCTAATGGTAAAATTTTATGTGATTTATGTAAAGCTAATAATGAAAGAACTTATAGAGTAGATGATGAAAATGATATTAACCCTAATTGGTTTATACAAGATGAAAAAGTTGGTGTTTGTGGCGCTACTTCTACTCCTAGATGGCAGCTTGATAAAGTAGCTAAATTCCTTATTTCTTTATAAATAGAAGATTTTTTTGTATATTTGCACTCCTTTTTAGAAAATTTAAAAAATATATATATGGCAACTACTGCAGATTTTAAAAATGGTTTGTATTTAAAATACAATAACAAACCTTTCGTTATTATTTATTTTCAACACGTAAAACCTGGTAAAGGTCCTGCATTTGTAAAATCAAAATTAAAAGATCTTGAAACAGGCAAAATTCTTGAAAGAACTTTTAATGCAGGCGAAAAAATTGAACCTATTAATATTGAAAGAAGACCTTATCAATATCTATATAAGGATGAATTAGGATATAATTTCATGCATACTGAGACTTTTGAACAGATTTCATTGGAAGCAAATTTAGTGCAAAATGCAGATTTAATGAAAGAAGGACAAGTAGTAGAGATGATGTACTATGTAGATGAAGATAGATGTCTAACATGTGAGCTTCCTCCTTATGTAGAATTAAAAGTTGTTTATACTGAACCTGCAGTTAAAGGAGATACTGCTTCTACAAATGCTTTAAAAGCAGCTACTATGGAAACAGGAGCAGAGATTATGGTTCCATTATTCATTAATCAAGATGATATTATTAAAGTAAAAACAGAAGATCGTTCATATGGTGAACGAGTAAAATAGAAATTTATTTCTATTTAATTTATATCTAAAGGTCGTAATTTTTACGACCTTTTTTCTATGTATTTTGGAAGTTTAACTATGAAACATGCTCCTCCCATATCTGAACGTTCATAGGATATTTCCCCATTACTTTGCTCCATTATACTTTTACAAATAGCAAGTCCAAGACCTGTACCTCCACTTTTAGTGGTGAAATTAGGTTTGAATAATTTGTCAAGGTTCTCATTGCTGACACCTTCTCCATTATCTTCTACACGAGTATAAAAGAAATTATCTTCTTCTTTTATAATAATTCTTATTTTCCCACTGCCTTGTGGTTCTATGGCTTGGATAGCATTAGAAATTAGATTAACGAAAGCTCTTGTTATCTGACTTTTTCTAGCATACACGTAAGCATTATCTACCATATTTATGAAAAGCATTCGTATATTGTCCCTGTGATCGAAGAAAATCCTCTGTTCGTTGAGTATACTAATTAAATCTATAACTGCATTATCTTCATTATAAAATTTAGCAAAACTAGAAAATTCAGATGCTGTTTCTGAAAGTATATCTATTTCATCAAGAAGTGATACGGATAGTTCGTCGAATTTCTTTTCCCATCCTTCTATATTACGCTGTCTTAGTCTTACAAGATGTTGTATGCTTAAGCGCATAGGGGTTAGAGGATTTTTTATTTCATGTGCTATTTGACGGGCCATTTCCTTCCAAGCTTGTTCTCTTTCACTCTGAGCCAGTTTCTTAGTACTAGAATCCAAATCTACTACCATTTTATTATAGGCCTTAACTAGAGTTCCAAGTTCATCATTACTCTTATAATTAATTTTCTTTCCTTTTGTAGAAAAATCCATATCTTCTAATTTTTTACTTATAATGGCTAATGGTTTAGTTATGGAATTAGATATTGTAACCCCTCCAAGTAATACTGCTAATAGTAAAATTAAATATAAGTTTACTATCGCTGCTATTATCGAAGAAGAATCTTGCCAATTTGATTCATTCTTGAAATAAGGAATATTAGCTATAGTTATAAGTTTTCCATCAAGATTGAAAATAGGAGCAGATAAAGAATAATATTTTAAATTACCCAGTTTCTTATCTAGGATAATTTGACTCTGATGTTGAAATATAATTGGGTAATAAGCTTTATTATCTATTCTAGAGCTAACTAAATATTGATTAAATATTTCAGGGTTTGTTGAACGAATTAATCTACCATGAGGATCGAATAGATTTATATCTACATGAGTATTGTTAGATACCTGATCCATAGCATTAAACATTTCTGTCGTATTTATTTCAGTATAAGCTTTAGCATATTTGCACATTTCTGATAAAGTAGTTTGTATAGTATGTATCTTTTGTTCTACTTGAAGCTCATTATTGTCATGAACTATATTAACTACGAAAAGAACACTACCGATGCCAATAAACAGTAAGGAAGTAACTAATGCTGAGGATAATAAATATGTTATTTTAGTTCTTAATGAATATTTAGATTTCGCGATGAGTTCGCCTGTTTTTTTTCTTCCAGGTCGATTGAAAAGTAAAAGGAATAAACCAAAAAACAATAATGTGTATGAAAAAGAAACAAGATAAATAAGAATATTCCTACTTTTTCTAAGTATTATTATTAGATTATTATCTGATACTTTATTGTAAAATTTGACATATCCATTTTCTAATTTGTTAGAATAACCCTCTTTAATTCTTTTATTTATTTCGATTGGAAAATTAAAAGAACCTTTTTTAGAAATAAGACGATTATCGTGATATTTAGCGTAAGAGTAATAATATGGTAAATCACTTTCCTTATCTGTTAGTAATGTACTTGTTAGTAGCGAAGGATATCCTATCGAATTATCTGAGATCTTTGATTCTATTTCTATAAATAAATCATATAACATATTGTTTCTTAAATAGTTAAAACATCCTATGTAATTTACTTGATCGTTGTTATTATCTAAATAATAGAATGGAGAGAATGGCGATAATTTAATACCGTACTTGTTAATGATTTTATTGTTGAAAAACTCAAAACAGTTGACAAGCTGAGCGTAGCTTTCTGTGAGAAGTCTAGTGTTCTCATTACATATAGTAATCCTGATATTATATTTTTCACTAATATCTGTTAGATAAGATTCATATATTCTGTTTCTTATAATATCGTCACCATTTGGCACATTTATTAAAAGATTAATTACATGATCTGTAGCTATGAATCTTTCTACGTATCTAAGTCTTAATTCTAGTGAAATATCTCGTTTGATGGAAAGATTGTTGGATATGACTTTAGTCCTTTCTTTTTCTCTTTGAAAACCGTAGATTCCTATCGTAAATATAGTGTATAGGGATATAATAAAAGAGAAGATTATTCCAATTTTCGTAGGTGATAATATAGGTTTCTTTTTATGTCTAAACGTAATCATTACGAGATTTAGAGACATAAACAGCGTTACAAATAATAGGGCATATGATAAATATATTAATACTGTATAAAATGAAATTTCATCTATTCTATATAATTCAAGTACTATATTTGAATTGAGCATTAATGATTTTAAACTTATATGTATATATATAATTAATATAATAGGCAGTATTATACTTATAGTAGATATTAACTTGCGTAATGTATTATTTAACTTTAAAAAATATAGATATAACTTTCTTTTAAACATAAAGAAGGCCAAAACGTATAGGAATATGTATAAATGAGTTATTAATAATTGGCCTAATGAATCGTAAAGATGCGAATCTGCATATAATAAGGGCGAGAATATTTTAACATCAGGCTCTAATATGCTAATCATTCCTTTAGCGAAGAAATGTGTAATTATTAATCCAGAATATAAAAAAAACAATGAAGTAAAATTTCTTTTATTATCATGTAGAGAAAAGAAAGCTAATATAACTAATAATATAGCTATCCATCTATATTCAGTTCTAGGATGGTCAATGGAGATAGAGCTATCGTTTATTATAGAAAAGACAGGTTCGTGTTTATAATATATTATATGGCTATCATCTATAGTAAGAGGGATAGTTGAGTAATGCTTCTCTAACTTTAATTTAGAATTGGTTTTATTATTAAGAGCTGCGTTTTCAGAACTATAGTCTGATTTAATTAATAAACCAGCTATTAATTTAACTCTGCCTTCTTTATATGGTTTTATTAAATACCAAGAGGTGCCTAAATTGGCATATTGTATGTCACTACTTAGATATGCTAATGGTGTATTAAATAAATTCTGGTTGTTTAAATTATGTATTCTATACCATAGAGGTAAAAGATCGACTTCATCGTTGGAAATAGGAAATAAATTTACCCAACTCTGAAGAGTGTCGGCATTATATTTATATAATACCATGTCTTCTGGAAAATTATTGAAATTTATCCATTGGTCTACAGGGATGTCTAAAGCTTTTTTTGCGTACTTATCCAGAAT
>Ga0172378_10006960_pt1 | contig 10529 bp, 6 predicted proteins | sample GrowelOW332metaG_FD_119755 | JGI IMG/M metagenome (GOLD analysis project Ga0172378, IMG submission 119755) | Groundwater microbial communities from an aquifer near a municipal landfill in Southern Ontario, Canada - Pumphouse #3_1 metaG | ecosystem: Environmental > Aquatic > Deep subsurface >... | reverse complement strand
TTCCTACAGTAGGAGGAAGTTTTACTTCTGCCACTCTATCATCTCCTTTTACTATTTGTTTAGATGATGAAAACAATATTTTCATATCAGAACGTGGAACTGAAGGACAACAACCTCGGGCTGCTCTTGGTCAAGGTGCATGGACTGATAAAGGAGTTGGTGTGAATGGAAATATTCTTATGGCTGATACAAAAAATGAAGAATTAATTGTTATAAAATACGAAGCAGGTGCTATGAATGCTCCGGCTTTTTCTGCCGAAGCCGGAAATGAAGCTGTTTATTTACCTGAAGATGGGGGATTATATTTTTATTCAATGCACAAGAGTTTGAATTATACACCCCGTCGCCGTTCGTTGATTACTGATGAAACAACCAAAGATATCATTAATGATAACTGGAAGTATTCATTTGTGGTTAATACCAATGACCATATGGTTTATACAGTTATGTGGAAGGGACAGCTTGTACGTTTTAATCCTTCTACTCGTGTAGTAGAGTTGCTTTTAAACAAAGTTACTCCTGATTTGGTTAATGCAAAAGGTCAAAATGGAAGTAACTGTTATTTAACTTTCTCTTCTACTGAGCCAGATATGTTATATATAAGTCAGGAAGATTATAATTTGATAAGCAGAGTTAATATCGCTACACTTGATACAGTATCTGATCCTACAACATTTAAAGGAGAAATGTATGCTGGAAGAGCTATTACTGAAGGTCCTATCACAGGAAGTGGCTGGGAAGATGGATTATTGCAAAATGCAAAATTCTTTGCACCCAGACAGATATGTTTTACTGCCGATGGAAAATTATATATAGCTGATTCTCAAAATCATTGTATCCGAGTTATTGATACGACTGTTCCTGCTGATAAAGCCACAGTTAGTACAGCAATTGGTCTGCCTGGTAACCGTGGATTTCGTGACGGAGGTCCGGAAATTGCTATGTTCAATTATCCAACAGGAGTAGCTGTTAATGCTGACGGTTCTGAAGTTTACGTAGCAGATAAACGGAACCATGTAATCCGTAAACTTTCAATTCAATAATAATTTTAAACGATACATATGAAAAAAATAGTTTGTTTGGTCATACTCATGACAAGTATGTTCACCATAATGAGTTACGGTCAAAATAGGAATTTGACTATTTCAGGAGTCGTAGTTGATGCAGATAAAGTTCCACTGCCCAGTGTTTCTGTGCTCATTAAAGGTGTTCCCGGTTTAGGTGTAATTTCAGATTTAGACGGAAACTTTTCCATTAAAGCTGCTCAAGGTGATACTATCATTTTTCAAATGATTGGTATGATTTCAGTTGAAAAACCTATAAAAAGAAATGTAAGCGAAAACGATATTGAAATAGTATTAGTTGAAGATACAAAAGTTTTGGATGAGGTGGTTGTAACCGGTTTATCTTCACAAAAGAAAGTTTCAATTGTAGGTGCAATTTCCAGTGTTGATGTGGACGAGCTAAAAACTCCGGCTACTTCATTAAATAATATGTTAGGAGGTCGTGTTGCAGGTGTAATCACACAACAATTATCGGGTGAACCAGGAAGTAATATTTCAAACTTCTGGATTCGTGGAATTGGTACTTTTGGTGCTAGTTCAGGTGCTTTGGTGCTGATTGATGGAATGGAAGGTAGACTTCAAGATGTTGATCCTGATGACATTCAAGGTTTTGCAATTTTAAAAGATGCGGCAGCTACAGCTGTTTATGGTGTTCGCGGTGCTAATGGCGTTGTTTTGATTACTACTAAAAAAGGACAGGCTGGTAAATTGAATGTTACAGGACGTCTAACTACTAAGATTTCTCAACTCAAGCGTTTACCGGAATATCTGGGATCTTATGATTATGCTTTATTGGCTAATGAAGCAAGAGCTATGTCTGGTGATCCTGATTTATACACTCGTTTGGATTTGGATGTAATTAAATCTGGTCTTGATCCTGAAATGTATCCAAATGTCAACTGGATTGACGAAATTATGAAGAAAACATCTTTGCAACAAAATTACTATGTAAGTGCACGTGGAGGAGGAAACTTTGCGCAATACTTTTTATCTATTGGTATGCAACAGGAAGGAGCTGCTTATAATCAGCCTGATTCAAAATTTAAAGAACCTGTTTCATATAATAAATTGACTTATCGTGCCAATATTGATATGAATCTGACAAAAACTACACAGTTATATTTCGGAATGGATGGAAATATAATTCAGCAAACCCAGCCGGGTCAACAAAATACCAATTCACTTTGGGCTGCAGTTCGTCAGATTACTCCTTTGATGTTTCCGGTAATGTATTCAGATGGAACTCTTCCTACTTATGGAACTTATGATTTGTCTTCTCCTTATACGGTATTGAATTATACGGGTTATTCTCAGAACAATGAAAACCGTAATATGGTCACTTTGAGATTATCTCAACAAGTTGGTGGCGTTTTTGAAGGATTAACACTTTCTGGACAGGTTATGTCAGATGTTATTATATATTTTAATGAGGGTCGCCGTATGTGGCCAAATATGTATCGTGCTTCGGGGCGTGACTCAAAAGGTCAATTAATCAAATCATTACGTATTCGTGAACAAACAGTTAATTATTGGAGAAACACCGATCGTTGGCGCAAATATTATATGGAAACAAAAGCTGACTGGAAACGTTCTTTTGGTTCACATGATTTGGGTGCACTATTGTTTTACTATATGGAAGATGTACAAAATAGTGACTGGTTTGATAATTTAGGTATTGATGCTATTCCGGCACGTCGTCAAAACCTTTCAGGTCGTACTTCATATGGTTATAATGATACATATTTTATTGATGCGAACTTTGGTTTCACCGGCTCTACTCAATTTAAAAAAGGAGAACGTTTTGGCTTATTTCCTTCTGTTGCAGTTGGTTGGGTACCTACAGCTTATGATTGGACTAAGCAAAACCTGCCTTGGCTTGAATTCCTTAAGATTCGTGCATCGTATGGATTAGCAGGTAATGATAATATTAGTGGTGGAACTAGATTTCCGTATCTTACACTTATTGATAATTATGCTTCTGTATATTGGGGATATCGCGGTCAAGGTATTGCAGAAAGAACAATTGGAGCAGATAATTTGAAATGGGAGGTTGCTAAGAAATCGAACCTTGGTTTTGATATTATGTTATTCAAAGATAAATTGTCGGTTACCATGGATTTCTTCAAAGATATCCGCGAAAATATCTATCAAAGAAGGGTGACTTTACCTGATTATCTTGGATTGGTAAATCTACCTTTCTCTAATGTGGGAACAATGCATAGTTACGGTTCTGATGGTAACATAGAGTTTTTCCAGGAAATAAGCAAGGATATGGATTTTACTATTAGAGGTAATTATACATTTTCAGAAAATATTGTTGATTATTTTGAAGAAAACGATCTTCCTTATAACTATTTAAGTGTGACGGGAAAACCATATGGAATTATTCGTGGATATATAGCTGAAGGACTTTTCAAAAATAGAGAAGAGATTGAAACCAGTCCTGACCAGAGTACTTTCGGTCAGGTGCGTCCTGGAGATATAAAATATCGCGATGTAAATGGTGATGGTCGTATCAATGATGATGACAGAGTTCCATTATCATATGGAAATCAGGTTCCAAGGGTGATGTATGGTATGGGTGGTGATTTTAGATACAAGAGATTCACAGTTGGTATTTTATTTAGGGGCGCTGCAAAAGTGGATTATTATCGTTCTGGAATGAATATTTATAACTTTGGTCTGAATGCTCCTGGATGGATACCTTTTTACAACGGAGAATTGGGCAATGTAATTAAATTAGCTAATAATCCTGCAAATCGTTGGACTCCTGCATGGTATTCAGGAACAACAGCAACGGAAAATCCAAATGCTGAATTTCCACGTCTTTCTTATGGAAATAACTCCAATAATTCACAATTATCTACTTTCTGGAAACGTGATGGTTCATATCTACGTTTTCAGGAACTTAGTATGAGATATAAACTTGATGAATATGATTGGATGAAAATTTTTGGATTAACGTCAGTCGATTTGGAATTAGTCGCAAATAATTTGTTTACTATAGATAAAGTAAAATTCTTTGATCCGGAACAAGCAACTTATAATGGAGGTGCTTATCCAATTCCAACGACCTTTACTTTCCAATTATATCTTAATTTTTAAAACATATATCATATGAAAATTCTATCAAAAATTATAATAGGGTTAGTGGGGATAGCAATGATTTCGCTTTCATCATGCAATTATCTGGATGTAGATAGATATTTTGAAGATACGTTCAGCCAAGATTCTATTTTCCATAGTCAAAAAAATGCTGATGGATATCTATGGAATACTCCTAAAGATTTTCCAGATCCAGGTGATATTTGGGGAACTCCCTGGAATCCAGGCGAAATGGCTTCAGATGAAATGACAGCTAGATGGAGAACGGGTGAATTTGCCGGAATTCTCTTTACAGTGGGTGAAATAAACGAAAGAAATCTGGGTAGTTTTAATATCTGGTATCAAATGTATAGGGTAATAAACCGTTGCAACATTATGTTGGCAAATATTGATAAGGTAAGTGATATGAATTCGCTTGACAGACAACTATATGTGGGTTATGTTCATTTTATGCGCGGATATGCCTACTATCATTTATTAATGAATTGGGGACCGTTGTTAATTGTAGGTGATGAGGTTATGCTAAGTTCTGAGCCAGCATCTTATTATGACAGAGAAAGAGCTACTTATGATGAATCAATTGAATATGTATGCAATGAGTTTGCTTTGGCTGCAAGAGTTCTTCCTACTTCAGCTCAACAATCATTGAGCTATTATGAAAGACCAACTAAAGGTGCGGCATTGGGATTAATTTCACGTTTACGCTTAATTCACGCTTCTCCTTTATTTAATGGAGGAGATGCAGCTCGCCAGAGTTTTGGAACATGGAAAAGAAAAAGCGATGGTAAGTTTTATGTGAATCAAACTTATGATCCTAAACGATGGGCGGTTGCAGCAGCAGCAGCTAAGAGTCTTATTGATATGGATATTTATCAATTACATACTGTTGATATGGATGCAAGCAGACCATATCCTTTACCTGAGAATGTTCCAACTGAAAATTTTCCTGAAGGAGCAGGTGGGATAGATCCATACAGATCCTATACAGATATGTTTAATGGGGAAGGTATAATACAGACAAATCCTGAATTCATATGGGCTATGCCTTCTGGAAATGTATCAAGTTATACACGTCATTCATTTCCTGTTTATTTTGGTGGATGGGGTGGTATGTCAGTGCCACAGCGTGTTGTTGATTCATATTTAATGGCTGATGGGCGATCAATTCACGATGCTTCAGAAGATTATCCTTATGATCCGGATTTGATAAATACAATTGGAAAGAATAAAGTATTAGGCTCTTATGAACTCAGATCTAATGCTCCAAAAATGTATGATAACCGTGAAGTTAGGTTTTATGCTTCAATCGGATTTCCTGGAAGTTATTGGCCAATGAATTCGGCATCACAAGATGGAGCATATACCAAAAAACAAATGTGGTTTTCTGCTGATGATGTTTCAGGCATAAAAGGTGCCGGTACCAATATCAATGACTATAATGTTTCAGGTTATACACCTATCAAATATATTCATCCGGATGATTCGTATGCTAATGGAAAAGGAAATGTTACTTCAGCATTCATAACAAATCCAAAGCCGTTTCCAATAATTCGATATGCAGAAATTCTTCTTGAATATGTTGAAGCATTGAATAATATAGAAGGTGAAGTAACAGTTAAAACAATTGATGCAACAGGTGTAGAGGCCGAAGTAACTATTTCAAGAAATAAAGATGAAATGGCAAAATATTTCAATATGATTAGATATCGTGTTGGTCTGCCTGGTGCAACTGAATTTCAATTATCAAGTAAGGAAGAATTCCAAAAAGTGGTAATGAATGAACGTCAAATAGAGTTGTTTAATGAAGGTTATAGATACTTTGATACACGCCGTTGGGGTATTTATTTGGATGAAGATGCAAATTCTTCTAATTGGAGAGGTCTTAATGTGGAACGAGACAGAGCTGCGGATAGTCCTAATACTGGATTTTGGGATATTGTGACAATTAATACTCAAAATGTTCGTGACAGAATATCAAAACCAAGTATGGTATTACTGCCTATTCCTCATGGCGAATTAATGAAAGTTCCTTCAATGGATCAAAATCCGGGTTGGGATAGATAATCATCAGTAACAATAATTAAACTGATTTAAATATGAAAAATTATATAAAAATATTTATAATAGCAATCATTGGTTTTGCTTTTGCTGCGTGTGAAACATATGACTTCGAATCAGAGCAGTATAAGAATGTTGTAAATTTGCTCAGTAATTCTGCTCAAATATACGATAGACAAGTTTCAAGTCTAAGGACATCAGGAGATACAATTTTCTTGGTAGCAGGATTGAGTGGTACAACACTTGCCAGTAAATCCTATAATGTGGCTCTTGTTGAGGCAGATTCATTATTTCATGCTTTTAATAAATCTAATTATGATATTGATTCTTCTCGATTTGCAAGATGGCTTCCAGTGGAATGTTATACTTTGCCAAAGACTCAAATGGAGATTCCCGTAGGGCAAAATCTAGTTAGATTTCCTATTTATTTGAAAAATCTTGATAAATTGTCTCCTGACTCTATTTATTTATTAGATTATAAATTGAATACGAATATAACGAAAGAATTTAATCCTTTGAAGAAAGAAGTTCTGTTACGAATTTATAAAGAGAATGAGTTTGCATCCACATATAAGAATACGTATTATAACTATACAACTACGTATGTTGAAACATTGAGCTTGTCAGATCGATTGATTAGACGTCCAACCAATGCAAATCAGATATTTCCTTTAGCTGAAAACTCTGTAAGGATGTTGGCTGGTGATGAAACCTTTGGTGATTACAAAGAAGCACTTGATGATATTAATGCAAAGAGTATTAAAGTAACCGTTGGAGAACAAACGCCTCAAAATCCGTTGGCTCGACAAGTTACAATTGAATCTTACAAAACGCTTGATCTTGTGCAATTGCCTCCATATGAAATGTATAACAATACATATCTGATTAATATTCTTACTACACCTGATGGACGTTCTACTTACTATAAAGAGTTTAGGCTTCATTATAAATATCGTTTAAGTTCAACGCTACCTTATAAAGAAGTAAAAGCAATTTTAAGAATGGAATTTAGCCCAAGAGCAGAACAATTATAAAAATGATCCTTATGAAAAATAATATTTTAATATTTATGTTAGTCGGTGCATTGATTTATATGTTTTCTGTGACATCTTGTGCTCCTGACTACCAGACTGAATTTAATGTTGAATCATTAGTCGTTCCTGATAAAGGATTAACTCCAATTTTTCTCCCAATAGGAGGAGGTGATAAAGTTATAGAAGTTGTGACTAATGTGCCATTTGCTAATTGGACTGCATCATCAAATGCGGAATGGTGCGTTGTGAAAAAAGAAGATGGGAAAGTAACTGTTTCAGCTGGGAATAATGATCTTTTTTTGACACGAATTGCACGTGTTACAATTTCTTATGGACACCAAGCGTACTCTATAAATGTAACACAAACGGGTAAAGAGCCTCAACTTCTGGTTGAAGGACAAAGAAAGGGTGTTGTGAAGTCGGTAAGCGCATCTCCTGCTGAAATTACCGTTCGGGTTTCTTCAAATATGAACGTGGATTATATATCTATTCCAGATACAGCAAATTGGGTACATTTGGTAAGTAATATAGCAGATGGTTCGGATAGGATTCTTAAATTTAAAACAGATATGTCCAAATCGGAGACTCCACGGTTTTCAACAATATTAATACAATCATCTGATAATCCGGATTATATGTCATCGTTTATTGTTAAACAGGAAGCAATAAAACTTCAACATTCATTGATTGCTTTGACAGAAAGCATGCTCTCATCTAATGCACAAGAACCTAATGAAGGACCAATCAGGAATTTATTAGACAATAATGCAGGTACTTTTTTTCATTCTGCATGGTCTTATTCTATTTCAGTAGCACATTATTTACAAGTAGCTTTACCTGAGCCTGTCTCAATATTTAAGTTTTGGTATCAAAACAGAAATAACAGTAATGGCAAACCTACGGATGTAACTATTTCGGTAAGCAATGATGGTCAAAATTGGAGAGTTTTAATTCCTCATCTTACCGGACTTCCAACGGGTGCTAGTTCTACTTATGAATCGAAGCCAATATTTGCTGATGAACCATTCTCTTATTTTCGTTTCACAGTAAATAAAACAAATGGAGGAACTGCTCCAACTTACTTTAATATGGCTGAATTGAAGATGTACAAATCAATTTTAATTCCATAAATTTTACAGATGAGTAATTTGATTAATTAATTTTTTAAATCGGGAGGACGGTTATACCTGTCCTCCCTATTATTGTTATGAATTACAAAATAATATTTATTTATATTCTTTCTTTTTTATGTGTGACTTCATGCAATAATAAAAAAGATGTGGACATTACACCTTATATTACTGAACCGAAAGCTGATTCGATTTATCAACTTGCAATTGCATTGGTAAATTCTTCATTTGATGTTGACTCTACGTCAAAAGCTATGGTTCTTTTAGATCAGGCGTTATCTATTGATAGTATGAATCCTGATTATTATGGAGTTAAGGCAAAATTGTTAGCTGAAATGGGATATCTTGATTCTGCATTAAATATTCAAACTTTGGCTGACCAAAAAGGTGCTATTACCGGCGAGTATCTTTTTCAATTGGGACTTTTTCAAGCGGCAAAGGATAAGGATGGTGAGGCTCATAAAAGTTTTGAACGTAGTAATAATTATTTAAAAGCTGTACTGGAAAAATATCCTGATAGTCTGGGTGCATTTATGATTCAACAAGCAGCATATGCACTTTATAAAGGTGAAGACTCTTTGTTTATGAATGATATCCGTACGATACGTAAACGATACCCTGATCGTTTAATGGAGATAGAAATGACTCGTCGCTTAGATCCTAGTTCATTGATTAAACAATTAAAGAATATTGAAAAGAATGCAATTATTGAAGATATGACAATTGATCTTGATAGTTTGGAAAAGAATAATTAAGAAAATAAGATTTCAAATATGAATATAAATAATGTGATTTTGAATTCTAAAGTATGCTATCATTTAAACAGTTATATACTATGATGAATAATTATAAAAAGATTTTTATAATTGTTAGTACAATTCTGATTGTACAACAAAACTTATTGTTTGCTATAAATTTGAAGATACAGGAGAAAGTACGGGTTGATTCAATAAATACTTTCAAATTAAAAGATATTCATATTCGAGATCCATATATACTCCCTGATAAACAAAGTGGCTTGTATTACTTGTACCGATCTGCATCTGTAAAAAATAAAAATGGACAAGAATTAGGAGGAGTAGAAGTATTTTGGAGTAGAGATTTAAAAGAATGGTCTGGCCCCAAAAGGGTTTTTACTGTTCTGGAGAATAATTGGATTTCTGGAACTATTTGGGCTCCTGAAATCCATTTTTATAAAGGAAAATACTATTTGTTTGGCACACTTAATACCAATAAAACCTGGAAAGAACCAAAACCTGATTGGCCGGCTTTCACCTATCGGGGAACTCAAATTTTTCATGCGGATAGTCCAGAAGGTCCATTCCTTCCTTTTGGAATAATGCCACATACTCCTATTGACTTTATGGCACTGGACGGGACTTTATGGGAAGAAGATGGTAAACCGTACATGATTTATTGCCATGAATGGGTTCAGATTGTAGATGGGACAATTGAGATGATTGAATTAAAGACCGATCTATCGGAGCCTATTGGAACTCCTGAATTCTTATTTCGTGCTTCTGATGCTCCATGGACACCTGACAAAGCTAATAGTTATGTTACAGATGGGTGTTTTCTTTATAGAACAAAAACAGGAAAGTTGTTGATGATTTGGTCAAGTTTTTTACAAAATGGTAACTATGCGATAGGAATAGCAGAATCCACAACCGGAAAGTTAATCGGGCCATGGATCCATCATATTGAACCATTAGTAGATGAAAATGGAGGCCATGGATCAATTTTTTTAACTTTTGAAGGAAAACTTTGTCTCGTGTTACATCAACCTAATTCACCAAATGGCAAAGAAAGAGCACAAATTTTCGAATTGAATGATGAGGGAAATAGTTTAGTAATTAAGGGCAATTTGATAATGGACTAAGAATTTTAAACTGCATATTTAACAAAGAAAAATTAATGTATTATGAATAAAACAAATAGAAAAGCACAATTATCAATAATGATGTTTTTACAATATTTTATTCAAGGTTCATGGTTTGTTACCATGGGAACATATTTAGGACAAACATTACATTTTAGCGGTGTTCAAATAGGATTAGCATATGGAACTGCTGCTATTGCTGCAATAATATCTCCCGTGATTGTTGGAATTATAGCTGATCGATTTTTCTCACCAAATA
>Ga0172378_10006959_pt1 | contig 10531 bp, 8 predicted proteins | sample GrowelOW332metaG_FD_119755 | JGI IMG/M metagenome (GOLD analysis project Ga0172378, IMG submission 119755) | Groundwater microbial communities from an aquifer near a municipal landfill in Southern Ontario, Canada - Pumphouse #3_1 metaG | ecosystem: Environmental > Aquatic > Deep subsurface >... | reverse complement strand
AAATAGCTAAAAAGTGATAAAATACTAAATAGAGGATAATACTTAGGGGGTGCTAAATGAAAGTACTAGTAACTGGTGGAGCAGGATACATTGCGACACACACCGATGTGGTTCTATTAGAAAAGGGATATGATGTTGTCGTAATTGATAATTTTTCCAACAGCTCTTTCGAGGCGATTGAGAACGTTGAGAAGATTACCTCAAAAAAGATAAAGTTTTACGAGGGCGATGTAAGAGATAAAGAGGTTTTGGCGAGGATATTTACTGAGAATCAGATAGATGCAGTAATTCATTTTGCAGGATTAAAAGCAGTTGGAGAAAGTTGCCAAAAACCCATAATGTATTATCAGAATAACTTGATTTCGACTCTTTCGTTACTTGAAGCAATGCAAAAACACAACGTTAAGAAGTTGGTGTTTTCTTCATCCGCAACAGTGTATGGGACTCCGGAGAGATTGCCTCTTGATGAAGAGTGTTCCTTGTCTACCACAAATCCATATGGTTCAACAAAATTAATGATAGAAGAGATGCTTCGTTATGTATATGCAAGCGATAATAGTTGGCATATTTTGCTTCTTAGATATTTCAATCCAGTAGGAGCACATAAAAGTGGCCTCATAGGAGAAGATCCAAAGGATATTCCTAATAATCTGATGCCTTATGTCGCAAAAGTAGCGTTTGGAGAACTTCCTTATTTGAGGGTTTTCGGAAATGATTATGATACCCCTGATGGAACTGGAGTAAGAGACTATATTCACGTAGTTGATCTTGCTGAAGGACATATAGCGGCACTTGAAAACATAAATAAATATGGAGTTGAAGCTGTTAACTTAGGAACAGGGGTTGGTTATAGCGTTCTGGATATGATAAAAGCTTTTGAAAAAGCCAGCGGAAATAAGGTCGAATATAAAATTGAGGGGAGACGCGCTGGAGATATAGCTGCATGTTATGCATCTCCGGATAAAGCTAAAAAAGAACTCAACTGGGAGGCTAAAAGGGGTCTCGATGAAATGTGCAAGGATTTGTGGAATTTTCAAATAAAGAAAAAGAATAAATAAGTAATTAAAGAAAAAGAATAAATAAGTAATTAAATTAAAAAAGAAAAACACTCAGTTTTGATGAATTAACTGGGTGTTTTTTGTATTATGGGGAAGAGAAAATTTCTAGCGGATAAAACCATTAAACTGGGAGATGCAAATTACTTTTCCTTTGTCATCATGTACGGTTACTTCTCCCACACAGTTGTGGCGTGTTTTTGTCATCTCTCTTGCCGTTGCGGTTATATACTTTGCTCCAACGCAAGCGTTAATGAAGGAGATAAAGCCTGTTTGGGAAATTGTTTCGGGGTGATGATAATTTGTTATTACCGCAAAAGCGAAATCACAAATGGTAAAAAGCATGCCCCCTTGCACCATATCACCAGCATTTAGGTGCTTGTCGGAGATTTCTGCTTTGCATATCGCATAGTTATCATTTACCTCAATAATCTCAATCCCACTTGCTGCGACAAAGCGATCTCTCTTAAAAAATTCTTTCATTTCTTCTAAAGTTTTCATGCTATTCCACCTTTTTAAATAATGAAATTAGGATAACACATATAAGGATATTGTTCAAATATTATTCTTAATTCCTTATTTTCATTTATTGCATTTAGAGAAGGCCACAATTGACTAAATATACATAGAATGCTAATATTTAGTCACTATTTCTTTTAATTAGGAATATTTTGTTTGGGCAAGAGGTTGAATGTATGTATAACAAAAAGATGTGCGAACTTGGAAACTGCCGATCTGCAATTAGGGAATTATTTGAGTATGGTAAGGTTAGGGCAAAAGAAATGGGAGCAGATAAAGTTTATGATTTCTCTTTAGGGAATCCGAGTGTTCCTTCCCCAAACGAGATTAAAGAAACCTTGATTCAATTAATAACAGAGAATACAAGCAATTCTTTACACGGATATACTTCAGCACAAGGAGCCCTTGAAACAAGAGTAGCAATAGCCTGCTCTTTGAATAAAAAATATGGAGCCAAACTTTGCCCAGAAAATATATATATCACCGTAGGCGCTGCAGCAGGACTATGTATTGTTCTCAAAGCTTTAAATTCTGGAAACGATGAGTTTATTGTCCTAGCTCCTTTTTTCCCGGAATACAAAGTATTTATTGAATCACAGGGTGGGGTTTTTAAAGAGGTTCCTTTTAATGAAAGTGATTTTAGCGTTAATTTGAGTGTGCTTGAAAATAGCATTACAAATAAAACCAAAGGAGTAATAGTTAATTCCCCAAACAATCCTTCTGGTGTAGTGTACTCGGAAGAGACGGTTAAGGCAATTGCTGAAATTCTTAAGAAGAAATCGCAAGAGTACAAAAAGCCTATTTATATAATTTCAGATGAACCGTATAGAGAACTTGTATATGATGGGAAAAGAGTTCCCTTTTTAATGAATTACTATGATAATACAATAATCTGCTACTCATTTAGTAAATCCCTTTCCCTTCCTGGAGAGCGTATCGGATACATAGCAGTATCTGAAAAAACAGAGGATCATAAAAATGTATATGCGTCTATTTGTGGCGCTGGGAGAGGATTAGGCTATGTGTGTGCGCCTAGTTTGTTCCAAAAGGTCATAGAAAAGTGTATAGATGCAAAAACTGATATAGCAGAATATGACAGGAATAGGAAACTTATTTACGGTGAATTAGTAAAAATGGGATATGAGTGTATTAAACCGGATGGCGCTTTCTATTTATTCATTAAGTCTCCCGAAAAAGATGCCAATGTTTTTTGCGATAAGGCAAAACAAAAAGGATTGTTGATTGTTCCAGGGGACAGTTTCGGCGCCCCAGGCTATGCTAGAATCGCTTATTGCGTGGATTACGAAATGATTAAGAGATCTCTTCCAGCTTTTAAAGAATTAATATCGGAATATAGTCTTTAAAATAGTAGATGAAACATGTTTAATGCTTAATTCTAATTTGTTGACAAAGAATATGGCATATAATACAATATACTAGCTTTTTATAATACCTTTGGGGGTATAGCTCAGTTGGTAGAGCGCTTGAATGGCATTCAAGAGGTCATCGGTTCGAGACCGTTTATCTCCACCAAAAATAGCCACACTATGTGTGGTTTTTTTGATTTCTGGAAAATTTTTAAGATAAGAGAAGGGTTTTTATTGGAAAATTTTTGGGTAAAACCAGGAGGTTTTCTGAAATTTTTATTTTGATAAAAAATGAGAATTATGGGTTGACTGAAAACAACAGAGAGATATATAATGTTAAAAGAGAATGATGTATCACTTTTGGATATTTGTTTGTTCTATTCCATTGATAAATTTTAATGAAACAGAATATTTTTATGCGGAGGTATTGGATAAATGCAATACAAAAAAGAAGAAGTTAATAACAGAATCATCAGTGCTGCAACTAATGCCTTTCAAAAATGTGGTTATCGTCAAACTAGCATGATGCAAGTCAGTTTGGATTCAAGAGTTCCAATTGGAAATCTTTATAGATATTTTCCCAGTAAAGAATTTCTTTTTGAAGAAGTGGTGGGAAATGCTTGTAAAAGATGCTTTGAATTAATAGATGAGATTTATGAAGTGTCGGTTGATAAGTTGAAGAATAGTTCAGAAAAGTTCATAGCAAGCACGGGGGATATTGCAGATATGCTAATTGAATATATCAATGAGTATAGCACCCAAATGTTTATTCTGCTTCGGAATAGCCAAGGGAGCAAATATGAATCGTTTAGAGAAAATGTTATAGATAGAGTATCTGAATTAATTAGAAAAGGTTTTTTTGGAGTTCAGGCTATGAATGAGCCTTTGATGTCAGAAATAATGACAAAGAGCTTAATGGAAGGGTTTATCTCAATTGCATCGATGATCCCCAAAGATCAACAAAAAAAACAAATGGAAAAGCTAATGAACTTTTTCTTTTATAAAATTGAAGAAAGGATGAGTTAGTTTAATTATTGGTATTATTACTTTAAAAGTTTACATATAGATGAAAGAGCAAAGAATAAAAATATGAAAAAAATTGCAAGATTAGTGGTCAATCATAAGTTAGTAACGGTTATTATTTTTGCCGTTCTAACTGTTATTGCGGTTGTCTGTATCCCTTTTGTAAATATTAATTATAATGACACTTCATATCTTCCTAAAGACTCCTCTCTTAAAGTGGGTCTTCAATCTATGTACTCTGATTTCGGAGAGGGCGGTAACGCTACGATGATGGTTTCCAGGGTCGGAGTTGCAGATATGGTTGACATGAATCAAGACCTTGAAAAAATTTCAGGTGTAAGCAATATGATGTGGATAGATGACTTATTTTTATCAGATATCATACCTGAAGGAACACTTCCAGGTGGCCAGAGAAATTTATCAGATGTTTTTGGAATCCCAGGGGATAAACTGGTAGTAATGGTAATAGATCTGTTAGATATGATAATGGATATTCCTATTGAGTCTCGTACATCTATTGATTCCATGAAGAGTTATATAGATACAAATAAGACTGTCCTAAATAAAAACAGCGGAACAGAATATACTGAAAAATGGCCAGAATATGACAAGGAATATAAACAATTTTATAACACAGCAATTATAATGCTAGGGTTGTTTCCAGAGGCAAATTCATTTGATCTTACTCAAATTGATATGATAGCATCTCAAATCGATGGTTTTTATAAAAGAGATCAGAATAATTTTGGGTATGCACTAGTTCAAATTTCATTTGAGAATAGCGATTATGATAAAAAAACACTTACGGCAATAGATGAGATACAAGAATTTATGGAGGGGAAGGGATATAAAATATCTTTAGTTGGGAACGCCGCCATAACACATAATAGTGTTTCTGTTATGTCTTCCGAAACAACTTCTGCGATGGTAATTGCGGTATTAATTGTTTTAGCAGTACTTTTGTTAACCACATCATCCTACTGGGAGTCGATTCTTCTTCTTATACCAATGGGAGTTTCAATTCTGATTAACATGGGGAGCAATTTGATAATGCCCCAGATTTCGTATATGACAAACTCTATAGCTAGCGTTTTGCAGCTTGCTTTGACAATGGATTACTCCATTTATTTGTTGAATAGATTTAAACAAGAAAAGGCAAGAGGATTATCCAGCAACGAAGCGATGGCTGAAGCCATGGCTCACGGGGCAAAAGCAATTTCCTCTGCATCTCTTACTACAATAGCCTCATTTGTTGCTTTGATGTTTATGAGCTATCGACTTGGATTAGATATGGGCATTGTTTTAGCTAAAGGGGTTGTTTTTTCTATGGTCTCTGTTTTCTTCCTATTGCCCGTATTAACTTTATATACTGAAAAATTAATATCTAAAACGGCGCATAAAACCTTTAATTTATCGTTCAGAAAATTTTCTGGTAAGTTATTAAAGCATAGAGTTTGGATGCCTGTATTTTTAATTGCCTTGTTAGCAATTGGTGCTGTATTCCAGGCTCAGAATTTGTTTACTTATGGGCAGGAAGCTAGTATGGGAGGAGATGGAACACCTATTGCTACCTCTAGAGATGAGGTGGAAGGAATTTTTGGAAGACAGAATCAGGCATTGGTTCTCCTTAATTATGCCATGTTTGATACAGATGGTGACAATTCTCTAGACGAAATTGAAAAGGCTGCTTTCAACGAGAGGGAGATTCAATTGAGTGAAAGGCTAATTCAGATTCCTGGGATAAAAAGTGTTCAATGCTGGGCAACAATTGAGTCAGCAGGGGCTTCAGCAATTCTTCCAGACTCATATGCCGCACAATTTAAGGGGCAGGATAGTAGTAGGGTAATATTGTTTCTGGATGTCCCAGAGGAGGGTGTTGAAACAACTGAATTGGTGATGCAAATTAACTCCACAATAGAGGAGATTTACCAGGACAGAATCGATCTAACAGGAATTAGACCCTACCATATCGGAAATTCTGCAGCGACACTTGTTATTAAGACCCTTGTTACAAAAGACTATGATATCATCACCTATATTTCTTTGGCTTTAGTCGCTTTGATTATTTTAATAGCTTTTAAGTCGTTACTTTTACCTATTATTTTAGTGGTGACAATACAGGGAGCAATATATGTTAATATGGCTGTCCCATATTTTCAACAGGAGCCAATTGTATTTGTAGGATATATGTTGGTTAGTGCAATTCTACTTGGGGCTACTATTGACTATGCAATAGTTGTCACCTCTCATTATATGGAGCATAGACAAAATATGAATAAATATAATGCTATGCAACATGCTCTGGCTGATTCAGCTAGAACCTTGATGACTTCAGGAGGTATTCTTACGTTTTCAGGACTTGCTTTAGCTATGACTACCTCATCTCCCGCTACCGCTGTGTTCGGCAATGCTATATTTAGGGGGGGAATATTGTCTTTTGCCTTCGTTATTACCCTACTTCCCCAATTGTTAGTAATATTTGATAGCGCTATTAGGGCAACAACATTTAGAGGTAAGAAGCTGATGATGGATAATCGCTTATGCTCACTAGCTCCCGATGTAGTTGAGAAATCCATTACTTTAAAAGCCCCCAAGAAGAAACGTCCTTCTCAGTTGGAAAGAGAGCAGGAAATTATAGATGCGATTATTGCAGGAATTGAGTCCCATAACATCGAAGAACCTACGACTTTCAATCCTGGTATTACAATTGAGAAAAAGGAAGACATAAAAGAACTTACGGACTTCATGGAGGAGACAGTTCCTCTTTATGAAGAGGATATTCCGCAAAAAAAGAAAAATTATTTTCCAAAGGAAATGGACGAATTTTCTCCGCCAGAAACAAGAAAGAGAATACGAAAAAAAATCCCAGAATCTGAGCCGGAAATTCCAGAAGATAATGAAGAGTAAATATTAATCCCTCAAAAATCATTTGAGGGATTTTTATAGTCAAGGCAATATAGTTTCAAGGATTAGTCTTTAAAAAATAGGATTATTTGGGTTTATTATGGATGAAAATTTACTAAGGTAAGTTAATGGTTAGGGAATATAAAAAGTATTCTAGAGAGCTAAAATTCCCAAAGTAAACTCCACAGTGATACCTGTAGTGGAAGTTAGTATGAGAAAAGTAGAAGTCAGTCTGGAAATTTACTTGTTTTTTTGAGAGAATAAATAGGTGATATGGATTGAATTAAGTGTACTTGACAAATGTCTAGGAAAGAAATAAAGTATAGATATAATTAAATAGCTGGGGGTGGTGGATTCCCACCTGAGATTACACCCTTTGAACTTGATGGAGGTCATTCTCCCGAAAGAAAGCATTCTTATGCGACTCTAAGATAATCTCTTGGAGTTTTTCTTTTGTAAAGTTCCTGCTTAGGAGGAATTATGTTTACAAAACCTTTTTCTGAACTATCTTATTATGAAAAGACATCTACTATTGCCCTTTTTGTTACGATAGGGATTGCTTTAAGCATGATTGTAGTTTATTTCTATCTTCAAAAGAAGAAACCATTATCTTTGAAAACATTTGGGGCTATATCTTTGGGGATAGTAATTGGTTATTCTGTTTCACTCATAACCTTGTTAATGTCCTTAAGGTTAATTGAGTATAAAGAAGCGGGGTATCTCGAAGATATATTCAGTATTAAGACGATCGAGGGAGCAATCAATAGTCCTCTTCAGTTATACTTATATACCATAATATTGGTTGTAGGTATTGTCCTAATTGCCTTATTACTTGGGAAAAAAACTGATAAAAATGCTAGTAATAAATCAATAGTTTATGCCTCAATTTGTATAGCTATGAGTTTCGCTCTGTCATATGTAAGGTTTATTGAACTACCACAAGGGGGATCAGTTACATTTGCTAGTCTTTTGCCATTAATGATCTACTCTTATGTATTCGGGATAAGAAAAGGGGTACTTGCGGGTGTTATTTACGGATTACTTCAGTTTATTCAAGCCCCATGGTTTTATCACCCGGTTCAGTTTTTATTAGATTATCCCATTGCTTTTTCGGCCATTGGTTTAACTGGAATATTTGGAGAAACTAGATTGTTTGAGAAAAAGATGATATTACAGTTTTCTCTGGGTGCGATAGTTGCTGTGTTGTTCAGGTATCTTTCCCATGTTGTAAGTGGAATTTTCGTATTCGGCTCTGGAGACCCAGATAACTATGGTGCGGTAGCATGGAGCTTTCTATATAATTCATTTTCTTTAGCAGATATTGCAATATCACTTATAATTGGGGCCACTTTATTTTCCTCACGAACTTTTAAGCGAGTTATTGATCCTTTAATTTCATCTAAGAAAAAAATAGTTTCAAAGAAGGATAGAATAGTGGAAAATAAAACCCCATAATATAATTATCTGTAACACGGGTTTTGTAAGAAAACTTTGGGCAATATAAGGAGAAAAATGGACATTGCAATTGTATTGAATGGACCCAATTTGGATTTAGAAGTAACTGAGCCATACATTATTTGTGCGGATGGGGGATATAATCTGCTAAAAGGAGAAAAGACTCCAGACATTATAATTGGGGATATGGATAGTATTGGGGAACTCCCTGAAAATATTCGAACAAGAATTATTCCCAAACAAAAGGATTTTACAGATGGTGAGTTTGCAATTAGATTAGCATGTGAAACTGAGGGGGTTCAAACAATCAAGATTTATGGGGCTTTTGGGGGAAGACCTGATCACCAGCTTGCAAATCTCGGATTACTTAGAATCGCCAATTCTTTAAATAAAAAAGCTTATATTGTTGCAAAAGGAATAAAAGTTTCTTATGAGACGTCTTATGTAGAATATGAGGTTGAAAAAAAAGACATTATCTCGGCAATTTCTTCATCTGGGGAGGCAATTTTGGATGGAGGAAAAGGATTATTTTATGAAATAAAAGACCTATTTTTGAATTCCCTTGATTCGAGGGGAATTTCAAATATTGCTACAGAAAAAAAGTTTTCTTTTTATATAAAAAAGGGAGGAATTTACCTTTTTATCATTAAAGAAAAGACTTATTGAGGGGTAATCTATTAAAAAACGAAAAGCTGAGATAATGATGGGAAAAATATTTGACAATAGCCCATTTTTTTATTGTAGATTTAGTTCACTTATAACCCCCTTTCGGAAAGTAAAATGTTTGACTACTTTTTTGTCGTATAGTATAATCAATTCATATTTAGAAGAGGGATGTAAATGCAGTTTTTAGAAGAACAAATACTAAAATACGGTAAGATTTGTCCTCATAGTGTTCTCAAAGTAGACAGTTTTTTAAATCACCAAGTTGATGTATCCATAGTAACAGAGCTAGCAAACGCTATTTATGACCATTATAAAGACAGTGGAGTTACAAAAATACTTACAGTGGAATCTTCAGGGATACCTCTTGCATGTATGACTGCATCAGCCTTTAAAGTTCCTTTTATTTTTGCTAAGAAGAAAAGAACCATCAATCTTTCAGACCAGGTTTTCAAATCGGCTGTCCATTCTTATACAACAGGTAAATATAGCGAAATAATGATTAGCGCAGAGTATCTAGGAAAGGATGATAAAGTTCTAATAGTCGACGATTTTCTCGCAAAAGGTTCAGCCCTTAGGGCTTTAATAGAAATAGTCGAGGATTCTGGTGCGACTCTAGTTGGAACAGCTGTTGCCATTGAAAAAGGGTTTCAGGGTGGCGGAGATATGCTTAGAAAGGAAGGATTTAAGGTTTACAGTTTGTCAATAATTGACAAGATGACAGAAAGCAAAATTATTTTCCGAGGGGACTAATCAAACACACAATAACTTGCACAATTTTACTTAAGTTGTGCATTTTTATTGATTATATACAACCAAAGACTAAATTGCTTTTAATATAAAGAATCGACTAATTACAAAAAGCAAACAATGTTTGGAAATATCCAATAACATTTCTATGGGGAAGACATTGTTGAATACGTGAAAAATATCGCATATTTTTATTAAAGGGTATTAGGCCGAAAGGCAAATAACTATATACGGAGGAGAAAAACATGAAAAAGAAACTTATTGTACTTTTGCTAGTCGTAGCTCTTGTTAGCTTGTTAGCTGTGTCAGTAGTTGGCTGTAAGGAAAAGGACGAATTCAAAATCGGTCTTATTTGTTTACACGATGAAAACAGCACATATGACAAGAACTTTATCGACGCATTAAAAGCAACCCAAGCTAAGTATGGTTTAACTGATGAGCAGGTTCTTATCGTAACAGGAGTTCCAGAGGGAGATGCTTGTTATCAGGAAGCTGCAAAATTAGCAGATGCTGGTTGTGACATCATATTTGCAGATAGTTTTGGCCATGAATCATACATGATCAAAGCTGCAAAAGAATATCCAGATGTTCAATTCTGTCATGCAACAGGTACAAAAGCTCACACAGAAGATCTACCGAACTATGCTAATGCATTTGCAAACATATATGAGGGACGTTATCTTGCTGGTGTTGCCGCAGGCATGAAATTAAACGAAATGATTGCTGATGAAGAGATTACTCCAGCAGAAGCCAAGATGGGTTATGTTGGTGCTTGGACATATGCCGAAGTTATTT
>Ga0172378_10006957_pt1 | contig 10532 bp, 7 predicted proteins | sample GrowelOW332metaG_FD_119755 | JGI IMG/M metagenome (GOLD analysis project Ga0172378, IMG submission 119755) | Groundwater microbial communities from an aquifer near a municipal landfill in Southern Ontario, Canada - Pumphouse #3_1 metaG | ecosystem: Environmental > Aquatic > Deep subsurface >... | reverse complement strand
CACACTTAAGTGATCTGTTCGAGAAGACTAATTTCAATGATGTCAAAGAGCAACTTAATCCCCTTATTCCGGGGTTATTTATTTAATTTTTAATTTATCCCGATTTTAACGGGACACTAATGAGTCCCATAGTATTATTTTTTATTGGTTCAGATAGGTAATGAGATTATCTATTTATCTCTATTCCCATTTTCGACCTCTTTGATTAATCTCTTCAACTCATCTAAAGAGACCTCTTCTTGTTTTACAAGTGAAGAGACAACACCTAAATATGAATTATTGAAGTATTTACTTATTACTCCCTTTAGTGTGGAATCTCTAAATTCATCTTCACTCACTGTTGCATAATATTGATAAGTATTGCCAAATGCCTTATGTGCAACAAAACCTTTTTCCTCTAAAGTACGAACTATAGTAGATAGTGTATTAAAATGAGGCTTAGGTTCATCATAGAACTCTAATAACTCTTTTACAAACAATGGACCCTTTTCCCAAAAGAAGTCCATAACTTCCTCTTCCTTAGACGTTAATGATTTCATATCTTATTCTGTTTTTATTATCTGGAAACAAATAACTAAAACTTTTAGTTTACAAACTAATTATTATAGTTAACAAACTATAAAGAGTAGTTATCCTTTAACTCACTTCTATAAAAAATGAAACCAGAGTATAATAAAAAAACAAAGGCTTCCAAAACATAATTGTATTTTGGAAGCCTTAATATGATATAATTTAATAACTAGAAATGATTAGTGCCCCATTAAAATCGGGACACTAATGATATATTAATTACTACTATTCAACTCTCTTCTCTATCATCTCCCATCCCATTACTGTAGAAATTATAGGAATAAGACTCATTGCAGTTTTGCGATGTCCACTATAATTTGGATGCCATACTGCACCATAATCATATCTTTCATCTAGTAGTTTATTATTAAGCTTTATCAAATGGATATTACTATCATTCATCTCTGCAATCACAGCCTCATAATAATTGTATACAGGAGCAGGAATTGTGCAGCTATAAATGCATATAATTGGAATCTGTCCATATCCTTCTCTTAATTGAGTGAGTATCTGTTTATATGCTTTAATAAATTCACTCTTATATGGTTGAGGTTCAAGAGAGAAATCGTTAGTTCCAAGATTTATTACAACTAAATCTGGACGGTAAGAGCTATAATTCCATTTTTCTATTGAACTCATGTCAAATGTCTGAAGCATCTTATCTTTCATTGTTATTGCTGATACTCGCACTGAATCTCCATAATTACGTACAGCTCCAAGACCTGAATGAGCTAACAGGCTATAGTCTGCGTTGAAATAACGAGCTATAATAGTGGAAAATGAAAGATTACAATTCTCTGTCTCAAGCTTAAATGGATCATTTTTATCTTTGCCTTCCACACCATATCCACATGTTAGAGAATTACCAATAAACTCAATATGCCTATTACGTGTTTTATGTTCTATCTTCAAATCGCCTGACGGAGCCAAATGAAACTTGTGGATAGTTGTCTTACCAAATTCCCCTTCAGTTCGTTTCTGTATGGTAAGATTATGAAGACCGCGACCTACTCCAGAGACAAAGTTTATGATGGTATCTGTTCCACAAGCTTTTACTACTTTATGCAATTTTTTATCGACAAAAACATTATAATAGCTAGTACCTGTTTCAGATAGCTGAATAGATATTCTATCACCTGTAAATTTCGTTTCAAAATATGTACCTACCCAATCAAAGCTAACAGATCCATCCATATGTGCAATGGTACGCCCTACATACCGTATAGCGCCATTGTTACCACTTACTATCTTATCAGATGATTTTGCCTCTACATATGATATGCTGAATAGACATAAACATAGAGATAATAAACCACCAAAATATATTCTTTTATATAGATTCATTTTATTATACTGTTAACATTATAAGTATTATGTACGCCAGAAACACTTTCTTCTAGTAAAGAATATAGTGGCTAGCAGCGCTATAGAGGTCAATAATAAGCCTTTCATAAAGCCCATCCATGGACTAATAGTGAAAATATCAAACCATTGTGTTATTCCTGTTAAATTAAGTATTGGATATATGAGAAGATCACAGGCAACATAAGCAATCATAGGATTCTGTCCAGACATTGTTAGAAAAGATGTAGCACGACGACAGCTAAAATAATCACACATGACATTAAAGCTTAAAAGTGCCATACATCCTAATCCAGAAGTCACAAACAGATAACTGAATGTTGGACCGTCTTTTTTTATTCCACCTTGAAATGGTTCAAGGCATAATCCAATAACCAACAATAAAGCTCCGAGAAGTAACAGATCATGCCATAATTTTCCATACCCAGTCTGATTTCGTAAAATGATCCATCCTATAAATAGAGATAATACTGTAAGTATAAGTGTTATAAATGACCAACGGTTGTATAGTCCAATTAAACTTATTAGTATTACTAATATTGAAATAAATAAAATTGCAAAAGCTTTTTTATGTAATGTCTCATTTTGTTTTATTGATATATCATTGTTTTTAATCCATTGCATCAGTATATCTCCTGCTATACTTCCAGGAAGTACTATGAAAAGATAAGAAAGATACTTGAAACGATACATCCATGATAGCGGTGAATATTCATAAAGTATATTAGACCATGATCCTACACTTTGAGAGCTAAGTATTAGACTTGCAATAACAACAAGAACTATAACCCTTAACTTCCAATTATACATAGTAAAGAGATAGACTATGGATCCGAAAATAGCCATATTTGCTAGAATCAGGATAATTATATTACTGGTATATAGACTGAATGTATTACCGGAAGCATAGTTAGTACTCAACAACATTATAGTAGCAACTCCATATGCTGAAAGTTTGATTAATGAATGTACCCATTCCGGCACCTTAATCGGAATACGCATAAACATCGGGAATAACAATGCAAAACAGCATATAGCAAGTAACCAAGATCGAGTATCCTGAGGCTGCCCCAACATATATGGATAAAAATGTTGTATAAATATTGAAAAGAATACTAGCTGAACTCCTCTTTTAATTATTGATAAAACTAGTTTTAAGTACCCCTCTCCTCTCTCGAATTTCTTTCTTATAGAAAAAGGGAAAGCTGCTCCCATAGCAAACAGGAAAAAAGGGAAAACTAGATCAACCCATGTCAGTCCTGACATTTCAGGACAATAAGCATGACTTGGCGGTGGTTCCTGCATATGATACATCCAAGCAGGTAATATTCCAAAAGCAACGGTTGCTGACAGAACCATAGTAAGAATTGCATAACCACGAAGAGCATCAAGTGAATATGCACGTTGCTCTGAATGACCGTTATTCTGTTTATATAATTTATCCATTTCTAAAATTTATAATCTATTTCTGCAATTTTCCACCTTCTCTCATTCCTACTTCAACCTCTTTCCATAGGTTTTTAGTAATTATATGCACGATATCAAAGACCATAAGGCCATCTGAATCATTTAGGTTCTGTGCAATTGTAGCTGAAAGTTTTTCGGGTTTATCATAAAACTGATCAACAAGAATACCTCCAACAAACTTATTACCTTTTAAAATTTCTCTTAGGTGTTTACATGAACCCTCCACGCAATACCATGTGCCTTGTTGCGCCTTACTATCGGTCTCATTCCAAACTAAATTATTACTCTTCTTATATTCATCAATAGTAATGTCAGTATAGTAGTTTCCGGTAACATATAGATCAAGCAATTCAGCATACCCATAGTTCTTATATTGTGGTGTTGCCCAATCAAAATCTTTACTAGGATCATATTTACGACTAGCAAAATTTACTCCAACTTCATAATATGAAGGATACCAAGCACCACTATAGGTTCCAAAGGAAATTTTTGGGTTGACTGATTTCACCTCCTTACGCATCAAAGCCATAAAATCAGTGATTGTTTTTGTACGCCATTCAAACCATTTATTAGCCATTTTTCCAAATTGTGGAATAGGACGCTTTCCATCTTCTATTTTCCAAGTCAATATATCCTCAGGGAAACGTTCTACCTTTGAGCCGATGTACTCTTCAAATTTTCTGCGAGACAGTTCAGAAAAGTCAGCACTTATACCATCATAACGTACTCTATCTAGAATAAGACCATCCAGTTTCGGATATTTTCTAACTAATTCTTTAAGTAAGTTCAATATATAAATGCGATACTCTTCATTAAGAGGATTAATCATTGCACCATATTTTTCCTTTTCTTCTGTAATAGGTATAAGACCACGTTTAGGATTATATACAATAGATGCCCAATCAGAATGCCCACTATAAACTAATCCACGATCAAAATAATTGTGACCTGCACAAAATATGTTTAGTGAAGCATGCACTTCAATTCCCAATTCATGACCTTTTCTTATAAAATACCCAAGATAGTCAAAATCACCTCGTTTTGCCCCATTCCACTCTTCCATACGTGGAGCATATTGACTCTCAAAAAGGACTTCACCAGTTATAGGGCGAACATCAACAATGGCATGAGTAAATCCTAATGATTTAATCTTTTTAAGATAAAAGTCTATTGAATCCTTTTGATTGAATCGAGAGAAATTAGCTTCCGCATCAAACCACATCATTGCCGGTTTTTCAGAGTTTCCACCAGATTGTTTTCGGCCATAGGCTGATACACAAAAAGTAAGCATAACGGAAAGTAACAAAATATGTTTGTATAAATATTTTTTCATAAGTATTATATTATCGTTTCTATATATTATTTTATTAATCTAATATCCTACCTCACATAAATATAATTGACATAACCAAACTGATTTATGATATCATTTTACAGATTGCTTATATACCCTACCAAAACGGTCAGTAACACGAACTTCAATGTGAGCTTTTTCATTCTTTGGAGTAGCTCTGAAAAGATGTTCTGTTATGATTGGGCTTATCCAATCGTACTCAACACGTTCCTTATCTGAGCAAATTCTTTTTGCTTCAGGATCATATCCACTGTAACGTGTCATCTCACCCATTCTCTTCCCGTCTTCATACCATTCAACTTTCCATTGACTATCCCAATTCCATACATTCGCAATAATATCCTTTGGATAGTCATAAACAGTTCCCAATGGGTATAGACGAAACTGATAACTTTCAGAATGTCCTATACTCTTATAACTCCATTTTACATCTGTTCCATCAACTTCATAAATTCCATATCCTACGGGAGTACCATCCATACAAATATCTGCCTTCCACCATATACCAGACATGGCAGCCGTATTATGCTCCATCAACTTATCATTGAATATTACATTTAAATTAAAATGAGTATGGCCAGAAATAATGTGAGAGTTATAATCTTTCAATAGGTCGTACAATCCTGAAGCATTACTAGTTTCATCCTGTATCAAAGTATTCCACTTTAGTTTTGGAGTTAAGCTTGTTGGGATATGTAAAATAACGAAAACTATATTATCCTTAGGTACATATTTCAAATCCTGTTCCATCCATGCAAAAGTACGCTCGTCAATATATCCAATATATTGGTAATCCCTATTGACATAAAAGTTATTGTTTAAAACAATATAGTGAGCTTTCCCCCTATTAAATGAATAGTAAATAGGCCCGAACAACTCCTCAAACTTTTGATATGAATATTCATAAGAACGCCCACCATAAGTCATGTCATGGTTCCCAATAGATCGAAAAACAGGAATATCCAAATCACTTACTGAATTTATATAATTTGGGAACAGATTGGGTGAATCACCAACAATATCACCACAATCAAACCCAAAGATCTCTTTTTTTCCTCGATATTTAGATAAATATGATTTCATATCCTTAATATACACCTTATAGGTTTGTATATCGTTTGTTGAAGTTACTTGTACATCAGTCTGGACAGTAAAAAGGTGATTATTATCATCAATTGTACTCTTCTTCAAATCGAAATTATACTCTTTACTTTGATCTAAACTATCTAACACCTTGTAATATAAAGGTATAGTTCCATCGATACAAGATACAGTATAACCTGATGGAAGTGTAATATATACAAATCTATCTCCTATTTTTGCTTCTAATACATATCTGCCATTAATGTCTGTCTGTACACAGTCATTACCATCTGTTACAACAACTCCTTTAATACCTATACCATCACAAGTTACCTTACCACATATATCTTTTGAAAAAACGAGCAGAGTATTCATGCAAAAGCACAGCAATATCATTAATTTAAACACGCAAAAAATCTTTTTCATCATTCTTAAGTTTTCTCTATCTTAAGAGCTTTAATCTCGTAATAGAAAAAAATAAATTCATTTATTCATTATTTCTTTACACTCTTAAGATAATTATCAAATCCATTCTTAAATGCCATCCAATAATCGAACTTTCGTAAATGACAAATATCGAATGCAAAAAAACCATCACTGTTACTGATACATACATCAATAGCATCTGATATTTTATCTTCTTGGCCGCCATTTGTCCAACCTACTCCATTACCTATATCAGGACCTCCATAATATGGTACGTCATCCTTCAGTAACTCTCCACCCTGCTTACAAAAACCTTGCATAGTCCATTCTCCGGATCCGTATATTGCATCGGTAGAAGCATAGGCTCCAAGGAAAATAAAGTCCAAATGATCAGCATATCCATAATTCTTATATTCATCTGATGACCATTTTGAATATGCAGTATTGGACATAGGATCATATTTCGGACTAGCCCAGTTTACTCCGGATAAACAGTATGTGCTATACCATGCACCTACATAGGTTCCGAAACGTATTTTATTATTTACACTCTTTACTTTACTTTTAGCCTTTACAACAAAATCATGGATTACTTTTGCACGGAAAGCATACCATTTCTTACACAATAGAGTCTCTTTCTCGACAACATCTTTTGTCCCAGGAATTAATATATCACTTGGCCAGTTCTCAACCTTCTTGCCGATAAACTCCTCAAACTTACTACGACTCTCATCGGAAAAATCACCCTCTAATTCATTGTCACCATAACGACACCTATCAAGGATAATACCGTCTAAGTTATATTTCGCTAGATCTCCTAACATATTAAGTATGTATTCTTGCACCTCATCATTTGTCGGATTAAGAAACTTTGTTCCCCAATCTCCTTTATCGTATGAAGAGTCCAATAAATCCATGGTGTTGACAAGGCCTTCCTTCCTATTTAGTACTTCAGCCCATTTCTTCTTATTACTATCTCTGAAAAGCATTCCGCCTGGTTTTAAACCATAAGGACAGAGATATCCTCCAACAAAAGTATTAACTGAAGCATTAACCCTTAACCCTAAGCGATGTCCTTCATCTATGAATGTTTGAAGATAATCCCAACTGGCAGAACGTTTTAACCATTCATACCCATTATTAGTCCATACATCTATCTCCTTAAGTTCATCGGCTACAGAAGTTTTGAAAAGTACGTCTCCTAAAGTTGGACGCACATCTACTACAACATCAGTAAAACCAGTCTCTTTTATCTTTTGTAAATCTGATTTAATGTTTTCCTGGCTATTTGCATATTGCTCGAAATTTCCTGAAGCATCAATCCATATATAACGTGGTTTTCCAACAATACTATCATCTGTTTTTTCTGTTCCTTTATCTTTCCAGTACCAATCAGGTACATCTGTATCATTATTCCCACACCCTGTAAAAAGACATAATAATAAAGAAAATATCAACAAAAGTTTTTTATTCATAAATTTCTGTTCTTAAAGATTATTACCATAACAATATTTTTCAAATGAATATGATAACTAATAACCATATGAGATCATATAGTTAAATATTAATATAATATTGATTTTAGTTAATGAATTAATCAACTGAATAAAACAGATTAAAGCCTCTGTATAATCAACAGAAATAATTATTCATTAATACTTTTTATAGTCTCCCTCTCTTTTTATAAAGAGAGGAGGACTATATTAATTAAGGTCAAATTTTATCTTTTTATACAATCTGCTGAATAACCACCAACTACTCCACTGTTATGGTCATAATAATAAATGTATAATTTGAAACCATCTTTTGAAGGAGCAATAAGTACATCTCCAGAAGCATAACCAGCATTTGCTTGCTGATACCACTCTATATTATTGTTTGAAAAAGCCAATGCAGGACAAGACCATACATTTCCACCTGTCAGTTGCGTTTTATCATTAATATTGAATAAGTATAGCTGTGGACCCATTCCCCAATGAGGGAAGTGACTTCCAACTAAAAGTGCAACATAATTAACATTATTAAAACGTTTTGAATCCAGATTATTAGCATTCAATCCCCATCCAGAACTATCATCATCTAATGACGCTCCAATAGATCCGTCACCTTTAATCCAATAGAATTTACTACTACTTGGATAATGAGATTCTATAAATCCATCAGAAATATTTGTAGAAGCAGCAACTATACCACCCATATTTACTGGAGCTGATCCCCATGAAATACCTTGAGAAGAAAGATCTACAACATTTGTACCTACAGGCGTTCCATTCTTAACAGTAACACAAGTAAATTGGCTACTTGCAGTAGCACCGTCGATGCCCACATTAGGAAGAACAATAATAGCATCACCACCAATACTTCCAATTACTTTCATCTTGTAGCCCATTGGAAGAGATGTTTCATTTTTAAATGAATAGAACAACTCTGGAGCCTGTTTAACGGAAGAAGTACGATATATTTTTACTGTTTCTGATCCGTTGGCTTGATTTACAATAAGCATGTTTTCTGATTCATCGCTAGTGACACTACAAGCTACTGCACTTCCTAGGTTAATCTCACCTAACTTAGCTCCAGTAATCTGATTTAAATAAATCGGAGTAGCACCATTTCCTAAGCATACCACTAGATTTCCTCCTAAAGATGCCATAGATGGAGCTGCATATTTACTATAAGAAGGTAAACCTAATGTAGCTACTGGATCAAAATTAAAGAGTTTTTCTAGACTTTCTTTACTAAATCCGGATGCTATTTTTTCCGGAGTCTCCTTTACTACGGTATATTTTTCAGATGTTGTGCCATCATGAGCTGTCACAGTAAATTCTACCGGTTCTTCATAACTTCTAAGTGTAGAAGGATCTGGAGATATTGTAGCATGTGTAGAAATCTGAGCTGTAGCTAAACATGAAGAAAGATTATCAACTGAGATAATAGAAATCTTTTTGTTAGCCTTATCAACTATACCAGAAATAGCTGGATTCTGTATAGAGAAACCAAGCATCTCACATTTGTTTGACTTTACTCTTTCACCTGTAATACAAATCTTCTTTTTATCCCCTTGAGCATTTGTATATGTGAAATAGTTTTCTTTAGTCAAATCAAGTACCGTTAATGCCGGTTCTATGAAACAGTTTTCTTGTAACTCTGCTTGAACACGTACATTACTCATGTATTGGGTAGTTTCATCATCTGATGTTTCAGGATAGAACCAAGGGATTGGAATAACAAGTTTATCACCCATCTCTTCTCCAATAGACAGTTTACCCATCTCTTGGTTTACGAAAGGACCTGATGTAAATATCGCAGTCAAGCTAGTAAGCCCCTGTCTATCAGCCGTTGGAGAGATATAATCAGGCTCGTGGCAAGCTGTAAGCAATGCCAAAGCTACTAATAGTAATATATTTAATTTTCTCATATTAATTCTATTTTATAATTATTTCCACTCAGAATATTGAGATACAGCTGAATTGCTGTTTAATTCGCTTGTTGGTAAAGGGAATCGGTACATCTTTTCAGGGAAAGAACGATTCTGATCATCTACTGAAACATATGTATAAGTAAAACTTCCGTTAGGCTGTTTATCTATTCTAATACCATGTACCTGATAATTATTCAAACCTTGAGGATAATCCTTTGAAGCATCTTTCCAACGACGTAGATCCCAATACCATAAACCTTCATATGCAAGTTCAACCTTACGCTCCTGACGGATAGCTTTCCATAAAGCATCACCTGTCTTGTCTGAATATGGTAATTTAACACGAGCACGTATTTGCCTTATTGATGAATTGGCATCACCGAACTCTTTCATCTGATAACATGCCTCTGCCTTATTCAATAGCACTTCAGCATAGCGAATAATAGTATTAGGTTGTTTGCTATCTTTTACAGCTATCACATCGTGAGTCTCGTCTACTAATTTACGTAAATAATATCCTGTAGTTGTACGTCCTTTAGGCTCCTGCTCCTTGTTCCATACACAGAATCCATCATTTCCACCTACGAAAGGTTCAATTGTACGACCTTTCCATGAAGCTCCGTTATATAGTATTGTAGCTTTGAAACGTGGTTCTAATTCTTCGTATGGAGGAGTATCTTTAACACCCTCGGCATGCCATGTTGACCAATCTGGTATTCCTGTTCCATCAGCCTTTTCATAAGATTCAACCATTTCCTGAGTAGGAGTACCATAACCACCACCTGAACCACTTCTCATTGTATAATCACCACCAGGAGTATAGTAATAATCAAAATTATGGGTTACATCATT
>Ga0172378_10006956_pt1 | contig 10533 bp, 8 predicted proteins | sample GrowelOW332metaG_FD_119755 | JGI IMG/M metagenome (GOLD analysis project Ga0172378, IMG submission 119755) | Groundwater microbial communities from an aquifer near a municipal landfill in Southern Ontario, Canada - Pumphouse #3_1 metaG | ecosystem: Environmental > Aquatic > Deep subsurface >... | reverse complement strand
TATTATAAGTATTATTATTAATACTATTAATTATTACTTTTTAACAGAATTAACAAAAAATGGGTCGGATTTAAAAAGCTTATTTATATATTATATATTATATATTTTTTGTTTTTCCTGATGGTTGTTTGTTTTATAAAGTACTGATAATCAAGGCATAAAGCATGATTTTTTGCTGAATAAATGGTCATTCCTTATTTATATATTTTTCGTCGGGAAGAAAAAACGGCGTTTTTCGGAGTCAGAAAAATGACTGGCGAAAAATTTGGCTGGAAGCGCGAAAACCGGATTTCCAAGAAAATATATAAATAAGGAAAATCGGCGAAAAGAAATAAAATTGAGAAAAACTGTAAAGAATTTTGATTATACCGATTAGGCTAATTGGTCCGATTAGGCTAATTAGTCTGATCAATCTAATTAAAAAAAGATGCCGAAGATGGGCATGACTTCGTTTTTTGGCAGGGTGTCCTTACGATGATATTACCGCTTTTTGTTGCTATTGAGCGTGTATTTTATCCTCATGGCATCAAAAAAACTTGCCTTATCCTTCTCTATTTCGATCACGTTGTCCTATATTTATATATTCTATCTTTTTCCTCTGTTTTTTTACGATTATTTCATTTTATAAAGAAAAAATTCTCTAATATAAAAAAAATATTGTACTTTTGCTCACAATTTAAAATCTTGCACTTTATTTTCTGGCGATCATAAAGTTGTTCTCTTCCTATAGAAAGTCATGCACTTCCTGTAGGTTGAATGGATTTATTCTAAATTTGGGCTAATATTCGCTCGCAATAGACTCTTGCGAGAGTTAATTTTTAATTTAAAATAAAGTAAATGAAACGATTTTTACATTTTTTCGAACTCAAGCCTGTTTTATCAGGACTTTTATTATCTCTCGCCAGTGCAGTCTATGCAAGCAGTGGAGATGTTGTTTTTCAGGAAGACTTCGCGGACACTACTGCTTTTAAAAAATGGACAATAGTTGATAATAATGGCGGGCGCTCTTGGGAATTTTTAAATGGAGCAGCATCATACATGCTGGATTATAAGACAAATTTACCAGCTGATGACTGGTTTATTTCTCCAAAATTCTTGCTTGATAAAACTAAAGTCTATGAAGTTTCCTTTTCTCTTGGTATAGCTTCAAAGACAGAGAATTTAAGAGTCGCATTAGGCACCTCAACAGATCCAAAGACCTTTACAACTATCTTGGCAGATTACCCTAATGTTGTTAATTCTGATTCCGGAGATAAGAAAATCAAATTCTATATACAGGCCAGTGGTGATTTTCGTTTGGGATTCTATGCCTACAGTGAGGCTAATATGCACAGGATAGATATTGATAATGTGAAAATCACAGAAGTTTCATCCAAAGTGGTTCCCGGCCTTGTGACTAATTTAAATGTTGTCCCTGGCAATAATGGTGAGATGAAAGGCTCCATTTCGTTCAACGCCCCAAAGATAACGGCGGGGGATGACGTTCTTACGGATTTAACCAGTGTGGATATCTATCGTGAAGGTACGGACACCCCAGTGAAGACCTTCTCTGGAGTGACTCCCGGGGAAGCTTTGTCCTGGACGGACGATGCACCCATGAATGGTTTTAACACCTATAAAGTAGTGGCACGTAATACTGCCGGTGCTGGAGCTGCGGTAGAGAAGAAAATATTTGTTGGTTTGGACCAGCCTCTCGCTGTCACTGGTTTAAAGGCGAAGCTCAATAAGGATAGGAGCGTTACCTTGACATGGACAGCTCCTTCTGCATCTGTCAATGGTGGATATGTCGATTATGATCATATTAAATACAAGATTACACGTAACGGAACGTTGATTGCCGAAGCTTTTGACGGTCTTTCGTATGTCGACAAAGTTCCTGTTGATAATGGTCAGGTTGCTGTGAGCTATGCCGTCAGCCACAGAGACAGGTGGTTCTGCTGAGTCTGGCACCGTAGTTACAGGCATTCCCCTCGAATTTCCTTACAAAGAGTCCTTTGCCGGTCAGAAGATGGCTACACCATGGGCGCTGGACAATAGCGTAAAGGATTTCAACTGGCACATGATAGGTGATGATGAAGATGGTGAATATGAAGAAGTGATGACTCAGGATCATGATAATGGAATGATCGTGGCTGAATCGAAAATAGCCGATTCCGGTACTTCTTCTCGCTTTGTCTCACCGCTAATTAACCTTTCTTCGGCTAAGAATCCTGTTCTCACCTTCTGGTTCTATCATGCACGCAGCCAATGGTATGATCCAGAAGTGGATGGAGAAATAAATGATAATGTAAAAGTTCAGATTTCTTATGATGCCGGAGCATGGCAAGATGTAGAAAATTCCACCTCCTATCTTAACAATGATTCAACAGGATGGACAAAATGTCAAGTCATTTTGCCCAAGCAGGCCTCTTCTTTTGTAAATATAGGAATCCTTGCTACGGCACAAAGTGAGATCTCAGCCTATCGTAATATATATATAGACAATATTTCAATCAGCGAAGCATCTTATTCAAATGACCTTTCCGTTAACAGTTTTAGTGTAGATAAGAAACGTGTCAATGTAGGTGAGACCTCAACATACAAGGTTTCGGTATTCAATGGTGGCGCCTCTCCTGTGAGTGATTACAAAGTGGATTTTTATTGTGATGGCAAACTTATAGGCGAGAAAGCAGGTCCTGCTGTAGACCCGACAACCACACAAGATGTAGAATATCAGCACCAGGCAACTCTCGATGATGCGCAGGCTGATGAGCATATTTGGAATGCCGAGATTGTTTATGCTGCCGATGAGTCAACCGAAAACAACCAATCAGAAAAAATCTCCACATCCGTGCGGAAAACGGATGTCCCCGTAGTTACTCTCTCTGGAACTTCTGATGGAAGCAACGTGTCTCTATCATGGAGTGAGGCTAAAGGTGTAGCCGCCATTCCTCATACTACTGACCCAGTGTCTGTTACTGATGATTTTGAGAGCTATACTCCATTTATCATAGATAATATTGGCGATTGGAGTGTTCTCGACAAGGACACGGCTACGACTCTCGTTACTCCTCGTATTCCAGTGGCTTATCTTAATCAGGGCAAACGGATGGCTTTTCAGGTATTTAATGTTATTGATGCAGGTGTGTGGGTAGACAGCAATAAGGACAATGCTTTTGAGCCCCATTCCGGTAATCAATATATGGCATGTCCTTCTGTTGACGGGACTGCAGAGAATGATGACTGGCTCATTACCCCACGTCTTGATGGCAGGGCTCAAACTATTTCTTTCTATGCCAAAGCGGCTACTTATGATGCAGAATGGATGAATGTCTATGGTTCTAAGACAGATAAACATCCAGACAGCTTTGAGAAAATAAACAAAGATGATCAGATTTATGTCCATGAAGGCTGGACTAAATATTCTTACGATGTACCAGAAGGGACTAAGTATTTTGCAGTCCGTTGCGTACGTAGGTGTGTTTTCCTATTCCTTGATGACTTCACGTATAATAAGTATGATGGCTCTACTGACGGTTTAACTTTCAAAGGCTACAATATCTATCGTGATGGCGAGAAGATAAACACCGATCTTCTTACCTCAAATTCATACGTCGATCATTCTATTGCAACAGGATCTCAACATGCATACACTGTTACGGCTGTCTATGCAGAAGGGGAGTCTGATTATTCAAACAAAGTTGATCTTGTCGTAACTGGCATCAATGCCGTAGAAAACAATAAGGCCAAGATTACGGTTTCACAGAATTACTTATCTGTAAGCGTAGCTTCTCCTTCAGATATTGTAATTTATGATCTGGGAGGAAGACTCATCTATCAGGCTATTGCTGCTACAAGTGCTAACGTGACGTTAAAAAGTGGAACCTATATTGTCAGAGTGGGCAAAGAGAGACGCAAGATATTGATTTTATAATCTCAATTAAAAACATTATAGCGGGGAGGACAGACTGATAAATTTGTCTCTCCGCTATTTTCTTGTCTCTGTTTTTCCTTTTCCATAGTATTTTTCATAAGCTTCATTTTGTAAAACAAAAATCAAGGCTAAAAATGGAAATGGGACTTTCAAAATATATAATATATAATATATAAAATATGATTAAGAACTATTTAAGGTCTCAGCTGGGGATATTTTTCCCAAAACAGGCAGAAAAACTGGATTTCCAAGAAAAACATAAATAAGGAAGAATCGGAGAAAGGAAATGAAATTGAGAAAACCTGTAAAGAATTTTTGACTTGGCAGATTAGACTAATTGGTCTGATTAGGCTAATTAGTCGGATCAATCTAATTAAAAAAGATGCCGAAGATGGGCATGACTTCGTTTTTCTTCCTCTATCGGTAAGATTTAACAGGACTAATCCATCATTGGTCTGATGGCAAAATCCTTGAAATTTATTGTTTACAGTGCACATTGTCCATGTAAAAAGAACCATAAGAAAGCAAGAACGGGCCCATCAGGCAATAGATATTGCCCCCAAAGCACTGATTTCAGGGAGGTCACGAAACAACAAGTCCGAAAAATATGAGGATGGTTAAACATTAACCCTAAAAAAATATTTTTTTTATACACCAAAAGAGATGATTCTAAAAAGTTTTGCCTATTTTTGCACTTGTTTCTGAAATTCTAAATATAAGAAATAAAAAAAGAGAGGTATTTTACTCACGTAAGACCCCTCTCAATAACTACACTCAGCCATTTGTGTTTACTCTAAAGCCAAGCAAGGTCTCTTCTTTTAGTCATTAATTATTAATACAAAAATATATTTGTTCGTTTGATTATCATACAAGCACCATTGACATCCCTGCCGTGATACCATACATAAGAGACTGAGCATAATATAGCCTTATTTTAAAATCAAGCATAACAAAACACCTATCTTTATCTTATCCTTGGCTTTTCAAGGAAGATGACGATCATGGCATTCGCTTCTTCCTACCGTAAGTAACTGAAAGCTCCGCCTTGACATGTGGCGATGATCCTTTAACATATATGCAAGCCCAGATGCCAGAAAAGTATCATGTAAGCCAACACGCAGAAGATCATAATGACAATGACTGTTATTAACACACATATCAACCGGATGCCGATAGTCTTCTTTCTGTATCTTGGCGGAAAGGAATAACAATACTTCGGCATATTATCCGGATCCTTCTTTGTCTCCTTGTCTGTCTGTTCCATTATACCTAATATTTACCATTCCTTTAATCTTGAAAGGTTAAAGGAATGAATTGAATGTATTTGTGTTTGTTTAGACACCCGCTTACTGGACTTTCCAAAGACAGGATCCGATGTAACGCCATGCGCCAAGCACAATTATCGAACCGCCACAAGCGTCTAACGTATATCCTCCTGTGCCGCCGGCAGATGAACTACACCAATAATATGTGTCTGTCCCAGCAAACCCAAGGTTGCCATCTCTGTATTGACCTGCAGCAGGGAGGAAAAAATAATCATCTAAAGAATAGCCTGAAGTGACACCAGGACGCCCTGTGGGGATTGGTATATTTTGATTAAGAGAAGAGGTCTTAGAAGTGTTACACTTGGAGTATTTCTTTAACCATAAGCCTGTGTGATAAGTGTTACCATCGGGGAGTGTGTAGCTTTGAATGTTGGTGGTGCCAAGTGCAGTACCAGAATCCCATAAAGGGGAATTTCCTGCATATACACTGGCCTGAGTGACATCAGGGCAGTTCTTACAAGACTGGAAAGCCGTTGCATAGGCAGTGTTATACCAAGAGGCATCACCGCTAACGGGAACAGCACCAGTATACCAGTAGTTCTGCTGTGCGTCCCACATGTAATAGTCGGACTTGGTAAATACAGTCTTGGATGAATTTGTATTTAGGTAATAACGCACAAGATTTCCCATTCCGTTTGTAATCGAGAAAGCATCACTGCGGGTGGTGGTGATGGTCTTTGTGATCGTTCCGTTAGTAAGTGCGGCTACAATGGTGTATGACTGCTCGGGTTCAGGTGGGAGGCTCATGTAAGCGGTTATGTCCTTGCCCTTTGCTGGTAAGGTCATACCATTGCCGTTGATGTTGAGGGTATAGCTGGGGACTGCCGTGCCGCTGAAAGACAGGCTCCCCGTTGTATAAGAGTTGACACCCGTCAGGTCTATGCCGCCAGTGATTTCACCCGTAGCCATCGATCCTGACACTGGGGCAATGGTGACACTTTTGAGATAATAGCCGTCAAGGGAATCATTGTCATTGATGATGTCAAATTCGGCAACAGGCAACAGACGTTTCAGCTCAAATGGAATCGTACGGTCATAAGGACGTGTGGCTCCAGTGATGGAGGACCACATGAAGTTATAGGCTGCACTGGTGTTGTCCCATACATTGACCGTTGACTGCGTCTGCGTGCTGCTCAGCGTGAAAGGAACGGAGGTGTTGGAGGTCGCCGTACTTGCATAAGGATAATATATGTAAAAGTTGTGAAGACCGTCAGCATCCTGCCACTTGACAGGGGGATCTGCTGACTGGGTGAAGACACCAGAGGCATAAGCGCACTGAGAGTTTGCAGGAGCAAGGGCAGAATAACTGTCCCTGCCCGTTGCCTTGTATTCTCCGAAAAGTCCGACTTTGTCCCCTGAAGTCCACTGGTTTACAAGATTTTCATACATGTAGCTGCGTGTTTCCGCTGCAGGTTTCAGCACTACCGCATCATTTTTGCCTGAAGTCTCACTGTCGGTTGATGTGAGTTCGTTACTGCAAGAGGACATGGTTATCAAGCCTATGGCAAACAGAAAATATTTTTTAGTTTTCATCTTTTTAATTTATGGTATTACAATGAGTAGAGGCTATTCTTTCTAATTGCCCCAATTGTTAGACACGTCCCCTTTCGCGCCCTGATAATTCGGGCTCAAGGGATTGTTGGGATCATCGGCGTGATCAGTTGTACTGCCTTTGACGCTCGAAGCAGCATCCAATAGCGTTTCTGTTTGGACGATGACGAGCTCAGTCTCAGGACATAAATATTTTTTTTTCATTTAATTGTTTTTTAAAAGTTCTGTATTTGGGTAAGCGTGATGACGATGTTGTTGTTGTATAGGTTGTAACAGACATCGTTATCAGAAAACACCTTATCAATGATTTTTTTGCAAAAATAACATAATTACAAAATCCTTTAGATCATACCGTCCAAGGTATTCATTTTGCATCATCTAATAAATAATAAGAAAATCAGAAAGCAATGACACTCCGCACATTAGTCATACTACCTTTACTATTAGTCTCTAAGTACATGTTACCGGTATAGCTATTAAAATATGCAGCATAAGCGCCATATTTATCAGATCCAGACTCTGATGAGGACCAATAAAGATCACTTATTTGGAATGCATCGTAAATGCCATTGGTCAATGGGGTCAGATAGACGTTAAGGTTATTAGCACAAGCTGATGCAGCTCCTTCCCAGTAGAGAAATTTAGTTTGATCCTTATAACCTAGTGGAATCATCTTTCCAAGATTCACGCAAATGTCATACCACTGACCTATACTCGGCAGGTACCAGCCACTGGTGTTGCCTGGGGCAGCTATTGTGGTATTATATGTGGTGGCGGCGGCATAAGCAGCGGGATATGCATCGCTGTTGATAGACGTTGTATGCGTATAACCATCCTTATCTAATATCAGCGCAGCCGATGTGCTAATGGATGTTCCAGTAGGGTTTTCGGAAATAGTCGTTGGACCTATCCATGCAGCAAGGTTTAGCTCTTTCATTGCCATGGCATAACCGTGCGTCCATTTATAACCTTTATCTGCTGTACTGGTATTCTTTGAGAAGATGACGGCAATAGGCGTAGCCCCGAAACTATCTGCAAGACTGCCCCATGAACCATCATGGAACAGATAGTCACCTACTTTTACCGTTGTCCCGGTGAGATTCGTAATTGCCTGTGGATGGACTGTTGAGATCTTCATTCTGACATTCCCAAAGGCGATAGGATTGGCAAGATCGTATGCTTTGCAGGTTGTGCCATTTGAGGCCTTCAAATGTATGTAAAGTGTGCCATATAGGTTTTGTCGACTGGGTACAGCTATATAAACCGTGGCCTTACCGTTAGAAACAGTAACGTTGGTTTTATTAAAGTAAATGGAATCAACGGAGGTGATGGTACTATCGCATGTCGTGCCGAAGTTGTAGACCTCCTGGCTGGCGAATAACTGGGTGCCTGACCATGGAACGTATTTCAGCTTCAGCCCTGTAAGGCTGGTCATCTTGTCTGCCATCAGGGAGTCAGAACTGAGGTCCAGGCGTAGCACGCAGATCTTGTGGTTGAACGTGATGTTGGTTGTCGGGTCTCCCTTGCCGTACATCAGGTCGTACTTTGCCAGATTTTCTACTGTTCCATCCTGCCCTGTGAAATCGAGCGTTGCTTTCAATTGATTGCCGTTGACGGCAGTGGTAATATTGTCATTGCTCTTGTTATTCACCCCGTAGATAGTCTGTCCAGCATTGAAACCTGCTGCTATTGTCGCATTTGCGGGCATAGCGGTAAAGGTGTTGTTGGAAATGTTGAGCATAGACACAAGGGTATTTGCATTGACCAGTACATCAAGAGAGTCATCATAACTCCAGTTGGTAACAAGTCCGTAAGTGTCGCTGGAAGCTTCACTCACGCGGGTACCACTATTAGGAAGTGAGGCATTCAAGGTTACCTTCTCGCCTGGGACATAACCACCTCCGGACTGTTCGTCTGTTGAGCAAGAGGCCAGCATCATGGCTGCCATGCCTGCCAATAAATAAATTTTTTTCATCATTTAATTTTTATTTTTTTAGTTATTAGTTGTAAATAGAAATTTATCTTGAGGGTCAGTCCTTTGACCATCCCCCCGTAGAGGCGCCTGTGCCGCTTTCGCCACGGTCGTTTGACCATTCTCCCGTAGAAGCGCCTGTACTGCCGCTGCCGCTGTTGTCGATGCTCCAGCCACCACGGAATATGCCAGAGCCTCCACTGTTGTCAATGCTCCAGCCGCCGCTGGATGCGCCGATACTCCCAGCAAGGAGACCGGCCGACCCGAACGTCATGACTTCGACCCTGGGAGGAACATACTTCATTTTTTTCTTTTCTTCATTCTCCATAATCTGCAAAATTAATAGTTTTACTTTCGATTATCTAACTCATTCCGTTACTTATCAAGTAATGGAATTACTTGTATTCGTATCAATATCAAAGAATTATAAATCGATAATTTAAATAAATAGTATTATAGAGTAAAAAGAAAGGTGATAAATTAGGGGCATAATGCTTTCATCCGGAAACTTTTGCATTTCGCCGGATGTTAACAATCGTGAATGAGCATTGAAAAATGGGTATTATAGGGACAGAATCTTATATCCATTGGCAAATCCAATGCCTTTTAGAGAGAAAAAAGTATTAAATATATTTAAAATGATATCAAACTATGAAAATAATATTATATTTGCAAATGAAAACCAATCTATTACTTGATAAGTAATGGCGTTTCATCTGTAATTTTTTTTCACCTATATTTCCACGTATTTGCAGGCTTTTCTGTTCACCTTCGCAAGGTCGGAGGCATTGAATTTCTCGAGATAGATCTGTGTGGTCTTGATGGACTTGTGCCCCAGTGACTCGCTGATCATCTCGATGGGGGCTCCGGTATATTTTGCCGTGGTGGCCCAAGAGTGGCGCAAGGTGTAGGAAGAGATGTTTTCCTTCAGCCCGAAGTTCTTACCCAAAAGGCAAAGATCCTGGTTGAAGTGACGCAGTGCAGACTGGTACTCCGTGTATCCTTCACGGCTTCTGAAACCATGCCTACTTCGCAGGATGTTGAAAAGATACCGGTCTTTCCTGTCTGCCGGTGAAGAGGGAATGTCTGCGTAATGGCTGATCAGCTCGACGGCAGGCTTGAGCAACTTGATGCATACCTTTGTCCCGGTCTTCATGCGGTGGTACTCCAGGGTGCCGTCGCTGATATTGGAGGGGCTGAGGTGGGTGAGGTCCACGAAGGGGATGCCGCAGAGCTGGTAGATGAGCCGTGCGCCTTTCTGAACATGCCTCAGCGCATCAGTGCCCGGGTCCTTGTAGAGCAGTGCCTGCAGCTCCCTGCGTGGCAGAGCCTTCTTATGGCCGGCATCGATGCCCGTATAGACGTCGTGGAAGAGCCTGCTCACGTAAGGGGCATAACCACGGTCTGCCCCCTGGTTATAAATGCTGCGCAGCATCCGCATGTAGGTAGAGACGGTGTTGGGCAGGAGCCCTGCGTCCGTCAGCCTGCACTGGAAGCCTCGGAGGCGGTCACGGGAGATATCCGAGAACAACACGGCCGGCTTGGCCAGATAATCCGAATAGGAACGCAGGGCGTTCTTGTAGATGTGGGCCGTGGAATAGCGGCCCCCCTCGTCCAGGCGCATTATGCACTGTCGTGCAAATGCGGTAAATGTGATTTTTTTCATAAATAAAGAATAAATTTAACTGATAATCAACAAACTGATGCAAATTTAATACTTTATTTTAAATCTGCAAGATCTCAGACGGAAACTCAATAAAAAAAGGCTGAGT
>Ga0172378_10006954_pt1 | contig 10536 bp, 9 predicted proteins | sample GrowelOW332metaG_FD_119755 | JGI IMG/M metagenome (GOLD analysis project Ga0172378, IMG submission 119755) | Groundwater microbial communities from an aquifer near a municipal landfill in Southern Ontario, Canada - Pumphouse #3_1 metaG | ecosystem: Environmental > Aquatic > Deep subsurface >... | reverse complement strand
TCTCAGCTCCATCACCGGCAGTTGGCTGCCCTGAGTACATTCTCGAGGCAAGGACAACTCCTGCAAGTCCGGCCATGAGACCGGAATAGGTATGTACCCAGAATTTTACTCTTGAAACTGAAATACCTGAGAATTTTGCAGCTTGGACATTCCCGCCAACGGCATACAAGTGACGGCCGCACTTGGTCTTGTTCATCAGGATACCGGTCACTATCAAGACAAATACAAGGATTACCACAGGTGTGGGAAAAGCTCCGATGTAGCCTGCACCGATGAATTGCCATGACTTGCTCACCACACGGACCGGGGAACCTCCCGTGTACACATAGGCAAAACCTTTAGCGATATTCATGGTAGCCAAGGTGACAATGAAAGCTGGGATGGTCGTCTTTGAGATGATCATTCCATTGACCATGCCGGTGATGGTTCCGATAATCAGCCCGATAAGAATCGCCACAGGAATGGGAAGTCCGTAACGGGCGACACCTGCAGCGGCCACGCAACCGGACAAGGCGACGATGGAACCTACCGATAGGTCAATGCCTCCCAAAATAATGACCATTGTCATGCCACAGGCAAGATAAAGGTTTGTGGATATCTGCCGAAGCACATTGAACATATTCCTTGAAGTTAAAAATGACTGGGTTGTCGAGGGATTGATAGCAAGAAATACATATAAGACGACCAAGGCGATCAATATGCCCATATTATCTTTAAAGAATGCCTGAAATCCCTGTCTGGTTTTAAACGTAAGTTTATTTGGATTTTTTCTGTTCATTTTTTCCCCTTATTCTGCAGCTAAGTGCATTATCTTTTCCTGGTTCAGATCCTCTCTCCCTAGGCATCCTTGTACAACTCCGTTTGCCATGACATACACGCGGTCGCTCATATTGATTATCTCAGGCAATTCAGAGGAGATCATGATAATTGAGAGTCCTTGCTTGACCAACTCGTTCATGATGGCATATATCTCCGCTTTGGCTCCCACGTCGACTCCTCTTGTTGGCTCATCGAGGATTAGGATTCGGGGTTTTGTTGCAAGCCAACGACCAATCATGACTTTTTGTTGGTTTCCTCCGGACAGATTACGGATTTTCTGCTCTTGTGAAGGTGTTTTTGTGTGCATCATATCGATATATTTCTTGGCTATTTGGGTTTCCTTCTCATTGTTCAGGAATATCCCTTTGATGAAATCGGACAGGACCTCCAACGAAGTATTGTACTTGACACTTTGCACCTGATAGAGCCCTTCAGCCTTTCTGTTCTCAGGGACCAGGGCGATACCATTCTTCATGGCTTCCTTTGCTGAGGTGAAGTGTTTTTCCTTATTCTTGAGTAGTATTCTTCCCGTATAGGACTGGGTAAGGCCAAACACACACTGCATGGTCTCGCTCCTTCCTGCTCCGATTAAACCGGCGAATCCAAGGATTTCTCCTTTTCTTAGTTCAAAAGAAGCGTCCTTCACCAGTTTCCCATCAGAGAGATGCTCGCATTTTAAAATGGTTTCTTGTGCGTCTTGGTAATCCCGAGTGTAATAATTGGATAATTTTCTGCCGACCATCATGGTGATTAGGTGATCCTTGGAAGTCCCCTTGACGATTTCGGTGCCCACATACTCCCCATCACGAAGAACCGTCACTCGGTCACAAATCTGATTGAGTTCACTCATTTTATGGGAAATATAGATGATGCCAACTCCTTTTTTGGTTAAGATTCTCATCATTTCAAATAAAAAAAGGACTTCCTTGTCAGAAATGGAGGAGGTGGGTTCATCCATTACTAGAATCCTTGACTTATAAGAGATGGCTTTGACAATCTCCACCATCTGTTGTTGGGCAATGGCAAGTTTTCCCACAAGGGTAGTGGCGGAGAACTGCATGTTATATGTCCTGAGTAGTTCCTCCGTGTCCTGGTTCATCTTGTCTTTGTCTACAAACTTGCCTTTCATTGGTTCGCGACCAAGAAAAATATTTTCCGCAACGGTCATCTGAGGAACCAGCACCAGTTCTTGGTGAATGATGGCAATACCGTTTCTTTGAGCATCCATTACATTGTTTATCGCTACTTTTTTCCCTTCAATGAATATTTCGCCATGGTCTGCTTGATAGATGCCCCCAAGGACTTTTATCAAAGTGGATTTTCCTGCTCCATTTTCACCTAGCAATGCATGGACCTCCCCTTTGTTCAACTCGAAGTGGACATTCTTCAATGCGAGGACACCGGGGAATTGCTTGTTGATGTTCTCCATTCTCAATAATTGATTATCACTCATATACCGACCTATTTGATTTACCAGAGAGGGGAGTGCTTTAGTGTTGCTAAGTCACTCCCCTGAAATTACATAGCTTAATACGTCAGGGTTCTTCTATTGCCAGCCGGTAGTTCCGTACTTGCTTACGTTTTCTTTGGTGATAAGGAAGGTTTCGACAGGATATCGGCTCTCAACCTTCTCTCCCTTCATTACTTTATACATCAGATCGACTGAGGTCTCGGCAATCTTGATTGGTGATTGGGCGCCGGAACCTTCAATAAGAGAATTTCCGCTTGCAATTTCAGCCTTGATGTCGGGGGAACCATCAACACCATAAATCAAGCATTTTTTGATACCGGCAGCGTTTGCAGCAGCTAAAGCACCAAGTGCTGTGGGATCATTTCCTCCAAAGATCGCTACTGCGTCGGAGTGTGCCTGGAGCAGATCCTCAGCAATGCCCATGGAGACTTGAAGATTACCCTTTGCATCCTGCTGGGCGACAATCTTGAATCCCTTGCCCTTGATGGCAGCCAGGAATCCATTGGTGCGGTCAACAACGGAGTTCATGGTAGGGGAGTCAAGAACGATGATGTCTCCTCCATTAGGGCATTTCTTCACCAGATCGGCACCACAAACATAGCCTGCATTGTAGTTGTCGGAACCAGCATAGGTTGCGACATAACTCATATCGGCGACTTCAGTATCGAAGTTAATGATAGGAATACCTGCTGCTTTCAACTGGTCCAAAGCAGGGATGATTCCTTCAGCTTCGGCAGGATTGAGGAAGATACCATCAATTTTCTGGGCAATCAGGTCTTCGACTTGCTGGATCTGCAATGTTACGTTGTTTGCCGGGTCGACAGAGATGAGTTTGTCGCCGTTTGCTTCAACTTTGTCCCTGATTGTCTTCTCAATCAACACAAAGAATGGATTTGACTGGTCCATGCAGGTAAATCCGAATTTGTATCCTTTTTTTACAGCTGGGGTTTCTGTTTTGCCTTGAGCAAACACGCCACCAACAACCAAAACAACCAACAACACGCAAATAAGTTTTCTCACTTTTCGCCTCCTAATGTGTCTGTAATTTTAGTATAGGCCGGTATTTCCGTGACGCACCTGCAGTATGTAACCAATTTGATTTGACAAATGTAATAAAAAAGTACTCCTCGAAAGAAAAAAATGGACATGGCGAAAAATTGATATTATCATAACAAGATTATCAATGGATAACACTCATAAGAAAAAGCAGATTCTTCTCTATTGTGCGAGCACTTTGGGAATTCTTGGTGTTCTCATCGTACTTGTGTATCAACTGCTTGGTGGGGCGTTTTCCAAAACGCAGAACAAACCCAAAAAGTTTGGGGCGACCTATATGACCATGGACAATCTCTATTTTGAAGCGTTCAACTCACGTTTGGCCGAGGTAATTGACGCCAATGGGGATATTCTCATCACTCGTGATCCATCCCAGAACCAAGAGAAACAGAATGAACAGATTCTTGATATGATAGATGCAGGGGTGGACTTGATTTTTGTGAATCCTGCTGACTGGAAGAAGATTACTCCCGCTTTGATTGCTTGTAATGAAGCTCATGTCCCTCTCATCAATGTCGACACCAATGTCTATGACAAACAATATGTCAATTCCATCGTCTTGTCTGATAACTATGGTGCCGGGGTGCTGATAGCCAAGGATGTGATGGCAAAAAGGAAGAGCGCCAAGATTGTCATCATGGATCACGAGAGTATAAATTCTACACATCTCAGGGTCCAAGGGTTTCTTGACACGATAAAAGGTTCTTCCTTGGATTATGAGATAGTGGCCTTTATTACCACCACTTCCACCTTGGAGAGTTCCATGGAGAAGATGCAGGAAGTCATAGATCAAGGCGTTGCATTTGATGTGGTGTTTGGAGGTAACGACCCGACTGCTTTGGGAGCCTTGGCTGCGATGCAAAAAAATCATGCAGGAAAGGGTGTTTTGCTTTATGGCATTGATGGTTCTCCTGCAGGAAAGGCAATGATAAAGAAAGGGTATATGGAGGGGAGCAGTGCCCAGTTCCCCTTGCTTATGGCCCAACAGGCAGCAAAGATGGCCTATGACCTCTTGGATAAGAAACCGATTGACCAGTTAGTGTATGTTCCTGTGCAACTGATAACCAAAGAGAATATTGATAAGTTTGATTTTACCGGGTGGCAATAATGACCAGTGAGATACGAGTACGAAAAATAAAATATATCATGTTGATGCTTAATCTTTTTTCTGTGCTTTTCATTGTGGAGGTGATTAGCAAAACCACGGAGATTATTTGTCAGAGGTCCCTTGCCAAGAATTTAATCAACTTGGTTGAAGCTGTTCCTTTCTATCCTAGGAGGATGTTTCTGATTTCTTGTGTTTGCTGCTTGCTTTTGCTTCTTGATTTTCTTCTCAGGCAACTTGTCTTTCCAAAGAATGACAGGGGAATTTATGTGACATTGCTGTTTGATGCCTTAATCATTGTCTTTCTCATGGTGCTGATGAACTGCAATTATAACGGGATTGTACTGTGGATACTGGCAAATATTGTGTACTATATTGATAACAAGAGGAAATATCTTGCATTAGGATTGGGTATCCTCATCTATATGGTCTCCAACTTTGGGATGCTTAATGCGTATTTTCCTCTTTATTCCATCCAGAGTTATATTTTTTATTATTCATGGAAGATGCAACAACTGTTGTTCTTTGTGTATTATCTCATTTCCGCATTGAATCTCATTGTGTTCGTAATTTTCTGTGTATACGTCATTCAGGAACAGAAGAACATTGTTGCAGAGGTCAACGCCTTGTATGAGCAGTTGCGTCATGCGAATGAGGAGCTGAAAGCGTATGCGGATATCAAGGAGAAGATGGGGGAGACCAAAGAAAGAAATCGCTTGGCAAGGGAAATCCATGATACCCTGGGGCATTCCCTGATGGCCATCTCTGTGGGTATTGATGCCTGCCTTGCCATTATTGATTCCAATCCGCAAAAGGCGAAGAAGCAGCTTGAGATTATCTCAAGCGTGACAAGAGACGGGATAAATGATGTGCGCAAATCGGTATCTTCCCTACGTCCTGATGCTTTGAAGTCGGAGTCCTTGAAGCAAAATCTCCAGAAGCTGATTGAAAGGACCTGCAGGGCTACTGGAGTATCGATTTCATTTGATTGTTGTGAAGAGCTGAATTTTGAAGAGGACGAGGCGAATGCCATTTTCCGTGTTGCCCAAGAGAGTGTGACCAATGCGATACGACATGGCAATGCCACCAAGATAGGTATTCGTATCACACGAAAGAATGACTTGCTGACCTTGAGTATCGCAGACAACGGAGTTGGTTGCAAGGAATTCAAGAGCGGGTTTGGTATTATGCATATGAAGGAACGTATTTCTCTTTTGCATGGCACCATAGAGTTTGTCTCAGAAAAAGGGGTGACGGTAACTGCAATGATTCCATTGCGAGAGGGAGGCAGGAATGATAAAAGTCATGATAGCTGATGACCAGAAACTTATCAGGCAGAGTTTGCAGATTGTATTGGACAGCAAAGGAAACTTTTGTGTCACCGACGTGGTGGCTGATGGCAATCAGGTATTGCAACGAGTGAAAATCAACAAGCCCGATGTCATCCTGATGGATGTCCGCATGCCTTGTCTTGATGGGGTGCAGTGTACTAAGTTGATAAAGGAGTCCTATCCTGAGATTAAGATTATTATACTGACTACCTTCGATGATGATGAATATGTCTATAATGCATTGAAATATGGTGCTAGTGGCTATTTGCTCAAAGGAGTGTCCATGGATGAGCTTTGCACCGCCATCGAGATTGTCTATGGGGGGCAGGCCATGATCAATCCCGATATTGCTTCAAAAGTGGTAAGGTTGTTCTCCGAAATGGCCAATTGCGGTCCTGATATGATTTTGGGGAAAGCCCAGACGGAGAAGCTGACTCAAACGGAATGGAAGATTGTCCATGAGGTGGAGAAGGGCGCTTCGAACAAGGAGATTGCAGAGAAACTCTTTTTTTCAGAAGGGACGGTCCGCAATTATCTGAGTACCATCCTCAATAAGTTGGACTTAAGAGACAGGACCCAACTGGCCATATGGGCAGTCCAAGCTGGAATGGTATTCAAGCAGAAGGATAAATAAATGAAACGATGGGCCATCGGTCTCATTCTCCTGCTTGGAGTCTTATGCGTTGTGGGAATCGGGTTTGCCTACGTCAAAATGCAAAAGCCCATAGTTCTTGAGCTTGGTATGTTCACAGGAAGCAACTGGGGGGTTGCCAGTGAGGACAGCTACAAGATTGTGGACAGGGCGATAGCAAAATTTGAGGCTTCCCATCCTGGTGTAAGGGTGCACTATTATTCCGGCATCCGCAAGGTTGACTATAGCGAATGGTATGCCGAGCAAGTATTATTGGGGAAAGCTCCTGATTGCGCCATGATACTTCGTGAGGATTTCAACCAGCTTGCCGCTATAGGGGCTCTTAAAGATTTAGGGCCATTGCTCACGGTTAAAAAAGAGGATTTCTTTGCAAGTTCTTATCGAGCAGGACAATACAAGGGAAAACAATACGGGATTCCCTATGAGGTGAATCCTATGGTAATGGCCGTAAACAAGACTCTTTTGGAAAAAAAGAACATCAAGATTCCCAATTACGATTGGACATGGAATGATTTCTATTCCATTTGCAGATCCATAACTGAGGATGTGGATGGCGATGGTGTCATAGATACCTTTGGGATGTGTGATTATGGATGGAAGGAGGCATTCGCCTCCACGGGAGGGTCCTTGTTTGATAGTGAAGGAAGGCATAGCTTTTTTGCAGACCAAAAAGTCTCTGATTCCGTTCGCTTCATGCAACGGTTTTGGGAGCTGAACCAAGGTCAAAAATTGACTCAGGACGATTTCGATATGGGCAAGGTCGCATTCATGCCTCTCTCGTTTGCTGAATACAAGACATACACATCCTATCCTTACAAAATAAACAAATACATGGATTATCAATGCGGTATTCTGACAATGCCCTCAGGGGGTGGTGGAGATCCTATTTCCGAGGTCAATGTGCTCTTGATGGGGATAAGCGCCAAGACCAAGCATGAGAGGCTTGCTGTTGAACTATTGGAGATGTTCACTCATGATGAAGAGATTCAGATGGATATCTACCGGTATTCACAAGGGGCTTCTCCCTTGGAAAAAGTCACTGCGTCAGAGGAAATACCCAAGATTCTTGAGACGAAGATGGAGAATAACGACAAGCAGTTCAATGGGCAGCTGCTTTATGATGTGCTTTCAAATGGGGTCACCTTCCCTAAGTTCAGGAAATATAACGAGTGCATGGCTTTGGCGGATAGCGCTATCAATTCAATCATTGAAGGGGAGAAGGATGTGGATAGCAACCTGAAGCTTCTTCAAAGAGAGATACAATCGAACCTGGATAATTAGGGGAATTTTTAACTAGTTTCTTGTTATGATGTCATCGATGAGCCTTTTTCCTTCCCCTTTGGGGCGCCACAAAATAAGAACGAGCATAACACTAGGTTGTGGAGTTCGTCCCTGCAAAGCAGCATTCCAGCAAGGTTGACAGTGTCAGAAAAGCGCTGTTTTGCTTGAATATTCAGGAGAAACAAAGAAAGAGGCAAGAAAGCTCTCTGATTAAGCCTTTGCCAGAGTTTTGAAATAGCCTCAGATCTCTTTGTTTTTCATCCAGTGCATGACACTGTCCTACATGCGTAGGCTCAACACCGATGAGTGGAGTAGATGCGAACTGTTCCTGTGATGGTTGAAGAAATTAAGGATGTTGCCCTTTTTTATCGATAGACTACCGGACATGATGAGAAGTTAACTGAAAAGGGTTTTATGATGCAATTGCGAAGTTTGAGTCATAAAAAAAGAAATACTAAGCGATTCTTCAAGTATGAGGGAAAACTGATTGCGTTTCTTGACAAACCAAACAGTCTCAATCAGAAGTGTGAGGGCAGTGTAGCTCGGGGTGAGAGATTTTCTCTCAGATTGATACCAGAAATTTATGAATTTACAAATGATTGTTAATAATACTTGACATTTGGAGCGTTCCAAAAGATAATAAATTTGCGTTGGGGTAAAGCATGATTAAAAGTGATAGTACTGTGTTGTTCCAAGGTGATTCGATTACTGATGTTGGTAGAAAACAGGATTTCGAGAAAACAACATACAACTTCTGCCTCGGAGGAGGGTATCCTGCGATGGTTGCTGGAAGACTTTTAGTCGAGCGTCCGCAAGACAACCTTCGGTTTCTGAATCGTGCTATCAGTGGGAATAGAATTGTTGACCTTGTTGCTCGATGGAAGAAAGACTGCATAAATCTTAAACCTGATGTGGTCAGTATAATCGAAGGACTTAATGACACGGCACATGAAACGAATTTTGGTGATGGTGTTGCTCCGCGTGAGGCGATGAAACTTTATCGCTTTCTTATCGATTACACACTTGAATCTCTTCCTGGAGTACAAATAGTTATTGGAGACCCCTTCGTCTTTACCACTTCCTATGGGTATGAGAAATGGCATGAAGAAGTATTGCTTCGTAGTATGCTAATCAAGGAGATGGTTCAAAAATATAATCTTATTTTTTTGCCAGTTAGAGAGATGTTTGAAAAAGCCTTGGAAATTGCTCCAGAAGAATACTGGACGTTTGATGGTGTACATCCAACTGTCGCAGGACAAATGAAAATTGCACAACTTTGGTTGGACAAGGTTGCCTATTCTGATAGGAGTTAAGCAAATGACCATCATGGATGTAGCAAAAGCGGCAGGTGTTTCAAAAAGCACTGTCTCCTTGGTCTTGAACAACAGTCCACTTGTTAAGGAGAAAACCCGTGAGCATGTATTGGATACCATCCACAAAATTGGGTTCACTCTCAATTCCAATGCAAGGGGGTTGATTAACCATAAGTATTACAATCTTGGTGTTCTTATTCTTATCGAAGATGAACCATATAATACCTATGAGTTCAACTACCAGACTGGATTGTTCTCTTCGAACATCAGTAATGGAATTCTAGAAGGACTCGATGGGACTGAATACGGTTTGATAACTGAACGGTTCTGTGCAAAAGATGGTAATGCTATTCCTCGTTTGTTGCAAAAAAGCTGTATTGACGGTCTCTTTGTAATTGGTGACTTGGGAAAAGAACGAATTTTTGAGTATGTGAAGGCGGCTCACCTTCCGTTTGTTGCAATTGGCCGAAAGGCTGATGGTTACGACTCAGTATTCACCTTGCCAGGTGAAGGTGCCTATCTTGCAACCAAGCATTTGATTGATAAAGGTCACCGAAAGCTTTGCTACTTGAATGCTCCCCAAACATATATCTCTAGCCCTGTACGAGAAGCAGGAGCACGAAAAGCTATGGAAGAAGCAGGTTTGGATATGACAAAACAACTCTTTATAAATACCGAACACAACACAGGATTGAGTGGCTATGAAGCATTGGAGAATCTTGATTGTAGGCTCTTGGGTTTCGATGGAATTGTCGCAGTGAACGATATTGTGACCATGGGTATTCTTCGATTTTGCTATGAACGAAACATCAAGGTTCCTAAACAGCTTTCGGTGGTATCGGGGGAAGACTCTATTCTATGTGGATATGCATCACCTGCTTTGAGTGCAGTGAATATCAATAAGGAGCAACTTGGTTTCCATGCAGCGAAACTCATGCTGTCCAAAATTTTGGGCGAGGTATCAGATATTCGGCAGATTCATATTCCTCTCTACCTGGTTGAGCGGGACAGTGTTGCTCCAGTATGTTGAGTACTTTTTTTAGAAACAAATTGGAGCGTTCCAATTTGAATTATGGTTCACTTTATCTAGCGTATAAGGTGAATGATGTATATGGCAAAAAGGAGAATTGTATGAAAAGAAAGAGTGCCTGCATTGTGATGCTATTGGTCTGTGTCTCCCTGTTATTCGCGGGTGGGGCAGCAGAAAGCAAAAAGGATACTCCATTAAAGGATGCTTCCGTTTATCAAGTCGCTGAAGTGGCAAAATACATCGATGATGATCCCAGTTCAATTACCGGGACTGTTCGGTTTTGGACTGCCTTCAAAGGCGATGCCGGCATGGATGATGTCATCACGGCGTTCAACAAGGTGTATCCAAACATCAAGGTTGAGCTGAACACCTACAGTAACAATTCAAACGGGAATGTTGGGGTTGACACCGCTCTGATGGCAGGTGACAAGATAGATGTCTTGCATACCTTTGGGCTGAATAATACGACCCGAAGATG